>Ga0116173_1000736_pt1 | contig 29423 bp, 29 predicted proteins | sample AD_UKC085_MetaG_FD_89800 | JGI IMG/M metagenome (GOLD analysis project Ga0116173, IMG submission 89800) | Active sludge microbial communities of municipal wastewater-treating anaerobic digesters from USA - AD_UKC085_MetaG | ecosystem: Engineered > Bioreactor > Anaerobic > Digestate | place: USA...
GTTTTTTTTTGAGAGATTTAAGCTCCTGTTGTGCTTTATCTTTTTTGCTTTTTGCAGTCTTAAGTTTGCCTTTTAATGCTTTGTTCTCTTTTTTACTCTCTTCAAGAGCCTTTTTGAGATGTTATATTTCGATGTCTTTATCTGTCATAATTCATTATTTAATAATGTAAATTTAATGATAATCAATGAATTATGAAATAAAAAAATGAAAATATTTTATACGAAAAAATATTAAATGATAATCTTTTTGCGGGACTTTTTGAGCAAGATTTTGAATCAAGTTTTGAGCACCATACCGCTCAGCCCGAAATGGCGGCCTTCTGCGATGAAAATTCGATCTCCAACATTAGGAAAATGGAAGAAGATAAACTCAAGTATTAGAAAATTCAATCATAAAAAAAGCACAAGAAAATCTTGTGCTTTTTATTATACCTTATCTACTCTTTAACTCATCCTACTCTTATAATCCTCATAACCATATTTTCTCAACATTTTGAGTTCGCCATCTTTGGTCCATAAGGCGATGGATGGATGAGAGATTCCGTTGAACATAGTAGTTTTGACCGTTGTATAGTGGATCATATCCATGAAAACGATGCGATCGCCAATCTTCAGCTCCTTATCGAACGACCAACTGCCAATGTAATCGCCAGATAGACAACTATTACCACCCATACGATAGGTTGGTTTGCCCTCTACCTCATCGGTAGCACCAAGTATAGCTGGCTTGTATGGCATCACCAAACAGTCGGGCATGTGGCAGGCAAAAGAGACGTTCAGAATAGCCGTTTTTATGCCGTGATTCTCCACGATATCCACAACAGATGCAACCAACTCGCCCGTCTGCCAAGCAAACGCACTACCCGGTTCCAAGATGACATTCAACCATGGGTATCTGGTCTTGAAATCTTTCAATAGGGAGACAAGCAGCTCCACATTATAGCCCTTGCGGGTCATAAGATGTCCGCCACCAAAATTAATCCATTTTATCTGATTGAAATATTTTCCGAATTTAGCCTCAACAACAGCCAATGTCTTTTGCAGATCAGAAGAGTCAGACTCGCACAAAGTATGGAAGTGCAAGCCCTCAATTCCTTGAGGAAGTTGGTCGCCCAACAAATCGGCAACCACACCCAGACGGGAACCTGGAGCACAAGGATTGTACAGATCAGTCTCCACGTCAGAGAATTCAGGGTTAACCCTCAATCCACAAGAGATATAACGGTCTAAACTCTCCACATAGTGTTTATAATGTTCATACTGGCTCAGCGAGTTGAATGTAACATGACTGCTGCAAGCTGCGATTTCGGGAAACTCCTCGTCGGTATAGACGGGAGCGTATGTATGAGCATAATTGCCCATCTCCTCGAAAGCCAAGCGAACTTCAGACAACGAACTTGCTGTTGAATATGGAATATATTCGCGCACAATAGGAAAAACTTTCCACAAAGCAAAAGCCTTGAAAGCAAGTATAATTTCCACTCCTGCCTGCTCTTTCACAGAGCGAATCAACTTCAGATTGGAACGGAGACGTTCCTCGTCGACCACATAACATGGAGACGGTACTTTTGAGTAATCTAACATTCTTGTAACATTAATGCGTTCAATGACACAAAAGTAACGTATTTATCACGAAATAGGAATAGACAATCCAAAATTGCAGACAAAGGAAGGAAGATTCTTTAGTCAACTTCAACTTACTTATTCATATCCTAATGGGATAATCAGATAAGAACATACATCACGACCTTCAAATTTGGCTGGAATCATATCTGGAAACATTGAAACAACTCTCAACACATCCTCATCCAACGCCGTAGCTGAAGGCATCATTATCTTACTCTCCAACACCTCACCGTTAGCACCTACTCTAATTTTAAGAAGCATTCGGTGTGCTGACATGGAAGAAATAAAATTCACATTCTCTTTCAAATTATCAGTAAAAAACTCATACATAGCATTCATACCACCCGGAAATTCAGCTTTCTTATTGGGTAAAGTATAAATAGTATCGCATCCATCACCATTCAAACCATTACCAAACACGTATGGTAACCTAGTTTGAGCTCCTGCCATCGACACTAAAGCCAGAAGCACCAGAATAATAGTAAGTCTCGTTTTCATATTCGTTTCGTTTTATTAATACATAAATAATTGAAAGTTCTTTTCACATACACATTTGTGAATATACCTTTTTTAATTTCAGATAACAAAAATAAAAATATGTTTAAGAAGCATTTTTGAAAAAACACATACATATCTTGATGGAAATCAACCCCATCATTTTCAATTATTAAACCCCTCATTTCATGTAAACTAAAAACACTTTGCTATTAAATTATTTTGATTTGCAAATTTATATAATATTTCAGATTTTATTAAATATTTTAGGTGATTATTGTATTGTTTTAGAACAAAAAGATGACTATAGATTTTTATTGTACTAGATTGAATGTATTGAAAAAATCTGTTTCTCATCTTCCGAGTAGAACATATTGATAATTTATGATTATCTGAAATTAGCCGATGACTATATGATGATGAGTGTTTATTAGTAAAAAGAAGTCTTTAGCCATACAATTAAGGTAGAAGATTCCGAAGAAAAATACTTTGGACAATAATAAGGAATCAGCAAATGTGCCATCTGTCTTGAGATATCTTCTTTCCTAGTTTTTTTCAAGATAAAGGGAAGTGGTTAATCATTTGGTTCAAAAAATATTCACCAATTATCATTAGATTTACGCATTTACTTTAATTCATTACATATCAATATCATAGCGAATATCCAATTCTTTTTTGAAAAAAATCTTCAAATCATATTGTTATTCTAAAATCTTATCCTATATTTGCATTGATAACAAATTTGTAATGATTACAAATTTAAAGTCAAAACAAAATAGGTTTTTCAGATGGAACAAATAGACAAATATTTAAGAGAGCATGACATCAAGCCTTCCCTACAAAGGATTGCTATTATGGAATATCTTCAAAGCCATAAGACTCATCCTACGGCCGATGAAATTTTTAATGCTCTTTATCCGTCTATACCCACGCTCTCAAAAACGACGGTGTACAATACGCTCAAGCTTTTCGTAGAACACAATGCCGCCCTATGTCTGACCATCGACGACAAAACGGCACATTTCGACGGAGACACCTCCTTTCATGCGCATTTTTTCTGTCTCGGTTGTGGATGCATTTATGACATTCCGATTGCAGACATCAGCAATGTTCTGAAAACAGAGATTGACGATCTCACCATTACAGAGACCCATATCTATTATAAAGGATATTGCAAAAAATGCCTCGAAGAGAAACTGAAAAAACAAAAAGAGATTAATTAAACTATTTATTATAAACATTTTAAAACTAAAAGTCATGAAGAAGAAATTCATTTGCCCTGTATGCGGTTACGAACATGAAGGAGAAGAAGCTCCTGAAAGATGCCCAATCTGTAAAGTTCCAGGAAGCAAGTTTATCGTAAAAGAGATAGAAGAAAGCGAATCATTGTCATTCGTTACAGAACACGTAATCGGAATTGCAAAGGATTGTGACGACGAGATGAAAAAAGACTTGAACGCTCACTTCACAGGAGAATGTTCGGAGGTTGGAATGTATTTGGCCATGAGCCGTCAAGCAGACCGTGAAGGTTATCCTGAAATTGCAGAGGCTTTCAAACGCTACGCTATCGAAGAGGCTGAACATGCTTCAAGATTTGCTGAGTTGCTAGGCGATGTAGTATGGGATACAAAGACAAACTTGGAGAAAAGAATGAACGCCGAAGCTGGTGCTTGCGCTGATAAGATGCGTATTGCAAAACGTGCAAAAGAACTCAATTTGGATGCTATTCATGATACTGTTCATGAGATGGCCAAAGACGAGGCTCGTCACGGACAAGGCTTCCAAGGTTTATACAACAGATATTTCAAAAAATAAAATTGTCAGATTCATTCTGAATCTACAGCCAAAAACGAACTTCATATTTTGAGACGCAAAGAGTCTGAGCAAAAAATGCTTTTGATTCTTTGCGTTTTTTGAATAATTTTGCTCCTATATAGGTGCCGAAATAATCTCAATCACCTATCCGTACAACAGAAAAAACAGATTTATGAAATACATCGGAGCGCACGTAAGTGCATCAGGTGGCGTAGAAAACGCCCCTATCAACGCAGCTGCCATCGGAGCCAAAGCCTTTGCTCTATTCACAAAGAACCAACGTCAGTGGGTATCAGCCCCGCTAACAGACAAGAGCATTGCAAAATTCAAGGAAAACTGTGCCAAAGTTGGCATCTCTGCTGAGCATATTCTGCCGCACGACAGTTACCTCATCAACCTTGGGCATCCAGAAAACGAAGCCATCACCAAATCAAGAACGGCATTTCTCGACGAGATGATGCGTTGCGAGCAGTTGGGTCTAAAGCTGCTCAACTTCCACCCGGGAAGTTCTCTTAAAGAAATCAGCACAGAAGAGTGCCTAACAAAGATTGCTGAATCCATTAACATGACATTGGACAAAACTCACGGCGTATGCGCTGTGATTGAAAACACAGCCGGGCAAGGCAGTAACGTAGGTAACAAGTTCGAAGAGTTGAAATACATCATCGATTTGGTTGAAGACAAAAGTCGCGTGGGCATCTGCATCGATACCTGCCACGCCTTCGCCGCAGGTTACGACTTGGTTGGCAATGAGGCTTTGGAGCAAACATTCAACACATTCGACAATGTCATCGGATTCAACTACCTCCGCGGAATGCACCTAAACGACACCAAGAAAGGCATTGGCTCGCATGTGGACAGACACGAAAGCATTGGCCTTGGTGCCATTGGCCTCGACTCCTTCAAATGGATTATGAAGGATCCTCGTTTCGATAACATTCCGCTTATACTTGAAACTCCCGACGAGTCTCGCTGGCCAGAGGAGATAAAGATGCTGTCAGAAAATCTCTAACACGAATTATCAGGAATTCTTTATTTTTTTGTCAACAATAATCAGGAATGCAGTCTCGTTTGGACTAAAAGTTTGGTTCTGACATCTATTTTACACGGATTGCGTAGCAGACGTTCCGTCCACTTTGATAAGCGTCGAAGCGCATCTTGAAATTGACAGACAAATACTTAACGAAAAAGAGGGATGGAAACTCCACCCCTCTTTTTTATGTTATTTCAATTCGAATCAACCGATCTTACTGATCTTCTTCAACTGTTCCTCGTCAATTAGTTTTATCTTTCGTCCATCCATGGTTATGATCTTTTCAGAAACAAAGTTCGATAAAGTACGGATTGCGTTGGATGTTGTCATGTTAGACAGATTTGCGAGATCTTCCCTAGAAAGATAAATACTTAATGTAGCGCCATCCTCCTCCACACCGTAGCTCTCTTTTAAGAACAAAAGAGATTCTGCCAATCGACCACGGATATGTTTCTGTGTTAGACTCACTGCTCTCGAATCAGCTATTCCAAGGTCAACAGAAAGTGCATGGATGAAATACCAAGCTAGTTGGCTATTTTGAGAAATCAAATTTTTGATCACTGCCTTTGGAATGGCATAGATAACCGTTGGTTCAAAAGCGGAAGCACCTGTTACAAAATTCTCGTCTGCAAACATTGCACGATAAGCAAAAGTCTCGTATGGCTTCAACATTCGTACAATCTGAGCTCTGCCTCCAACTCCACTCTTGAAAACCTTCACCTTACCCTTGACTATACAAAGTAAGTGAGTCGCAGTGTCGCCTTCGCAATAGACAATTTGGTTCTTCTTGTATTTTTGAATCTCGTAATTGCCTTTCAGATAATCCATCTGCTCGGGAGTCAACATCTTCCACATATCAGAAATTTCTTCTATGCTTTTAAATTCGTTTTCTTGTTTCTTTGCCATATCCACAAAGCTTTAAGATAATACAACATCGCAAATGTAACAAAAATTAAAGCATATTAAAAATGAATAACAAAAGAAAACGAAAAATATTATCATTTATGACAATTATAATATAATTCTCAATTCTTATCATTCAAATGAATTATCAGATAAAAGGGACGAATCAGATTGACTATAAAACAAGTCAGCACACAAGCATTGAACACACAAGCACAATAGGATTCTTTTTCTAAAAACATCAAATTGACATTGTATCGTCGTCTACTGTACCATCCTCATCAGATACGATAACGTAAGAACCATCATTCAACAAAGAATAACGACTTTTTTCGTCAATGTCTGTAAGATCCAATTCAAGACTTAAACCATTGTAAATAAGTTGATACTTTTGAGCTTTTACATTCTCAATCTCATACTTGAAATCAACATTCACAATAGAGTTGTTGAATTTTTTAACTAGAGACTCCTCTTGAATAAAAATGGAATCATTCGATACAGTAACAGAATACTTCTGATGACCTGCATTTTTCTCCTGAACTCCAAGCAATGTAAGATACAATTTACCACTTTGCTTTCTGTAATCAAAGTCAAGCAACCACTCTCCCATTGGGAAGAATGATCCATCTTCACTATCAAAGAATTCAGAAATTCGCTCCTGTGATACATTTTGAGCAACAAACTCACCCCTGAGTTGATCTAGATTTTTATTTCTCTCATCACCAATTGAACCGCATGCACCCAATAAGAAGATAAAAAACCACAGAAACCCTTTAAATGTTTTAAGTGCTTCCATAAGCTTTAATTTTTAAGTAAAAAAAAACTAATTTCCTAAAAAAGGTCGTTACTGTAGTAATTTCGAAGTTCGTTTTTTTCGTTATATCTTTAACAACCTTTTTGCCCTATAATAAAAAAGAGTAAAACAAGAGTTTTTGATTGACCAGAAACCTTTCGGTTATCTTAGCACATCTCAAAACATCTCTTGTTCTGTTTACATGATATTGCTAATATAAAAAGTTTTAACGAGAATAGCAAACTTTAACACCTATTTCTTACTGATTTCAACAAAATTCTTTTGTTTATTTCAGCCAGTTTCAAGCCCATTGGCTTCGATGCATCAATCCAATGGATAACAAATCCTCGACGCTCCATACCTCTAAACCAAGTCATTTGACGCTTAGCAAACTGATGAATGGCTATTTCCAGCTCGGCACACATGTGTTCGTAGGTCATATTACCTATTATATAATTAGTCAGATACTTATATTCCAAACCATAATATATCAAATCTTCAGGTGCAACGCCAGAATCCAAGATACCTCGCACCTCATCAACCATACCTTCGTCCAATCTTGCCTTCAGACGAGCAGAGATCTTCTTTCTTCGCATCTCCCTGTCTATATCAATCCCTATCACAATGCTCTCTATTTTAGGAAAATAAAGGGACTCATCCTTCTCGTGCTTTTTATAATACTCCTCTATTTCGATGGCGCGAATTGCACGCTGAGCCGTATCCACATCCGTTGTATTATGTAAAGTTTTATATTTTTCAAGAATTACAGTCAGCTCTGGCAATGTTTTCGTTGCTAATGCGGCTCTAAGTTCCTTGTTTTCTGAAACAGGATGGAGACGATAACCTTTCAAGATGGATTCCACGTAGAGACCAGTTCCTCCGCAGAGGATTGGCGTCTTTCCTCTTTTCTGTATATCCTCGTACGCCTCCAAAAAGTCTCGCTGATATTCAAATACGTTGTACTTATAACCAGGTTCGGCAATATCGATCAAGTGATACGGAATAAGCTTGCCGTTCACCTCATAATCAGACAAATCCTTACCTGTACCGATGTCCATATGTCGATACACCTGACGAGAGTCACCACTAATAATCTCTCCGTCCAAATCATACGCCAAATGTGCAGCCAGCTCAGTTTTTCCGCTGGCAGTAGGACCAATTATTGTTATAAGCTTATTCATAAAACTCAACTTTTTATCTGATTACGATGAAAATGACCGGCCGTGTAAGCCACAAAGAACGTCAATGAAATCAAATCTAAAATCGCCCCGATAAAGAAGACGACAGAAAAGGAAGCCATTCCGCCGACTACACCACCCTACATAAGACCCACACCTACTCCAATATCCCACGAGGTGAGGTAAGTGGAATTGGCAGTTCCTCTTTTGTTGTTGGGAGCCAAGCCGACAAACAGGGAATTCAATGCCGGAAAGATCGATCCATAGCCCAAACCTATCAACAACGCCACTGAATAGAACATATAATGCGACAATGAGCCGCAAGAAGATGGCACCATTTTTACCATTGCCAACAAACCATAAGCTAATGTAGCCATCACCATTCCTATCATAATAATGCGTGTAATATGGCCTCGATCCACCTGTTTACCCGAGATTATTCTCGACAAAGCAATTCCAACGGCCATAAAGGTATAAAACAATCCGACATTTTTATCTGAATAAAGTTCCAAAGCATAAAGTGCAATGTAAGAAGTGGTGATTCCATACGGAACAGCTATCATCAGCGTATTAACACCTGCCGGAATTCCCTTCAAGAGAATAAAACGGTCTAAGGAAACAGGCTGTTTTTCCACCTTATTATGAGGTTTCGTCTTTATTCTGCTAGCAATAAAGAGTCCTAATGCACTAAATGCAAATGAGATGTAAAAAATGATATTGTAATCGTTATAATGTTCCAACAAATACATACCTATCATAGGACCTGTAGCCATGGCAAAATTATTTGAAAGTCCGTAATATCCCAACCCCTCTCCTCTTCTAGATGAAGGCATGATGTCTATCACTATTGTATTGCCTGCAATCGTAACCATTCCGAACGAGAGACCATGCAACACACGAAGAACGGCAAACATCAGCACACTTGTAGCCAAAGGATAACCGGCAAAAATGAGTACGAAGAAAAACATCGAAAATAGATAAAGCGGCTTACGGGAAAAAGTATTGACCAAAAAACCCGAAAACGGACGAATAAGCAGACATGCTATCGTATAACAAGAAAGGATGGCACCTACCATTGTCTCGGTAGAATTGAAGGCTTCCTTCAGATAAAGAGCCAAGACTGGCATCAGAAGATAAAAGCAGAAAAACAAAAGAAAATTAGCAAAACAAGAACAGAAATAGCTGAACGTAAAAAGATTGTCTTTTTGAACCTCTTGAACCATATTATTTTCTTTTTCTAATGCCCAAAGTTAAGACATTCTTAGCACATAAGAAAAATTGCTTTATACGAAAATGAACCATACATAACAACTTTTATCATATGTTTTTTGGCATGATTTTTGATGCTCACAAATTCACGATTTTTCTCCACAACCTGTTTCCACAACAAAGACTATATCTATTATTCAAAACAACCAAACAACAAGAGCCCTCTTTTTATAGAGAAAACAATCCTAAAATCTTTTTTAAAACGAAAAAGAATTGATATTCTTATTTCCAAACCAACAAAATTATTATTTTTTTCACATCTATAACCTTATTCCACCTAGACAAGTCAACAGTTACAATTTCAAATTTACATTGTAAAGAAAAGTTTTCTAGTTTTACGAAACAAAAAACACTCAAAACCCATCATTTTAAAACCAAACAACCATTCAAAACATTTTCAAATTAAACAAGAAAACAAAAAGATAAATCTATACTCAATTCTATAATATATTTCTTCAAAAAAGATTACAATTACAAAAGCAAGAAAATATTGAAATTTCCTTTCAGCAAAATTCCAACCCTAGATTCTCGCAAATATTCCCCACCTAAAAATTCTTTGTGGTATTTTTCAACAAAAATAAGCAAACAAGCATTTTAAAATAAAAAATATAAAACATTACAAATCAATATATTATAAAAACAAGCATATTTTGAAATATAAAAAGATGTTAAATGTACATCATTTATATGATAAAAAGTTTGCATAGTAATCAAATATACCTCATCTTTGTAGCGCAAACAAAATAGGTAGATTTTTTCATAGTTAAGGTTTAGATTAAATGGGATAAAGGGAAGTTGTGAAGCCTCCCTTTATTTTTTTGTCTTTTTCGAAGGCAAATAACCATACAAAATATTATAAATCAATATTATAGTAAAAAAAGCATATCAAAACAGGAAGTGAATTAATGCAATCTGCATCTATTGTTCAGAAATAAAACACCTCTCGGGCGCTCACCCAATGGAGGGAACGTCCTCCATCTGCATAATCCGCATAATCTATGATGAAAGTATTCTGTTTAATTCGTACAAAAAAACAGGCGTATAGGTCAAAAACAATTACTGGTTTAAAAACGGGACTAGCTCATGTTCTCTAGATCTGATTTTCCAATTGATCCGATAAAAAAAAGGATGCCTTGGTGACCCAAAACATCCTTTCTCATTTTATGATTAGAATTGACTAGAAACGATACAAATCGTTTGCGGCGATCAATTCTATTTTATTATTCTTCAATGCTTCGATGCCTGTTTCCATCTTGTCAGGACGGATAATCACATTGGCACCCTCTCCTTCTGCGAAAGCATACATATATTCAATGTAGACATTCTCGCGTTGCAAAATATGCAAGATAGACGACAATGAACCTGGAGTGTTTGGTGTATGAAGACAAATCACATCCGTCAAAGAAACGGCAAACTTATTCTCCTTCAAAACGGTCAAAGCCTTCTCCGGATCAGAAACGATCACACGAAGAATTCCGAAATCGGAATTGTCAGCAACACTGAACGCAGTCATATTAATGCCGTTCTTTCCTAAGATATCAGCCACGTCATTCAAGCGTCCTGTCTTATTCTCCAAAAAAACGGAAAGTTGTTTTACTATCATAATCAACCAATTTTAGCAGATTTATTAATCATTTTTGAAAACTCGTTTATCCAAAACTCGCTTAGCCTTTCCTTCGCTACGTTGCAAGAAACGAGGCTCAACCAACTTGATGTCAGGCTGCAAACCTACAACACACTGGATTTCGTGAGCAACCTTCTTCTTCAAGGCTATCATCTTGCCCATCTCGTCAGAATAGTAACCCTCCTTCACCTCTACCTGGATCTCGAAAGTATCTATATTGTTGACACGGTCAACCGTGATGAAGAAATGAGGTTCTACCTCCTCCATTGTACAGATAACAGACTCAATCTGTGAAGGGTATACGTTAACACCTCTGATGATCAACATATCGTCGCAACGCCCTAAAATCTTGTCCATACGAACCAAGGTTCTTCCACATTCGCACTTTTCGTAGATCAAATGGGTCAAATCTCTTGTACGGAAACGAAGCAACGGCATACCTTCCTTAGTCAATGTCGAGAAAACAAGTTCACCTTGCTCTCCTGGAGCAACAGGTTCACCCGTCTCAGAATTGATGACCTCCGGGAAGAAGTGGTCTTCGTTCAAGTGAGTTCCGTTCTGACACTCGCATTCAAATCCGACGCCAGGACCCATCACCTCCGTAAGACCATATATATCGTATGCTTTAATACCTAATTTACCTTCAATATCTCTACGCATGCCCTCAGTCCACGGCTCAGCTCCAAAGATACCTACCTTCAGTTGGAACTCTTCACGAGGATATTCTGAATTTGCTATTGCCTCAGCCAAATAAAGAGCATACGATGGGGTTGCAGCCAAAGCTTTAACTCCCAAGTCATGCATCATCATTATCTGTTTCTGAGTATTACCGCTTGACATTGGAATAACCGTACCACCGATGTTTTCTACAGCTGCATGAGCACCCAAGCCACCAGTAAACAAGCCATATCCATATGAAACTTGAACTATATCGTTTTTACCTAAGCCGTAAGCTGTAAGGCAACGGGCACCTGCCTCTTTCCAAACAGCCAAATCGTTGCGGGTCAAACCAACAATAATAGGTTTTCCTGTAGTTCCAGAAGAAGCATGTACACGTACGATCTCCGACATTGGGGATGACAAAAGTCCAAATGGATAATAATCACGCAAATCCTGTTTAGAAGTAAAGGGTAACTTTACAATATCGTCGATGCTTCTTATGTCGTCAGGAGAAACACCAGCTTCCTGCATTCTTTTTCTGTATGGCTCGCAATTGTGGTAAACGCGCTCAACGACCCGTTTTAAACGGATTCCCTGCAATTTGCGCATCTCCTCACGGCTCATACACTCTACGGTCTCATTCCAAATCATTTTTTTATTTTGTTACAGTTTTTATCCAATTAAATGAAGGTAAAGGAAATCGGGAGATTAGTTTCAAAATCAAAAATTTTTCATCTACCTTTTTTTACTCGATTCTTACACATCATCTCACAAAATTAATTTTTATTTTTCAAATAGAATTATATGGTTATTAAAAAATATAAAATTGTAAGGAAAAGAGCTTTCTTTTTTATTTTCCATTTTCTTTAAGGGAAAGATTTACATTTGATTGTCCACCTCAATCAAAGAAGATGAATTTGTCTAAAAAAAAAGCAACTTTTTCATTTTTTTTAGACAATAAATCGAAACAAATATTTTACATTTGTATCATGTTGTTTTTAATAAGAATGTAATGTTGAACGACGGTGTAGTTATTATTCCTACTTATAACGAAAAGGAAAACGCAGAAAATATCATACGTGCTGTATTCTCGCTCCCTAAAGATTTTCACATCTTAATTATAGACGATGGATCTCCGGACGGAACTGCGGCCATAGTAAAGGGTCTGCAAACAGAATTCAGCAACAGACTACACCTTATTGAGAGATCGGGAAAATTGGGTCTAGGAACCGCTTACATTACTGGTTTCAAATGGGCTATAGAACATGGATACGACTTCATTTTCGAAATGGATGCCGATTTTTCCCACAACCCACAGGATTTGCTGAAACTTCATAAGGCTTGCGCAGAAGAGGGAGCTGACCTTGCCATCGGTTCTAGATATGTTACCGGTGTAAATGTGGTTAACTGGCCAATGGGTAGAGTTTTGATGTCCTATTTTGCTTCGAAGTATGTAAGAATTGTCACAGGAATGAAGATTGCTGACACCACAGCCGGATTCAAGTGCTATCGCCGCGAAGTTTTGGAAACCATCGATTTGGACAAAATCAAATTCAAAGGTTACGCCTTCCAAATCGAGATGAAATACACAACATACAAATGCGGATTTACCATCAAGGAAGTTCCAATTATCTTCATAAACAGAGTTCTGGGTGTGTCTAAGATGAGCGGTGGAATTTTCGGAGAAGCTATCTTTGGAGTTATCCGTTTAAAGCTTCGCAGCTTCTTAAAAAAATATCCGCAGAAAGGAAAAAACCAAACAAACAAATAAGGGAATCGGACAATAACTAGTTCTCATCGTCTACCCTAATGCATGAAAAGTGTAATTAAGGCGAAAAAAACATTGATACGGAACCCATTTAATACTTTCGTACTTTTTTAACTTCAAAAATTAAAGATTATCGTATGAAATATTAATAATATTCTTTAAACTTGTGATAAATAAATATTCAAACAATAGAAATGAATACAATCTTAATTCATAATGCGAAAATAATTAACGAAGGAAATTCGTTTAAGGGTTCATTATTAATAGAAGGAGAAAAAATCTCGAAAATATTTAAAGACAAAGTTCCTGATAATATACTTCAATCTGCTGAGGTTATTGATGCCGACGGAAAATGGGCTTTACCAGGAGTAATTGATTCTCACGTACATTTTCGTGATCCAGGATACACTGAGAAAGGTGATTTCCTTTCTGAATCAAGAGCTGCAGTGGCTGGTGGTATAACCTCTATCATGGACATGCCAAACACCAACCCATTGACAACTTCAATGGCAGAGATCGACAAAAAAGCAGAAATAGCATCAAAAAAATGTCTTGCTAACTACGCTTTCTATATCGGTGCAACAGAAGACAACTTGGAAGAGATCAAGAATCTTGACTCAAAGAAAGTCTGCGGTATTAAATTGTTTCTCGGTTCTTCCACGGGCGGAATGCATATAACTAATGTAGATACCATCAAGAAGATATTCAAAGAAGCTCCTATTCTACTCGCCATCCATAGCGAGGACGAAGAGATGATAAAAGCCAACATTGAGAAATACAAAGCAGAATTTGGTGATCAACCAATTCCAATTTCTTACCACGAGTTAATCCGCAACTCCGATGCTTGCTACAAATCAACATCTAAAGCTATTGATTTGGCCGTTCAGTACGGAACTCGTCTACACATATTGCACTTAACAACAGCGAAAGAGATGGCTTTGTTGAGCAACAAACCTCTTGCTGATAAAAAAATCACAGCAGAGACTTGCGTCAACTATTTATGGTTTGATGACAATGATTACGAGCGCCTTGGTGCAAAAATCAAGTGCAACCCTTCTATCAAAAAAGAGAAGAGCCGTGTCAACTTGTTGAAAGCTATTGAGAGTGGAATCATTGATACAATCGCTACAGATCATGCTCCTCATTTGTTAGCCGACAAAGAGGGTGATTGTTTACAAGCAGCATCTGGTTGTCCTTCAATCCAGCACTCATTGCCTATGATGCTTGAACTTGCCAAAAGAGGTAGTTTCTCAAGAGAACAAGTTGTTGAGAAGATGTGTCACAATCCAGCAAAACTCTTCAACGTGGAGAAAAGAGGATTCTTAAGAAAAGGTTACTTCGCTGATATCGTGCTTTTAGAGCCAAACTCTCCATACCAAGTTGAGAAGAAAGATTTGCAGTACAAATGCGGATGGTCTCCACTTGAGGGTGCAACCCTTTCTTACAAGGTAACTCAGACTTTCGTAAACGGAAATCTCGTTTATAACGATGGTCAGATAAACGAAGAAAACAAAGGTCAGATGATCAGCTTCTCTCGATAAGCAAGCAGCCAAATCACACCTTTTTATATAGAAAGGAATAATAGAAGTTAGAACATTTGAGTATCTTATGACTAACTTCTATTTTCATATAAAAGCCATTACTAATCAAAATCCTATGCGTTATGATAAGAATTTCTTTCAACGAGTTAAGGCAAATAAAAGACAGCCTTCCTGATGGCAGCATTCATAAAATTGCTACTGCTTTAGGCATTACAGATGAAACAGTAAGAAACTACTTCGGTGGTCAAAACTACAGATTCGGTTCTAGTGTTGGCGTCCATTTAGAAGAGGGTCCAAATGGAGGAACCATTGAACTTGACGATCCTGCCATCTTGAATATGGCAATTGACATCCTTAAAGAGTATCATTCTGATGTAGAATAATCATAAGACAGAGGCACTCAAGTGGTGTCTCTGTCTTTTTTCAAATCAATAATTCTAGATACGGATTTTCTATTTTTTGGTCAAACGCTTTTTTGAAGGTCAACGCATTATTTAAATATGCGTGCGATTATGTAGTTGTACATTTTTTTTAGCGTTTCTGTCCACTGGCAGACTTTCTCAGTAGCGAACTTTCTCAATTACAATTAGGATAAATTAAAACTTGACTCGATTATCTTTTCAGATTATTAGTCTGCCCTAAATTCTTATTTGTCGACAAAAAACAGACACACATATATATATGTTGTTTTTCCCTTCCACCTTTTTTATTTTTGTTTAGATAAATATGTTTTTCTCGCAAGAGAAAACAAATATGATGATATGAATACAAATATAAATTTCAAATCCATAGCAATTGCATGTCTTGCTCTAACGCCTTTCTTCGGTTGGGCACAGGAACAGCAGGAACAACTATCGGAACAAAAAGATTGGACACTTCAATCTTGCATTGATTATGCCCTAGAACAAAACATCAACCTGCAGAAGAGCAAGATTCTTTTGGAGCAAAGCAGAATAAACACTAAGCAGGCCAAAGCTCAGATGTTTCCTTCTCTATCAGCCTCTACAGGCCATACGGTAAGGAACACACCCATGCCAGAAGACGACAGCATCACAAAAACTTCGTACACAGGCAACTATGGCGCCAATGCTTCTTGGATTCTATTTAACGGATTCAGACGCAAATATAACATCGAACAGCAAAAGCTCATGGAAGAGTCGCAAGATGCCAACATAGCCAATGCTCAGCTCGACATGAAACTATCGATATTGACATGCTATATACAAATTCTGTACGCAAAAGAGAGCATCAAAGTAAGCAAAAGCTCTTTGGAAACGAGCAAAAAACAAAGAGACAGAGGTGAAGAGCTTTTAAATGCAGGTTCTTTCTCTAAAAGTGATTTGGCTCAACTAGAGGCTCAATACTCATCTGACAAATACCAACTTATCGTTGCAGAAAACAATTTGGAAGAGAAGAAACTGCAGCTCAAACAAATTTTGGAACTAGATATTGCGGAAGACATCGACATCCCCGAAATTGAGATCGACGAGTCTGAAATATCTCAACCGCTTACATCTAAAGAGATGATTTACGCAACAGCCCTTTCCGTCAACCCAACTATCAAGAACAGCAAACTCAATATGCAGATTGCCGAATTGGACACAAAGAAGGCGAAATCGGCCTACTATCCTACTCTCAGCCTCAACGCAGGCGTAAGCACAGGACATAATTCACTTTCAGATCTCGATTACGGAAAGCAGATAAAATACAACTTCGGAGAGAGCATTGGACTTACACTAAGCTATTCCATCTTTGACAACAGAGAGAGGAAATCAACATTAGAGAAAGCTAGACTCAACGAGACTCTGAGTAATTTGGAAGACAAAGAAGTTGAGAAGAACCTCTTAAAGACCATCGAATCGGCTTATCTTGACGCTGTAGCAGCTCAAAATAGTTATATTGCAGCCAGCGAGAATTTAAAAGCAGCAGAAAGCAGCTATGAGCTGATTGACCAGAAATACAATTTGGGCATGAAGAACCCATTCGAGCTACTCTCTGAAAAGAATTCTCTACTCAACACTCAGGTGTCGAAACTTCAGGCAAAATACATGGCACTGCTCAATCTACAGATTTTGAATTTATACCAAGATTTGCCAGTTGGATTTTAAGTGTCATGTGAGAAGTAAAACATAACTGAAAAGCAAACAAAAAGCTTTTCAGAAGGTTGAAAGGAAAGCTGATTCAGACCACACAAAAGCGGTTTCCTTCACTAAAAAAAGCCTTTTGTTATCGCTGCTGATAACACATTTTTATTATCTTTGCAGCGCAAATGCCCAAGTGGTGAAATGGTAGACACGCTGGCTTCAGGTGCCAGTGGACGCAAGTCTGTGTAGGTTCGAGTCCTATCTTGGGTACTCAAAAAGGCTGTTAATCGATTGATTTACAGCCTTTATTATTTTTGGCGGTTGCCGCTAACTAAAAAAAGAAAATAAATGGTCTAATTTGTTTGGCGAATGCCAAAAAAAAGGCCATCAATCAAATGATGACCTTGCTTATTTCCCAAAAGAGATTTCCTTAGATTTTACCGCTACGAATCTCGTCCAACTTTTTACACCAGATTCTTGCCGCAGTCTCGACCATCTTCGCGCAAGGCCTTTTTGAATAATAGTTTTCCGTACGTTTTTCGGGAACATTGGAGATTTTAGAATCATTGTTCAAACCTAACAAATCGGCACATTTCAACGAACCATTCTCAGCCTTGAATTCAGCAGCCATCTCCTGCACAATCTTATAATTTCGACCCTTACCTTCTCTGTCCTTCGCATCAACAGCAGCTGTCTCTAGGCCTGCCAACAGAAACATACCACAAGCAGCGCCACAAGTCTCACGCATTCTACCAATACCGCCACCAAAAGAGGCTGCCATACGCAATGCCTGTTCCTGAGTAAACCCATACATGTCTGCAAATGCAGCCACAACTGACTGAGAGCAGTTATATCCACTCTTAAATAACTCAATTGCCTTCTCTATACGCTGTTCTTCCATTTTCTACGTTTCAAAATTGAAAAGCACACAAAGGGATTTTCACATTGCGTGCCACAAAACCATCTCACAAAATTCTATATATAAAAAAATCATCCCTTAATAAGCAAAACGATGAAACCTTCTGCTGGGTCCTAAAACAAGGGGATTTTCAGAAAACCATTTTAAAAATGCTTCGTAACGGTCTTGATTTGAGGCATACCAGATAGAGAAATCTGTTGGATCTCCTTTTTTTAATAACCAATAGTTATAGCAATCAAAATACCCTTTATCCATCAAAGTTTTATGCCATTCAAAAAGAATACACGGATGAGAAATGTTATAATTCTCTTGATAATAATGGCGTATAAAAGAAGACCTTACCACATCCAAAGATGTAAGGTTAATCTCCTTTACCTCCTTTACTGCTTCTTTCATACAGGGGTCATAAATCATTGAAATAGGTAATATCTTGGTAGGAGTCACATTCTCGTTTTTATACGTAAAAGCCATACGATAGAAATTGACGCTAGTCATACTATCATTTTTCACGATTCCCTCTCTATATGTATCATAAAGGAGGCTGCTTATTTCATCTGAACGCCTGGTATCTTGCTCCAAGTTCAAAAAAATCTCACCATAAATCAATCCCCATATTCGCTCGGGTGTATTGCAGAAAATCTTTGCCAACCAATAGTAGTTCAAAGCATAAGATAGATCTACCTTCACTCCATATTCATAATAACTAAGAGCTTTAATCATATCATCATGACTTGCGTTGCCCAAGCCTAGGTATAAACGACCTGATGATGGGAATTTTTCCAATCCTCGAGCATAAGCATCTTTTGACAGGTCTCTTTTACCAGCCAAATAATAAGAATTACCCAACATCTGAAAACACAAGTCCGTAACGCTGTCTTTCTCTGCTGCTTTCTCAAAATATTCTATAGCCTGATTATATTTTTTCTGCAACATATAGATATATCCAATTTCATAAGGATACAAGAAATTGTCAGGATCCAATTTGCTGCACATCAACAACATTTTATGTGATTTTTCGTAGCTTTTAACTCGAATTAAAGCCATTGCATCAGAACCTATTATTCTAGCCTGACGTTTATCTGCTTCACTTTGTCCATAAAACAAAGTAAAAGAAGATACTAATAACAAAAAAGTAAAAATCAACCTCCTCATATAGATGAATCTTCATTAAAATAGATATCAACTAAACAAATTTACAAAAATATATTAAAAAGCTGTTTCGATTTTCCATAAACTATTTTTTGCTACGAATTAAACACATTTATGGTCACCAACCTAAATGCATTTCGTTTCTGAACAAGAAATGTAGATAACAATATAAATCTACCTCTTTTTGCGATTAATCCGAAAAAGCTTCTAAAAAAAGAGAGTATGATAGCATAAAAAAAGAGACCTGAATCAATGACTCAAGTCTCCTTATTATTATTCATTTTTATTTGAATTTCAGAACAATACCTGTCGAAGCATTCGGAAGTCCAGAACCCGTATCAATAGAAAATTCTGCCTTTACACCAAATACTTTTCCGAAATAGTATCTCATGCCTGTAAACGGACCAAAACAGAATGTATGGCCCTTAGGATCATCACCTTGATGCGGATAATACTCTTCGTTATAATCCCATATTCTGAAACGACCACCAGTTAACAATCCGAAATAGACATCCATATGTTTTACTGGTTCATAATGGAATGAAAATCTGAAAGCAGCTACTGCATTATAAACATTGGCATCATACCAACCGTAATAATCGTAATAGCCATCATAATAATGACCGTCATCCCAACCCCAACAATCATCTTCATAGAAGCTGAAAACAGCACCAAAACCAAAAGCTCCTTTGCCACCTTTACCACCTTTCTTCGATTTGGATTTTTTGTGTAAAAACCCACTTGGTCCTCCAAAATCAAGGGTCATTGTAACGGGTGGCACAATCACATTTCGATTCTGAGCTCCTGAAGATGTTGGAGTTCCGACGGACAAATCCATCACCATACTACCTTTTTTAAACGTTTCCTGCTGTGCGAAAGCCTCTACCAACGTTGTAAAAAGAAATAAAAAAATAAAAAATAAAACCTTATTCATAACTATATATAATCAATCAGCCTCAACACAACAAGTATAATGCCAAAAGCTTTGTAAATCGACCTTTTACACAAAAAAAATGGGAATCCTCAGATTGAAGATTCCCATTTTTGTTTTAAATATTTATTGTGTACTAGAACTTTAATGTTATACCAGCAGAAAGTACAGGCAAGTTGTCCTCATTGAAATCATGAGCAAATTCTAACTTAACACCAAACATATCTGAGAAATAGTATTTTGCACCAGTATACAAGCTAAATGCTCCCTTAGTATCAGTTTCCCAATCTGAATCTTGAGTTGGAGACCAGATATTTACACCAACACCTGCACCTGCATAAGTATCCAAGTTTTTAAGGAATTGGAAGTGAAATCCAGAACGGAACAAAAGTGCATTTTGCCATAAACCATTTGTACCCTTTTGATGTCCATTGTTCCAATCAAAGCTATACAAACAAGTTCCATGATAGAAACCTAAATCAATAGCTCCATTCTGACCAAATTTGCTTGTATTAATAAAACCAGAACTAATAACCCATGACCCATCTAATGAAACCATAGGTATATCCGCATCCCAATGATCTCCTACCGGAGGAATACCAATCATCAAACCAAGATTGAAATCACCTTTCTGTGCTGTTTCAATACCGTTACTAGCTGCATTTGCTGTTGCAAAAGCAAATACGGAAATCAATAAAAATAATACCTTTTTCATCTCTAATTTGTATTTTTAATTTCGAGCACAAAGATAATCATTTTTTCATTATCCTACATGAATAAAAAACAAGAGAACAAAAAAGGCACCATTTAGATGCCTCCTATTTTGAATCCACAATCCCTACAAATCGGCTCTACAATCTCATTGTTTCGGAAACCCTCCAGTATTTTTTTTGCCCGTTCACTCTCTATTATTCCACCAAAATCTTCTAGTAAAACATTTCCCAACGGCATGGCTCCATCGGCATCCAAACAGCACGGAACAACGGTTCCATCGACCAAAATAGCAACATGTGTGTCCAATGCATAACAAGAGCGTTGCTCTACGCCTAATTTTCCCACACCAGGCCACGAAAAACGAGCTGCATTCTGCAGAAAGACATGAGGCATCAATTTGATGTTATGCTCAGAAAGTCGGGATGCATCTATCTGGGTTCCAAACTCCTCATTCAAGGCATCCAAACATTCGCGGTTGAACTCCGATGAGATTTCGGTTCCACGATTCCACAGACGCATGGACATATAACTATCCAATGATTTTTGTTTCACAAAAGAGAAAACGGCTGATAGATATTCGGGCAATGCCTCCGGTTTTATATTCTCCTCTGCATCATGAAGTGATATGTTAAACTGACGGATGGGTGCCGTCAATAGATAATCCAAACGCTTTACTATAAGAGAACCATTGGTAGTGAGATTCACATGAAATCCACTATCATGAGCCATAGACACCAACTGTTCAAAATCAGGATGAAGCAAAGGTTCACCCAACACATGAAGATAAATGTAATCCGTATAGGGCTTTATAGAAAAAAGTATCGCCGAAAAATCTTCCGGCGATATAAATCTTTTTGCTCGTTTCGACTTGAAACAAAAGCTGCAAGAGAAATTACAAACGTTCGTAATCTCTATATAAACTTTTTTAAAACGCATTAATTAACCTTGAAAATTCCCTTGTTATAAGCAGACTTCAACCATTTGCTATATTGAAATTTATATCCAACACCAACCTTAAGACCCATGTTATAAGTCTTAGTGAAACCTTGTTCATAACCAACGTAAGCATACATACCGTTAAGAGCAGTTACGCCAAGAGTCTGAAGCTCATAAGCAACACGAATTTGCATACCCCAATCAAACTTCTCTGCGATACCATCATAACCCAAAGTAGAACCTCCGTCAAAAGATCCTCCTACTCCACCTGCAAAGTAAGGACCAACACCGGGAGAAAGTTGACCAGGACCAACATTTAAGAAATTATAATATACTAACACCGGTAATTTGATATACATTGCACTTGCAGTACCAAAATCATCAGTATTTGTTCCTTCGTATGAGAACAACAATTCTGGTTGAACAGACCACTGTGCGAACAACTGCATTTCTGCAACACCTCCTAAATTGAAACCAGGCATGAAACTTGTTCCTAATTCTGAAGAGTAATCACCATTCCATTTAGTCATGTTAAAACCCGCAGTCAAACCAAATCTTACTTTGACGTCCTCCTGTGCCTTTACTGTTGTCATGGAAGTTACCAACAACAAAGAAAGAGCAAATAATATCTTTTTCATTGAATAGAGTTGTTATTATTTTTAATTCAATATATTACTTATGCTAACCTTTTACCAATAGACAATTTTTCAAAGGATATAATCTATCAATAAAACAAGTCACTTCACGGCAAAGATATTTAATTTTTCATAATATCACAAAAGGAATGAAAAAAAGAAATGAAAAAATGGAGATTAACTTTCTGTCAATCTCCATTGTATCATTTACCTTTAATCTAAAGGTTTCACCCCTCCTCTTCCTCTTTGGTGCGATGAGGTTTTCCCTGCTTTGCACGTACACGGCTAAGCGTCTCAGGAGTTATCCCCAAATACGATGCGACATACAAAGAAGGAACTCGCAACAAAACCTTAGGGATTTTATCCAAAAGATTCTCATACTTCTCCTCTGCTGTTTCAAACTGAAGAGAATCTGCACGATGCTGAGAAACAATTAGAGTGACCTCCAATATTCTTCTGTATAGGATTTCCACCTCGTGATATTTATCACAAAGTTTATCTACATTACTTTTTGACAATGCATATATTACAGTTGGTTCCAAAGCCTCAATAATCAACTGACTGGGTTTGCCAGTGAAAATACTTTCCAACGATGTAAATGCAAAACCTTCTGGAGCAAAATATTCGGTAACATCTTTACCTTTCTTAAAATAGAAAGTGCGTATAAGACCTGAATCCACAAACCCCCAATATTTACAGACTTCACCGGCTTTCAAAAACTGATCAAATTTCTTCAGATGAAAGACTTCTATCATAGAAATCACCTCATTCAATATAGAAGCAGGAAAAGTAGCGTTACCTGTAATCTTCTGTATTTGAGACTGAATAAACTGCAAATCTAATTCATGTTGCATAAATAATAAGATTTAAAAAAACAAAATAATAAGAATCTCACTTTATATGAAAAAAAAAGAAGGATTACTTGTGCCAAACAAAATCTGATTTATTTAAACTCTTTTCTAAATCATATTTCAATAGCCTCCGAATTATATTCATTTGTTTTTCCTTCAACAAAATAAATTTCATTTTTCAGTCATAATAATGACTTGCGCAACCCCGCCCATACACATATCATATAAAAAAATGGTAAACAGTTCCATTCAACAGTTCTTCTTAAGTATTAAACCTCGCTAGAAATTTTCAATCAGCATGTTAAGATAAAAACACTCTCACTTGCTTCTCTGTTTATTTTCTTTATTCATTAACAAAAAAATAGTCACAAAAATCAAATAAAATTCATATCCATTTGACTTTCAAGATAAATTGGAAATTTTGAAAAGAACTATTATAGGTCAATAAATGGTATTTTTCATAAAAAATAATATTTTATGAAACCATTTATCATTGATCAAACAAATATATTAATAAATATCAAAAAAGAAAACATTATGAAGAAAATAAAATGAATGCATTCAACAAAAAAGAGATTTTGATTAAAACCAATCAAAATCTCTTTTTTTACCTAAAAAAATAGTTTCAAAGTCTACTTTATTTATTAGCTCTCGTATTCGAAATAGAGTTTGTAAAAGTGCAGACCTTTGCCATTATCAAAGCCTTTTTCTATATATCGCTGACCACCATGAACGTAGACATGAAAGTTTTTATCCAGCTTCAGAACAGACTTGAAACTCTTATTCTCTTTCTTTACTATATCAGGAGAAATCTTAAACTCTTCGTTAAAATGAACGTCATTCTCCTGTCCGTAAAGATCTTTATATTCGTTGAAAGCTTGGACAACATCTGGGGCAGCCAAAACTTCATCCTCAAACTTTTCCTCGTTGAACATGGAATTGTCCTTGAAGTAGTTGATAGATCGGTTCAACATATCGATCTGCTCTGTACGTGGAACTTCATTTTCTGCAGTAAACACATTGTTTACGAACTCTTTGCAGACATTCAGATAATTCTTTGTAAAGAAGTTATTGTCCTGACGTTCGGTCAAACCCAAGAAATCACTTTTCCAAAACAGAGCCTCCTGCTTGCTGACCTTATCTATTAAAGAAGCTACAAAACCATTTTCCCTTTCTATATCAAAGATCAAACAGCCCTTATCCATCTTCTTCACGTTAATGCCCTCTTCGCAATCGATGTCAAACGATTCTGTGCCTGTACAAATTTTCAGATAAGTCTCCTTGTTTTCTGACTTGAAGATACCCAAACAACGGACATTCTGATCAAAAATCTGAACATCGTTGAACAGAGCCAAATAAAACTCGCCTGCCTTAATCTGCGGATGAGAAGAGTTTTCGTACAAATAAGAAGCGATGATTCTGGAGTGCTCGTAAAACAAATCTGGATTGTCAAATATTGCACAAGCCGACTGATAAACGATGTTATCGTTTACATTATTCGTTCCCTCGAAATGGTACAAAACGGGTTCTCTGAAAGAAGACAGAAAATACTACTTCAACATCTGAACCGGATTGTCCTCTTCCAAATCCATACATTTCTTGGAATAGACATTCTCCGTATTCTCTGTACGTGAACCTATTTTATGTACAACAAGTTTATCAATACTTGCATTTACAATATCAAACAACATAATCAGAATTATTAATTATCGGATTTTCAAAGATCAATCATTTTTGATCTTTTTATTATTTCAGGAAGTTCAGTATATAACTCCTGCATTTTAGAATAAATCACTCCGGCGCCATTGCCAGATAGTTCTTTATCCTCTAGGATTCCGGTATTGACGGCTATGGTGAATATCCCTGCACTGACAGCTGAACGCACACCCAACGGAGCATTCTCAACTACAATTGCCTGATTTTTCTCATAACCACCCTTCTTCAATGCCATCAAATAGGGTTCCGGATCGGGTTTGCCCTTCTTTACATCAAAAGCGGTCACCATCTTCTCACGATGGAAAATATTCGGAAAGAAGTAATTCAACTTATCCAACAATGAAACTTGGCCAGAACCGGTCACCAAAAAAATGTCCAATCCAGCCGCCTTCACTGTCTTCAACACATCCAAGACATGTTCCATTGGAACTGCAGGTGGTAGTGATTCAAAGTAGTGGGACTTTACCTTATATATACGCTTGCATTCCTCTTCCGAAGCATCTCTGCCCAACTGACGGGTAAAGGCATCGCGGATAGTAGACGCACCTGTCATACCCTCACGCATATAGGCATCGTAGGCACTGAATTCAATACCTAAATCATCAAACGCCGAGCACCATGCCTTTGCATGATTGGACATAGAATCAAAAAGGACACCATCCATATCGAAGAAGAATGCCTTCAAATCCAAATCCTTGAGTTTTTCCAAATCTATAATCATCCGCACTTTTACTTATACACTAAACACGATCCTCTAATTGTAAATCAATTAGAAATTATAAGAGACTCCAAGAGAAATTGATTCCCAGAACTGAGTTCTAGCAACTGGATATCCCAATTTCCATGCGTCTGTTGTAGGAGTTCTCTCCCCTTTTTCCGCAATATTTTCGTTTGTTCTCTTCTCAGCATTATCATACTTCAACTGGGTACGTAATGAAACGTTGATTAACTTAGTCACCTTCATAGAAAGCTCCAATTTCCATTTAACGTACCAACCATGAATATCCTTATCATACATGTCCACAGATGGATGCTCTAACAAATAAGCGTCCATCTCGTCGAAATAGACACCTTTGTCTGCAAAAATATCATTATACTCCTGTACTGCAGCATTATAAGCATAAAATCCTTCGAGAGAAGAGAAAAAGTGAACAGTCTTTGTCATATCAAAATCAGAAACCAATTTAGCAAAAGCACCGATTTCTGTTCTTGTCTTCTCATAATCACCATTAGACTTGCGCTCCATACCATAATTGGAAGACAATAAAGTATCAGCACAGAATGTGAAACGTGCTGTCACAGGAGAAACGAAGCAAGAGATGTATTTATTTGGAATATAATCAATACCAAGAGCCATTTTCAAATAGGCAGGTGAAAAGAAATTGGAAACCAAAATAGCTGAATCCAAATTATTTACATCTTTCTTGTCATAAGAATAACCCTTTTGAAACTGAGATTCCAAGTTACCTAAAGCTGAATAATAAAGATTTTTTGCAGCCTTATAACCAAACTTTGTCTGCAAAGAGAAATTATCCATGTTTTTACGGACATCATCACCTCCTGAGAATTGATCGGAATAAATAAATCCGTATTGAGCAGAGAAGTTATTCATCCACATTACCTTATCTTTTTGGTAATTGGCATTGAGTTTAAGAAATGCATCCACAGAAGCGGCACTTCCTACTCCATCTGTACAATATTCATTAAAATAAGCTTGGTTAGCATTTAACCCCACAGAACCTGGGAACTTCCAATAAATGCTATCAGTACTCTCTTTATAACCACCTTTTACGCTTTCTGCATTAGATACCAATAGTTTAACAGATTCTTCTTCTGCCTGAATTGAACCAATAATGGCAAACATGGTCATTCCAACCAGCATCAATTTTCTTTTCAAATTCATTTTTCTAATCTTTTAAATTATATCTGCAAAAATAATATTTTTTGCGTTCCTATCAATCTTTAACGTTCTATGAAAAAAGAGAATAAGACAAAAAAACATACTATTCTCCCATTTTACTAGAAAAAATTGTCATTCTGTCATCTTTTTTTAAACAAATTCACGAGGCATCATTTTTGCCTTTATTCTTTTATAAAATAAAATAAGGTCATGTTAGATAGGAAAATCGGAATCAAAATTCGATTTGCACTTGGAAACAGCCCGTTATCTTAGTAATTTCACAGCATAATTAGAATTATATGACACACAAGGAAATTGAAACCATACATAAAGAAATCTGCAACTCCATTTTGTCAAAACATTTAAAGATGGCGTTTGACAAACTGACCCTATTAGCCAGCCTACTCCAGATAGGCGAATGGATGGACAAAAAAGAGGAATTGGAAACGACCTACAAATACATGCTCCAATACGTCACAGAAGGTGTGTCTGACCCTGAGCAGACAAAAATATACAACCAGTTGAGATTTTCGACGATCGAATTGGCAGATCGAATCAAAGACCTACTCATGACCAAAGATTCGGCCAATTACGTCTATGCTCAGAAGCGAATCCAGAAGCAGAACAGATTTCCGGTCGAAAAGGAAATCATGGCAGAGATGACCACCTACAACGAAAACATGTCAATGGCGAGCCTCATAGAAGAGAGCATGAACAAGAAGGACCAGATCCAGAACTTCTCCGTTGAACACGAAAAGATGCAGGCGGTGCTATTCAACCACTTCTGGCTGACAGACAAATACAGCGCAGAGGATATGGAACTGCTAAAACTGATTTTTACAAGCGAAGAGATCCAGTTTGCCGACAAATGTATCATTGTATCGGCCATAACCATCAGTCTGATGAGGGATTTCGACGAGAACAAGTTCAATATCCTACTCGATGTATACAACGACAACGACGAGCAAGTGAGTCAACGTGCCCTCGCAGGATTCATTCTCTGCTCGTACTGGCATAACAGCCGCATGAAACTCTATACCAAACTGATGCAACGAGTTGAGCTTTTCGTTCAGCAGCAAGGCATTACGGATAACATACGGATTATTATTATTCAGTTCATCAAGAGCATGGAGACTGAGAAGATCACGAAGAAGATCAAAGAAGAGTTTATCCCTGAGATAGCAAAAATAAGTCCGCTTTTACAGGATAAAATCAAATTGGACGATTTGATGAAAGACGAAAACTCTCTCTTTGACAAAAACCCTGATTGGCAAGATCTATTCGACAAAAGCGGCGTAACAGACAAAGTTCAGGAGTTTGCCGAGCTTCAGCAAAGCGGTGCGGACGTGTATATGAGCACATTCTCATCCATGAAGAGCTATCCGTTTTTCTATGACATGTGCAACTGGTTCATTCCTTTTTACAACCATTCAACAGTTGTAAATTTTTTCAATGAAAATAAAAAATCACCTATTCTACAGGTATTTATGAACAGTCAGTTTCTCTGTAATTCTGACAAATACTCACTTCTTTTCAGTCTGATGCAGATGCCTCAACAATACAAGGATATGATGATGCAGTCTATCAACGTGGAGAGCGAGCAGTTGGAAGAGATTCAAAACAACAGAGAACTCACCACTCCTAGCAAGAAAAGGGAACTTATCAGCAATCAATATATTCAGGACATTTATCGATTCTTCAAACTGCATCCGCGTAAGAGTGATTTTGTCGATCCTTTTCATACGCAACTGAATCTTCACAACCTCTCCTTCTTCAACGAGTTGGTAGATCATGAGAAGATTCTCCGTACAATTGGCGAAAACTACTTCAAACAAGACCATTACGAAGAGTCGGCAAAGATTTTCGAGCAACTGCTCAAGACAGACACCTCCAACATAGAGCTTTACCAAAAGATAGGATACAGCTACCAGCGCCTAGGTGATTACAAAAAAGCTATCTCTTTTTACGAGAAAGCGGAGACACTTAAGACGGACAATCTTTGGAACCTTCGCAAGATTGCCTTCTGCTATAGAAGCATCAAAGAGACGGAATTGGCTTTGATTTATTATCAAAGAGCTGAAAAGATGGCACCCGAGGATTTGAGCATTCAACTTGCGATTGGTCACTGCTTCCTTGAACAGAAGAGATATAACGATGCACTTCAAGTGTTCTTCAAAATAGAATATTTGAAACCTGGCAACGAAAAGGTTTGGAGACCCATTGCTTGGTGCTCATTTGTGGAAGGAAAGTTTGACCAAGCTGAGAAATATTATAATAAGATTGATGATAAGAACCTACACGACTGGTTGAATCTGGGTCATGTGGAACTCTGCAAACAAAAACGCAACAACGCCATTGAATGCTACAAGAAAAGTTTTTCTCTCATGAACAAAGATGTGAAAAAGTTCTTGGACATTTACAACGAAGATATTCCTACTTTAGTGAAGAACGGCATTAAGGAGGACGATATTCCAATTTTGCTGGATAAGGTACAATATGAGCAGGAAAACGAGGCGGATATTTAATTTAGTGAATCAAGAGAAAACGTACATGGGCAGTTTTCAACCACTAATTATTTTATTTTTGGTCAACTAAATTTATAATTAAAGGTTTAGTATTATCGGCATTTTGTACTGACATGTATTTTCACTAAATCCTTTGCGGAGGTTCCGTTGACCGGGTAACCAACAGAGATACATTTCGTTTCTATTCAAAAAAGGCTGTGACTTAACAATCACAGCCTCAATATTTTTTATCGTTTCACGTCCTGAAATAGCGTTACAACAAAAAAGTAACGAATATGAAAGGGAAAGAAAGACAGTACGTTAGACGTTCACAAAAAGACTACCCGATGAGCTTTAAGCTTGCGGTAGTAAGAGAGTA
>Ga0116173_1000738_pt1 | contig 29357 bp, 20 predicted proteins | sample AD_UKC085_MetaG_FD_89800 | JGI IMG/M metagenome (GOLD analysis project Ga0116173, IMG submission 89800) | Active sludge microbial communities of municipal wastewater-treating anaerobic digesters from USA - AD_UKC085_MetaG | ecosystem: Engineered > Bioreactor > Anaerobic > Digestate | place: USA...
CTCTTCTTTTTGCAGTGTGAAACCAAAGTTCCTTTCGGTGACTTTTCATAATGATCTCCATTTAAGTTCAATGAGCTTTTTAATGATAACGGCAAATTATAAAAAGTGAAGTAATCTGAAGCTTGATAAATATTTTAAATAAAAAACAGTACAAAAAACGACTAAAGAAATGCTGTTGAAAAAAGGAGGTAAAATGAGAACTGTTTCATTAATTTTCGGTTTTATCGTAATATTTCTTATAAATGGATGTTTCTGCAATGAAAAAAGCGATAAACCTGAACCTGTTGAAGAAAAGGAACCTTCATCCTGTGCTGATATTAAATGCAAAGACAACAGTTCTTGTGAAAATGATATCTGGGGAGGAGGATGCAGCGGGAATGTCAGTTTGTCGTGTCGGTGTGATGACGGATTTGAATCAACGGAAACATCTTTTGACAAGTTCGGCAACACTTTTGAGCATTGCGTTGACATTGATGAATGTGCGGATGGCAATATATGCGGTTATGGAAGAAGATGCACTAATACTGAGGGTTCATATTATTGCGAGGAGATCGATGAATGTGCCGAAAATCAAGGTGTCTGCGGTCCGCTCGATTGTTTGAACACTGAAATATCATATAAATGCGAATGCCCTTCCGGGAACATATTCGAATTCAACAGGTTCGTGTCACTGGAAACTTTAGTCGAAGCCGTTACTGTTGACGATATGCACTATACCTTATATCTTTCCAACAATGAAATATATGACTATTCATTTGACAGTAGTGATCCCGGAGCACTTTTGAGCAAGCCGGTATTAAGCGCAACAGCGTATTTTGATAAAGGAACGGTTCTTGGAATGGTGTCTTACGAGAATAATATATTCATGATCTGTGAAAACGGGGTCTACTTGATTGAGCGGGAATCTGATGGAAAACTGAATATAAGGGAAGAGCCACTCTTTTTGATGAACGGCACCAGTGCCTGGGCGGAAGATTCGGGAGTTCTTGTTATGGCGGGATATGATGATGAAAGCAATGATAACGCCCTTTTCTTTCTCGATCTTACAGCCGGAGATATTCCGTCAAGCTTACACACCCTGCAATTGAATAATGCTGACGCTGTAAATGTTCTTGGATACAGATATAATGCGGCTGTTTTAATAGGTTATCTTGATGATCCCGGTGTGTCCATGAACATAAAAAGTATGAGCGGAACATCCCCCGAAGAATTTTCGTTAAAAAGTGAGATTCAGATCGAACCATTGGATGATGACGGATGGGGAGGAGATTTATACGAAAATATGGCAATAGAAATTACTGAAGACAAAGCTTTTGTAATTCGCAGCGGATATATGGATATATTAAAACTTGCTGATGACGGAACACTTGAGCACACATATTTTATGGATTCTTCAATATTGTCAGATTGGATTGTTGAAAAAGATCAACTTATACAGTTTCGTAATTATTATGAGCCCCCGTATAAGGTTTTTCACTGGGACATTACAGATCCTTATGATCCTCAGAACTTTCTTACAATAGACACCGATTATTCCGCAGCAGGGGTATTGAAGAACAACGATGTCTTTTTTATCAGAGAATTTACCAAAACAAATGGAACAGGCACAAAGATAGTTACGGATCTTGAAGATGATCCGGTCCACACTGTTTTTACCGAGTACAGTTTCACCGGCTATTCATCGCATGCCGTATCATACTCTTCCGGTCTTACTGAAATAAAGCTGTGTTCTGACTTTTCAGAAACTTATTATTCCGACCCTGTAATTCTTGAAAATAACGGCACTTTATATATTCACAATAATACCGGTATTGATATCTATGGTTGCGATGTCGAAGAATTTCAAGTGCTTGAAAAGAATGCATTTACAGTTTCAGAAAGATTTGCAAAGGAGAAAGACCGGCTGTTAATTAAATCACCGGACGGTATTGTTGTAATATATAACGGTACAGGATTCGGATATTATCGCCTGAGTGAAGATCGCACGCAGGTTGAAGGAATGCTTAAAGACGGTATTGAGATAGGCGAGGGAACAGTAAGATCAGAGTCTGAGGTAGTCAGTGCCGCAATTCTTGGAAACAGACTGTATCTTGTTGACAGTAATAATGTTTTAACATTCGGAGATTTTGATAATTTTGATAAAACCGCTGTTTCAATTGACATAGAATCGAATATTTTTGCACCATCAGAAAAAGGAATCTATGTAAAAAGAGGAAATGCTGTTTACTATTATGACACTGTTTTTAACAAAGAACCTTTGCGGCTTGATACAATTGTAGATCTGAAGAGAATATTTGCCGTTAACGGTTATCTTGTAACTCAAACTTCATCATCGATAACTGTCTGGGTGCGTTCAACTGACGGATCACCGGTACAGGTTGAAGAAAAAATCATTCTGAGTCAAATACCCGATACTGCTAATGTTTATATTGCTGAAGCTCATGTAGAAGGCGAAGCTGTTTTTTTCAGCACGATCGATGGAGACATTTACAAACTGTCACTTCCTGACTGTTTTTAATCTGAAATAATTTTTCAGCATTAATTCATAAAAGTTTCACAATTTTTTTTTGCTGATTATACTAATTGCGGATTTGATCTTATTTAACTTTCAGGAGGAAGATATGTGCGCAGTAAGTTACAAAGAGCTCGGGTTGGTGAATACTGTTGAAATGTTTAAGAAAGCTGTTGACGGCGGATATGCGATCCCTGCCTATAACTTCAACAACATGGAACAGCTCCAGGCGATCATCATGGCTTGTGTTGAAACAAATTCTCCAGTGATATTACAGGTTTCTAAAGGTGCAAGGGATTATGCCAATGCCACGCTTTTAAGGAATATGGCCAAAGGTGCAGTTGAATACGCACATGAACTCGGAAAAGATATTCCAATCGTTCTCCATCTTGACCACGGCAGTGATTTTGAAGTTTGTAAACAGTGCATTGACAACGGTTTCAGCTCTGTCATGATCGATGGATCACACCTTCCTTATGAAGAAAATATCGCACTCACAAAGAAGGTTGTTGAATATGCCCATTCGCAAAAGGATTATGTAACGGTTGAAGGGGAACTTGGAGTTCTTGCAGGCATTGAAGATGATGTGGTTGCAGCTCATTCAACTTATACTCAGCCAAGCGAAGTAATTGATTTTGTTTCAAAAACAGGCGTTGATTCACTTGCAATTTCAATAGGCACAAGTCATGGTGCCAACAAATTCAAGCCGGAGCAGTGTACAAGAAATGCTGACGGAATACTTGTTCCGCCGCCTCTCCGTTTTGACATTCTTGAAGAGATCGAACACAAGCTTCCCGGTTTTCCGATCGTTCTTCACGGTTCTTCATCAGTTCCTGCCGACCTTGTTGAAATGGTCAATAAGTACGGTGGAAAAATGAAAGATTCAGTCGGAATTCCGGAAGAACAGCTTAGAAGAGCGGCAAAAAGTGCAGTCTGTAAGATCAATATCGACAGCGACGGCCGTATCGCAATGACTGCCGCGATAAGAAAAGTTCTTGCCGAAAAACCGTCAGAATTTGATCCCAGAAAATATCTCGGACCGGCTAGAGAAGCACTTAAAGAGGTTTATAAACACAAAAATTTAAATGTGCTCGGCAGTGCCCACAACGGCTGAGAAAATTCATGAGAATTTATCATAACCTCAAAGATGTTCCTAAAAATGAAAAGATCTCCCTTGCGATAGGAAATTTTGACGGCGTTCATCAGGGTCATCTTCAAATAATTGAAAAATGCAGAAAGAATGGCGGTTCATGCACACTTCTGACATTTGATGTTCATCCCAGAGAGTATCTTTACCCCGGCTTTGCACCGCGGCTTCTTACCCTGAAACATGAAAAATATGCTTTTTTGAAACACGCCGGCGTTGACATCGTAATTGAACTTCCGTTTTCGCAATACTGTTCGATAGATCCGATAAAGTTTCTCGGGATACTTGACAGAGAACTTCAACTTGATTCGATAACCATCGGATTTAACTTCTTTTTCGGTCAGAACCAGAAAGGAAATGCAGATCTTATGTTCTGGTGGGGAAGATCAACCGGTGTCAGAATAAATGTTGTTCCTCCGATAATAAAGAACGGAATGAGGGTCAGTTCGACCATAGTAAGGGAATTTCTTGCAACCGGCGAAATGTGGAACGCATTTTCATTTCTTGCATATCCTTATGTAATTTCAGGAAAAGTGATAGAAGGCCGGAGGATCGGAAGGACAATAGATTTTCCCACGCTTAATCTTGATGTTCCGCCGAAAATAATACCACCTGAGGGAGTTTATTTTACCCGTACGGTTTTAGAAAATGAGACATTCTTTTCTCTGACTAATATTGGAGCGAATCCGACTATTGATTCTGAAGAAAAGACAAAAAGGATCGAGACATGGATCGCAAACGGAAATATTGACGAAATGTACGGCAGAAATATTGCAGTTTATTTTTATAAAAAAGTAAGGGACGAGATCCGTTTTTCATCTAAGGAAAAACTTTCAGAGATGATCAACCACGACAGAGTTCAGCTTGAACAGTTTAAAAACGCCAATAAATTCGAAGATTTGCCTGATATATTCTGAATCTTTGTCTGGAAAAATTTGCATTTACACCCAAAGCATGTAATATCCACCTGATTTTTTGCTGATGTTAACATATGAAGGAGAGAACGATGTCACGCAAATGTGAAATATGTGGAAAAAAGCCGATGTTCGGTCACAATGTAAGCCATTCGAACAACAAGACACAGAAGATCCAGAACCCGAATGTTCAGAAAGTGAAAATAAAAACAGAAAACGGCTCCTCTAAGAAAACAGTCGTCTGCACAAGATGTCTCCGTTCAGGAAAAGTTCAAAAAGCTCTGTAATTTTCTGAAAGTATTTCTGAAGATATTTGTTTTAAATTATTCGAAGTCGGCAAGAGCTGATTTAAGATTATCCATCCCTTCTGCAATGTTATCCATACTTGTTGCATATGAAAAGCGGATATATCCCGGCATACCGAAGCTTTCTCCCGGAACTACTGCAACATGGGCTTCATCAAGAAGATAATTTGCAAGATCAACAGTTGAGTTTATCTTGTGTTCATTCACTTTTTTATTTAAGTAATGTTTAAAGTTGGTGAAAATATAGAAAGCCCCCTCAGGATATGCAGATGTAAGGTTCGGAATGGAGCTGAGTTCGTCATACATGAACTGTCTTCTCCGGTTGAATCTTTTAACCATCATCTCAACTGAGTTCTGACTTCCGCTCAGTGCTTCAACTGCCGCATGCATCGCTATTGAGTTTGCGTTTGATGTCGTGTGACCGAGGAAATATTTCATTCTTTCAATGATGTCTCTCGGTCCTGCGGCATAACCTATTCTCCAGCCGGTCATGGCATAGGATTTTGAAACTCCGTTTACTACAACGACATTCCTTCTGTATTTTTCCTTTACAATGCTTGCCAGTGAAATGTGCTGCATGTTGTCATAAATTACCTTTTCATATATTTCATCACTGATCACAATTATGTTCCTTTCCGTAAGGTAGTTAACGATCTCCTCAAGGTCTTTGAGTGTGTAAACAGCTCCTGTAGGATTGTTCGGAGAGTTTATCATTATTGCCTTGGTCTTGTCAGTAACAACAGGTTTTATGTCTTCAAGAGTGAGACGGAAACCGGCCTCTTCTTTTGCATAACAGAAAACGGGAACTCCTCCGTTAAGACGGACAAGCGTCGGATAGCTGACCCAGTAAGGTGCAGGAATTATAATTTCGTCGCCGGGGCTGGTAATTGCGGCAAGAAGGGTGTGAATGGCGTATTTTGCGCCGTTTGTAATGATGATGCTGTTTTCATCATAGTGAAGATTGTTCTCTCTTAAGAATTTCTGGCGGATAACACATTTGAGTTCAGGTGTTCCTGATGAATCTGTGTATCTTGTGAAATTGAGATCAATTGCCTCCTTCCCTGCATTTTTTACATTCTGCGGTGTGTTGAAATCGGGCTCTCCGGCAGAGAAAGAGATCACATTCAACCCCTGCGCATTCATCCTTTTGGCTTTTGCCGCTATTTCAAGAGTGGCAGATTTCTGAAGCATTGAGGTAGTGGTGCTTAATCTTGGGCGCTTATTGTTGTCGCCGTTTTCCGGATTTCCGTTCAAACTTTCACTGATCTTTGTCTTGGGAGCCATAACTACACCTCATCAAATTGAAATTACTAAAGTTTATAGTTTAAAGAGCTGTATCGGGGCGAGTATATTGCTCAAAAAATCTTTAATCAAGATAAATTTAAATGGAAATCAGTCGAAATTCTTGATCATTCTCTGATGTTCACCGGGTTTAAGATCAACCGGAAAGGTTTTATCGATATTGAATTTCGGATTTTTAAACTGGATCTTATAACTTCCCGCAGGAAGAGAATGCTTGATGATGGGTGTCGCTTTAACGAGTTTTCCGTTTATGTAGACATTGGCCCACGGGCGACTGTTAATGCTTATGAATGCCTGTTCCTTTGCATTTACTGAGGGCTTGTTTTTCTCTGCTTTTCTATTGGTCTGCAAAGGGATCGCCGGAGCGTTTTTCATCGGTTTCAGGATGATACTTATTTCTTTATTTACTTTGGCCGGAACCTTTCCTATATTCTCTTCATAAGGGAAGTACCCCTGTTTTTCAATTCTTATTACGATGTCAAGACCCACAGGAATGTCATCCACAACGGTTGGAGACAAAGCTTTGGCTTTAACATCATTAACATAAAGGACTGCCCCTTCAGGATCGGTTTTGACGGTTATCATTGTTTTCTGTTCGCCGATCTTGAACATTTTAATGCTTTTATTGAAAACTTCACCCTGTCTGAGAGAGACTGTTTCTTTAACAGGGACGAACCCGCTCTTTGTAAGCTCTATCTGATGATCTCCGGGGAGTATTCCCTCGATCTTGCAAGGTGTTTCACACCTTTTTTGATACATTGTCCCTTCGTTCAGCATGACAATTGTGTTTTTTTCAGAGGAATCTATGAGGATCGTTGCTGTATCTTTTTTTGTTTCAAGCATTGTAAAACCGAAATAGGCAAGAAAGGAAAGGACAAGGAGTACCGCGATCAGAACAGGGACCTTTTTACTCCGTTTCGGCATTGACATTTCTGTGTCATGGTGCGTTTTTTCTGTTCTTGACGGCTGGCGGTAGTCGTTATAATGCTGCGGCTGATGATGGTCAACAGGTTTCTGTATTTTCTGGTATTCTTCAAGCTTTGCAGTCTCTTCTTCAAGTTCGTCAGCGAAGAACTCACTCATGAAATTCATCATGTCCTGTCTTGAAAAAGAATTGCCGGTTGTGAAAGAGAATTTTTTCAAATCTTCTGAAAATTCACTTGCCCACTGATATCTTTCCTCACGATCTTTTGAAAGTGCTTTGAGAACTATCCTGTCAAGTTCAGGAGGGACATTGCTATTGAAAACGCTTGGCGGCGGAACATCCGCCTTTCTTATTTTTTCAAGTGTTTCGACATCGTTCTTCCCAAGGAACAATCGCTTTCCGGTAAGCATTTCAAAGAATACTACACCAAGAGAGAAAATATCGCTTCTACGATCAATCGGTTGTCCACTCACCTGTTCGGGGGACATATAGCTGAACTTTCCTTTCAGCATTCCCGCCTGAGTTTTTGTGGACTTGCTTTTTGCCTTTGCAATACCGAAATCTATCAGCTTGACGGTTCCTTCGTATGAAACGATCATGTTCTGAGGTGAGATGTCCCTGTGAACAATGTTGAGAGAGTTCATTTTATCATCGGTCTTCCGGTGGGCGTAATCAAGTCCGTCACACACCTGTGAAATGATGTATGCGCTTTGCTCGACCGGCATCAGGAGTTCAACTCTTTTAAGTCTTTTTCTGATGGTCTTGAGATCTTTTCCATTAACGAGTTCCATTGCAATGAAGTAGGAATCGTCAATTTTTCCAAGTTCAAGGATCTGAACAATGTTCGGGTGCTGAAGCCGGACCGCGATCTTTGCTTCATCAATGAACATTTTAATAAATTCGGCATCTTCAGCGACTTCAGGAAGGATCTTCTTTATGGCGACGATCTTTTCAAATCCTTCCACTCCGAACATTTTCGCTTTGAAAACTTCGGCCATACCTCCGACATTGATGAGTTCGAGAAGGTAGTATTTGCCAAACAATCTCGGCAGCTTGTAATCAGTCTTGTTTTCTTCCATAAGGGTCACACCGCTTTTCATACGAAAATCTGTAATCGGGATATATTAGTTATACGGGAATGATATGTCAATAAATATTTGGTTTAAAAAACGGACAGGTTTTTTGTTAAATTTGCGAAGTGGGTTTTACAGATTCTGTCAGTGATGTCTGTCCCGAATTCATCAATGATCTTGGCTAGAAGCTCATCCGATCCGCTTCCGCTTCCTGATATGAGCTCAAACTTTCCCAAAAGAACCGTTTCCGAGATATTCTTTAAGGAGATCAGGTAGTTAGCTCTTGCAATAATTGATGCCGCCGCAACAGCCGGGTTCTGTTCCGCCCTGACAAAGAATTCAACAGGTATCTTTCCGGCAGCATCAGTGATGATTTTGTTTACGACGGGATTTTCAGTAAATCTGTCAACGATTATTTTTTTTATGTCGCTTCTTTTTTCGATAAGTCCTGACAACGCCTTGGAATGAGCCCATGCCAGCATGTAATTAAGGTTTCTCCCTTTTCCGGCAAGGTCTTTGTAAAATGAATTATACCTTTCGGGCATTATTCTGACCAGTGAAAAAGAAGAAGGATGTTCTTTTGAAATGTGTCTGTAAATATCGATAATTTCATGGTTTTTAAGTTTTTTGCTGTCTTTTATGTTGAGTTTCAGAAGCTCATTTTCCTTTTCACCCAGCAGAAAAGAGCAGACAACTAAAGGCCCGAAAAGGTCGCCTTTGCCAGCTTCGTCGCTTCCTGCAACTCCGGTTGAAGTGAGAAGTGAGTTAAGTATCGACCGCACATCAGGATTTTTTGTAACAAAAGAGAACCCTTTTTTTTCTGTGTGGTAAATTGATACGGAAATGGATTTTTTCTCTTCAGCGCAATCGAGCTTGAACGAAATTCCGTAATCGATCTCTTTGAAACTTTCGGGGATCACAGAAAATTTTCTTGTAAGTAAAGCCGCATAGGCCCTTTCCACAAATTCAGAAAGCGCCACATTATTTGAAAACAGCACCATTTCTCACCGCTTTAAATATCAAATTGTTAATGAGAGAGAACGCTTCCGCCAGTTTTTCATCTTTTCCCGCAATGACCGCTGTTTCGGCGTCGACAGTGTTCCTGTCACCTCTTGCGGCAGGGCCCGTTATCCCTGAAGTGGCTGAAACAACACAGTTTTCAATGGATGAAGCGATAAGCTGTTTTATCAGAATTATGCTGTCATTATGTGAAAAACCCTGCTGTTTAAGAAGTTCCAGCGCCGCAACAAAAAAGAACTGAGTGAAATTGCCCGAAAGAACAGCCGAAATATGATAAAAAGGAGTCGGTCTTGTCCCTGCGTAAATGAATTTGAGACCGGTTTTTGAAAGGGCCGCCTCAAGTGTGGGGTTCTTCTTTCCCCAGAGAGTGAAAAGAATGTCCGAAATGTCAGTATCTTTATTGATCGAAGCATAAGGGTGGAAAAGATAGCATCTCTCTATGTTCGCAGTCAGTGAACCCGAAAAGTGAACTATGTGCAGGTGGTTGTTTTTATTGCGTATTTTGTTTATATAGTTAAGAAGATGATCGTCAGGAAGTGCCGCAAAAAGAATGCCCGTCACATCGGGATCAGATTCATCCAGATCATTAAGTGCAATATTTTTTGACTTGAAATATGAAATCAGAGCTGTTCCCACACGCCCTTTTCCTGTCAGAAAAAAGTCCATTTTTTCCTCCCGTGTCAAACATTGTGATATTAGTAGTTTGCGCTTGTTAAGTCAAATTTAAACTCATTGTCGAAAGCATGTCTATCAATTGAAAAACTTTACTTTTTTCGCTTAGCAGGTAGAAATTAAGGCGCATTGATTTAACTGGTTGTTATTTGGAGAATTGTCAATATGGAAATCAGTAAAAAGTATGACCATTCAGGTATTGAGAAAAAATGGTACAGATTCTGGGAGGAGAGCGGTTTTTTCAAGGCAGACCCTGAAAGCACAAAACCCCCTTATTCAATAGTCATTCCGCCTCCTAATGTCACAGGGGTTCTTCATATGGGACATGCCGTCATGGCTGTTGTCCAGGATGTAATGAGCAGATACAAAAGAATGTCGGGTTATGATGTTCTCTGGCTTCCGGGGACTGATCATGCGGGGATAGCGACCCAGATGGTCGTCGAAAGGGATCTGCAGAAAAAAGGGATATCAAAGCACGATCTTGGAAGGGAGAAATTCCTTGAAAAGGTGTGGGAATGGAAAAATGAGAACGGAAATACGATCACAACTCAGTTAAGATGCCTCGGCACTTCTTTAGACTGGTCCAGAGAGAGATTCACAATGGACGAAATGCTTTCAAAAGCGGTCCGTGAAGTTTTTGTCTCTTTATATGAAGAAGGGCTTATATACAGGAACAATTACATAATAAACTGGTGTCCGAGATGTCATACGGCGCTCAGCGATCTTGAGGTCGATCACGAAGATGTTGAAGGAAACCTCTGGCATATAAAATATCCCGTTGCAGGAAATCCGGATGAATTTCTTGTAGTTGCGACAACAAGGCCTGAAACTATGCTCGGAGATACCGCTGTCGCTGTTCACCCTGATGATAAAAGATACGGACATCTTGCAGGGAAGATGGTTGAACTTCCTTTAACCGGTCGTACCATTCCGGTCATCGCAGACAGCATTCTTGTTGACATGGAATTCGGAACAGGAGCGGTGAAGGTCACTCCGGCGCATGATTTTAACGATTTTGAAACAGGGAAAAGACACAATCTTGAAGAGATAAATGTAATTGATGAAGACGGCTTGATAAATTCTCTTGGAGGAAAATATCAGGGACTTTCAACGGCTGAAGCAAGAAAAAAGATCGTTGAAGATTTGAAAGAGCAGGGGCTTCTTTTAAAAATTGACAAACATTCACATGCCGTAGGACACTGCGACAGATGCAGAACGGTCGTTGAACCGATACTTTCAAAACAGTGGTTCATAAAGATAGAATCCCTTGCAAAACCTGCGATCGAAGCTGTTGAAACCGGCAGAATAGTTTTTCAGCCGGACAACTGGAAGAAAACATATTATGAATGGATGTACAACATCAAAGACTGGTGCATAAGCCGTCAGCTCTGGTGGGGTCACCAGATCCCCGCATGGTATTGTGAGGATTGCGGCGAAACGATCGTTTCGAGAGTTGATCCTGTAAAGTGCACAAAATGCTCTTCTTCAAATATCAGCAGAGACAAGGATGTTCTCGACACATGGTTCAGTTCAGCACTATGGCCCTTTTCAACAATGGGATGGCCGGAGCATACAAAGGATTTGGACAAATATTATCCTACAACCCTGATGGAAACGGGCTTTGACATCATTTTCTTCTGGGTCGCAAGAATGATCATGATGGGGATGAAATTCATGAAAGACATCCCTTTTCAGAAAGTCTATTTTCATGGGCTCGTAAGAGATGAACACGGCCAGAAAATGTCAAAGACAAAAGGGAATGTCATCGATCCTCTTGAGATAACCGAAAAATACGGTGCTGACGCTTTGAGATTCACTTTTGCAATGATGCCCCTTTCATCAAGGGACATAAAGCTTTCAGTTGACTGGATAGAAGGTTACTGGGGATTTATAAACAAAATATATAACGCTGTCAGATTCTGCCTGATGCAGTTCAAGGATGGCGAGATACTGGAATTTGACCCTGTAGAATATAAAGAGGATGACTTTTCGTTTGCCGACAAATGGATACTTTCCAGACTTGAAATTGTAACGGCTGAAGTTAATAAAACCCTTGAGGAAATGAGGTTTAACGACAGTGCAGGTGCTCTTTACCACTTTTTCTGGAACGAATTCTGCGACTGGTATATTGAACTTGTAAAACCGGCATTTTTCGGAACTAACGAAAAAGAAAAGGAAGTTTCTAAAAAAGTTCTTGTGAAAGTGCTCGATGCAAGCTTAAAACTTCTTCATCCGTTCATGCCTCATGTTACTGAGGAATTGTGGCAGAGTCTTCCGTTTAAGAACAGCGGAAAGCTCTCTTCGATCATGATCAGCAGATTCCCCAGGGTCGGCGACTCGCCGGTATTTGAAAAAGATGCCGCCGTAATGGAACAGATCATAGAAATAATAACCTGCATAAGAACAATAAGGTCTGAAAACAACATCAAACCGTCTTTAGAAATGTCAATAATGCTTTCTTTAAACGGTGAAGTTGAATCTGCTATAAGAGAAAAGGAAGAGTACATAAAAAAACTGGCGAGAGTTTCGGCAATAGATTATGTTTCTGAAAATTATTCCCCGGACAAGGAAACGGCATCGGCCATGGTTAAAGGGGGAATGGTGTTCATCTCTCTATCGGGACTGGTTGATTTTACGGAAGAGATCGCAAGAATAGAAAAAGAGATAGTTAAAATTCAGAAAGATTTCGATCTTTGCGACAGAAAGCTTTCCAACCCCGGTTTTCTCGAAAAGGCAAACCCCGATGTTATTGAAAAGGAAAAGGAAAAGCATGGCGAACTCAAGGAAAATCTGGAGCATCTTAAAAACAGACTTGTTGAGATAAAGAAATGAAATGTCCTGAATATGTTTCACCCGATTTCATAAAACTTGTTCTCAGTGAAGACATTGGAAGAGGAGACATAACCACTTCGCTGATTGAAAATTCAGGCAGAAATGGCAATGCTGTCATTAAAGCCAAGGAAGATCTTGTTCTTTGCGGAGTTGATCTTGCGGTGTATATATTCAAATTCATTGATGATTCTCTTAAGGTTAAAGTTGATATACAAGACGGTGCAAAAATATCAGCAGGGACTGTCATAATGAGCGTTTCAGGGAATTCCGGTTCAATTTTAAAAGCAGAAAGGACAGTTCTCAACTTTCTTCAGCGGTTGAGCGGGATAGCAACTCTTACTTCAAAGTATGTCAAAGAAGTTGATAAAAAGTCCAAAACAAAGATAACAGACACAAGAAAGACAACTCCCGGCTGGAGAACACTTGAAAAATATGCGGTCAGAATAGGCGGCGGCTCAAATCACCGCTTCGGACTTGATGACGGAATAATGATAAAAGACAACCACATTGCAATGGCGGGATCAATTGATAAAGCGGTCAGATCAGTCCGTTCAAAAGCGCACCATCTTCTTAAAATAGAAGTCGAAACTTCAAATCTTACTGAAGTGAAAGAGGCACTTAAATCAAAGGCGGATGTTATAATGCTTGACAATATGTCTGTTGATATGATGTCAAAAGCCATTGAATTAATTGATAAAAAAGCGATCATTGAAATTTCAGGCGGAGTTACTCTTGAAAAGATAAACGAACTTTCAAAACTGGGTGCCGATTTCATTTCTGTGGGAGCGATAACCCATTCGGCTGTTGCAAAAGATATCAACCTTACTCTTAAAATATGAACATAGATAAAATAATCGGCAGATCTTTTGTAATTCTGTTCCTTATTTCCATTCCTTCAACCTTTATTTTCTGGTCGTTTATGAGTGACAGATCAGGTGTTGACGAAGAGACCGAAAAAGCGTTTGCAGGTGTCCTCAATTCAAAGTTTGAACAGGATGACATCGTTTTTACCGAAGTTGACTGGGACCTCGGATTTCTCAAGTATATTGATCACGGTATCCACCCGGTATATCTTACATTAAAAGAAACAACGGCAGAAGATCTCCGTTTAATGAAAGAAGATGGCGGAAAGATATTTTTCCTTTTAAAAAATAAAGATAACTGGAAAGAGATATCGGACAGAACCGGAGTAAAGGAAATTGAAATAATAAAAGCCGGAGCAGGTGTTGTGGTCATTGGCTCTGACGGAACAGAATCTCAAAGAAAGCCGCTTGTTTTTTCAAGGGATATCGGAAATGCAAAAAATGTGTGGTTCTCAAAAGGAGATGAAAAGTTTCCCTGCACAAAGTCATCTTCATCAAAATGGCAGTGTGGAAAGGACGAGTGGAATTATATCGGTCTTACAACGGCTGCAATGAATGGAAAACAGCAGAGAGCGGTCTGGGCACACCCTAAGACCCGAATGACTCTTCATGTCGAATTTGATGTGCCGGAAAAAGGTGAAAGAATATTTCTTAACACAGCATTTCTTGAAACAGGATACCGGTCACAAAACAGTTCACCTGTTGATGTTGAATTGTTGATGGACGGGGCAAGTGCTTTGAATTATTCAAATAAAAGCGAGAAAAGAGTTTATTCCAACTCAATTGCAATTCCAGAGAACAGCAATGTTCTGGAGTTAAAGTTTACTACCGAAGATGCGGGGCAGAGACATTTTGTTTTTAATGGATATATCAGGTAATGAAAATTTCTGAAACGGTGAAATTGAAAGATGTTTTTATAATGACCGCGACAGGATTTGCGGTATTCTTTTATATTTTCCTGACATCACATCTTGTCGGATTTGTCAGAGATGAAGGTTTTTATATGAAGGCCGCATCAATTAAAGCCGACTGGTTTGAATTTATGGAAGAAAGTTTCAGCAAGGGAGATTTGCTGGAGCCGTTTTCAAAAAAATCGATAGATAGATATTTCAGGTATAACAATGAACACCCCACACTCATAAAAACAATGTTCGGTTTTTCCCAGTATCTTTTTGAAAGAAAGCTCGGATGGATGAGTTTTGCGCAGTCTGCAAGATTTGTAGCAGCTCTTTTCGCTGCTTTAACGGCTGTGATGATATATCTTTCCGGACTTTTGTTTTTTAACAGGTTCACTGCTGTAGTTTCACCGGTCATGTTCTTTCTGATGCCTCATATTTTCTTTCATTCCCATCTTGCATGTTTTGATGTGCCGATACTCTTTTTCTGGAGCGGAATGTTTATTCTTTATGCCATACATTTAAGAAAGAAAGATTGGCTGTCAGGTATTATAACCGCAGTTTTTCTCGGTCTGGCGATGGCGGCAAAGCACAATGTCTTTTTCATACCGGTAATACTTTTCATGTCGTGGGTTACTTTTTATTTCATTTATTACCGTAAAGAGCCCTCTGCAAAAGGTTTGTCCGGGTTTTTCAAAACAATTCCGAAGGTTTACTATATGTTTGTTTTTATTACCATTCCTGTTTATTTCTTAAGCTGGCCCTGGATCTGGTATGACACTGTCGGCAGATTTATTGAATATCTTAACTTTCATGCAAAACATGTGAACTATACCAATTATTATTTCGGGACTGAACTATCAAGAGGTCCTTTCCCGTTCAGTTTTCCGTGGGCTATGACATTTTTCACTACACCTCTTCCCCAGCTTATATTTTTCATTTCGGGAATATATTATCTGTCCGGAAAAGTTTTAACAGAACAGGTTCGCAATGAAAAAGAGATAAACTTTATATTTATTGCCGGTTCTCTTTTCCCGGTATTCCTTATAGCATTGCCGTCAGTTCCAATTTTCGGAGGAATAAAACACTGGTTCACAGGTTATCCGCTGATGATGACAGCCGGCATTTTCTATATTAGTTCCAAAATGCGGAAGGTTGCAGGTAAAACTGAGTTATTCAAAACAGTTGCTGTTTCAATTATTTTCTTTTTTTCTGCTGTTTCACTAATCCCTCTCAATGTAAAATTTGCAAAAAGAGGTGCCGCATTCTATAATCAGTTAATCGGCGGAGCACAGGGAGCGGCTGAACTTAGAATGCAGAGAAATTTCTGGGGTTATGACATACTTGAACTTGTTGGTGAACTTAACAGGAGAGCACCGGAAAGATCGACTGTTTTTGTAATGGGCGGATACGAAGGATTAAACTGGAACTCTTTTCTTTATTTAAAAAAGGAAGGTATCATAAGAAGTGACATAAACGGCACAAATAATTTGAAAAATGCCGATTTTGCATTCTTCTTTTATGAAAAACAGAACGAACACATGCTTAACCAGATAGCTTTAGAATTCGGCTCGGCAAAAGCTCTGGCCGTTTCTGAAACGGATTCGGTTTTTTATTCTGCTCTTTTCGGGAGGGAGAAATGAGCGGCTATCTTTTTTCCAATCCTCAGATAAAAAAATGGAAAACGATGTTTTTCCTTTCCTTTTTAATGAACCTGATCCTTATTGCGGTCATTGTCATGAGGGAGCAGGAAGTTTCTGAGAACACACAGGAAAACGAAGAGCTTGTTGTAAAACCTGATAGCTCGCAAGATCAAGCGGATGTCCAGCCGGACAAAAACAGCGATGCCGGTGAAGTGCAGAAACCGGAAAACAAACCCGCAAAAAGCAATTATGTGCCGGGTGAACCGCTGAAAGGATTTGTTGTGATAGAGGAAAATTTCTTTTCCGCTTTCAGTCAGAGTGAACAAGTGGCGGCTTTTGCGTCAGACACAGGAATATCTAACCTTTCAAATCTTTTAAGTGCCCATATCGGAAGACTTCTTATGTGGGATATGGTGCTCCGGAATGATGTCAGGAAAAAAGACAGAATAGATTTTGTTTTCAGAGTGATACCTGATGATGAAAAGAAAAAACGGGATGATATGCCCGATCTCATAGAAATAATTGCCGTCAAATACAATTCAAAAAAGTTCAACAAAGACATCAGGGCATATAGGTTCCTTCCTGAAAAAACCGGTTTTTACAAATACTATTACAAAGACGGGACGATGCTGGAAAAAATAATATCGCCGTTCCCGCCGATAAAGAAATATTTTCAAGTCACCAGTCTGCTTGATGACAGAGCTCCCAGACACGAGGGCATTGACTACAAAGCTCTTGTCGGCTCCCCTGTTTATTCCACAGTGGAAGGAACTGTTTCAAGAAAGAACTGGATGACAAAATATAACGGATATTGCATCGAGATAGAAGAGAAGGGAAAACCGTTTGTATACAAATATCTCCATCTTGCCGAGGTTCTTGTCGATTCGGGTCAGAAAGTCAAACCGGGAGACCACATTGCAAACTCGGGAAATACAGGAAAAACCACCGCTCCGCACCTCCATTATCAGATAAATCTCGGTCAAAAGGGGAAAGCGATAGATCCGTTTCTTCACCACAAGACCGTTATCGAAAAACTTTCAGGGTCTGATGAAGAAAAGTTCAGAAATGTTGTTGTTGACACAGATCGCATTTTAAATCTTTAAAGTTCACCGATGTCTTTTTTTGGCATGTTTTATCTTATTAAATAAATTTAGCTAATTATAACACAAAAAAATTGACAAAGTGCCGTCTGATTTATATCCTAACATGCACTAAGATTTTAGTGGATGTTTTATTGTTACTTTATCATATCGTTTGACAGGAGGGTCCAGTGAGAAGGATCATTAGTGTTTTCGGATTATTATTCATTCTGCTGATTTCTTTCACAGTCAGTGCTCAGAACAAGGTTGTTGTTGTCTCAACGATCGGTAAAAGCGGAGCTGAGAAAAAACTTGCAAGAGAAATTGATGACAATCTTTCACTGTTGTTTTCAACTATCAAGGACGCTGATGTCGTCGGTGAAAAGGATGCTCTTTCTTCAGCGCAGTCTGCAAAGATAACAAGATGCAACGGTAATCTCAAATGTATCGTGCAGGTGGCTTCAGATGCAGAAGGTGTGGACTATATAGTGACAACCCGGGTACAGGCTCGCAAAGGAGACGGGGTCAAGATAGCGGTTTCTCTCTATGACAGCGGCATGAAGAGACTCGGAAACAAGCCTGTTACTGCAGGCGATGATGCTGACGGTGAAGATCTCGCTTCAGATATCATCGGTGTTGTAAAGTCACTTATTTCAGACAATGTTTCAAGCGGTTCTTCTTCTCGTTCAAGATCATCTTCTTCAAGTAGCAGCAGCTCAAAGAAGCTCTCATCCTACACTGAGGTGAAAAATGAGATCGTGAAGGGATTTAATGCTTATGATAAAGGCGACATGGATGAAGCGGCAGACATATTCAACCGTGCTGCGAACGAAATGAAATGTAACTGTTCACAGAATGATACGGCAAAATCTCTTTCTGATGATATTGACAAGATAAGAAAGGGGCTTCCCAAAGCAAACGATGCGATGAACGCAAATGATTACAGAACTGCCCTCAGGACGCTTGAAGATGTCAGAAAAGCTGACGAGAACATCAGAGAGCAGGGCTATAAATACATGGTCTTTAAGAAGGACAGAAACATCCGTCTAAAATATCTTCAGCCAAATCCGAAAGACGCTGAAGCTGTCGAACAGATCCACAGGGGCTTTAAATCTAAGATAGAAGAAGCCAGAAAATGGAAAGCGAAACAGCTTCTTGACATTGACAAGTGGGTTAATGACAACATCAAGGAAAGGGAAAAGAAGATTGCTGATACGAAAGGCAGGGAAAAAGAGATCTTAAAAAATCAGAAAGATGCAGAGGATGCTCTTAAGAAAAAGATTCAGGACATGAAGTATCAGTGGGAAAAGGACGACTCAAGTCTCGAAACAGAAATAGTTAATCTTGAGAGCCAGATAACACAGATAGAGCAGAGAGAAAAAGGTGTTATCAAGGTTTCCAACAAGAAAAGGGAAGCCGAAAAGGACAAGGAGCTGAAAACTCACGACAAGGCATATGCTGACTGGAAAACTGCATTACAGAAAGAAAAGGATGCTTTCTATGACAAGCAGAAAGATCTTGAGAAGGTTGAAGGCGACAGAATAACCAAAAAGGTTTCTGAACTTGAAAAGAAAAAGCAGGAACTTGAGGCAAAAAATAAAGAGATAGATGCCGAGATCCAGAAAATGGTGGAAGAGTTTGAAAAGGACGAGCGCAAGATAATGGCAGATAACGAATCTGTTAAAATGAAAAACGAGGACGAGGACAGAAAATATAATGTAACAGTTGAAAAAGAATATCAGAAGAGATTTGATGAACTCAACCAGAATCTTGCAAAATATGATTCCCAGGAATCTGATAAAACAAAGGAACTTGAAAAATATGACCGTGAGATAGAAGAGTTCATGGTTAAAAATGTAAATGCGATGGGTAAAATTCAGGAAGATATTGAAAAGAAGAGATCTGAAGTGGAAGCGGAATATGCAAAAGTGAAGACTGAGGCACAGCAGAAAGTTGAGAAAGAGTATGAGACATCGCTCAACAAGCTCGTTGCGGAAAAATCAAAACTTGAAGAAGCCGTAAGCAGACACACAGACGAAACTGAAACGCTTAAGTCAAAGAAAGAAGAAGAGATGATCAAGGCGAACGAAAAAGAGATAGTTGCCGCTGATCAGAAACTTGCAAAGAACGAAGAGTCGATCTCAAAGATTGAGCAGGAGTACGAAACGAAGATCTCGCAGATCCAGGAAGCTATAGCCAAGACCGCTGATGATGAAGAAAATGAAAAAATGAAGAAGGAGAGCGAATTAAGGGCAAAGAGCGAAAAACTTCTTTCAGAGATCGGAAGCATTGAGGAGAAGATAGCTGTCGAAAACGGCCGTTTTGATGAGACAAAGGGAAAGATCGAAGATGAATACGCAAACAAGGCCGCAGCCGTTGAAGACAAAATAATGGCACAGCAGAATAAAAAAGTAGAAGTTGCCGAGAGTTTCAGAGCTTCATGGGGTGATTTTGTAAGCAAAGAAGTTGACAAACTTACAGCAGAAGACAACAAACTCAGGGCTCAGATCGAAGACGAAAAATCCAAGATAGCAGAGATTGACGGAAAACTCGAACAGCAGAAAATGGAAGAGCTGAATAAACTTGATGTCAAGCTCAACAGCATAGAAGACACTTATGCTCAGAAAGCTGCAAAAGTTGAAGAAGACATAGCTAAAGAGATTGAAGCCGTAAAAGCTGAAACAATGAAAGAGCTTGAAAAAGCCGCTGCCGAAGATGCAAAGTCAGAAGAGGTTTTTGCAAAGAAAATGAATGATCTCTCTGCGGAAGAACAGAAAATAGCGGCTTCTTATGATGATAAAATATCAAAGATTGAAGAAAAAGTTGCTTCGATAGATAAAAATTATGAGCAGAAAATGGCTCCTTTCAATGTTGATGCCATAGTTGATAAAATGAATCAGGCCATTGCGGAGCTTGATAATCAGAAAGTCGAAGAGATCAACAAGCATCAGGAGCTTCTTGATGCAATAGCTCAGGCGAAAGGAAACGCTGAGCAGAATTATGATGAAAGAAGAGCAGCTCTTAAAGATAACAAAGTTGAACTTTCAAAACTTGAAAGAGATCACTCTGCCGCAATGAGAAAAATGGAAGTTGACGAACAGTCAACTCAGAGAAAAATTCAGTTTGCTGAAGCAAGTTATGAAAGAAAGATCAAGTTTGAAAAATCAAAGTACGAGCGCGATATTGAAAAAAATAAAGTTGAGCTTCAGAAACTTGAAAAAGAAAAAAACCTTGAGCTGATTACGATAAATAAGGAGCTCGGGGGATTGAAAAAAGAGAAAAATGCCGCAATCGCTGCTCACCAGAAAAAAGTTGCGGCAGAGAACAATGCACATAAAGCTTCTGCAAATGCAAAAGCAGCCAATGCGAAGAAAATAACAGCTAACGGATTGGCAAAAGAAAGGCAGATCGCCGGAAGCGTTAAAGCAAGAAAAGCCGCTGTTGAAAAAGAGAAAGTGGCTGAAATTGCAAAGATCAATTCTGAAAAGGCGAATATCAACAACAAATATAAGGCCCTTGCCGACAAGGAAAAGGGTGGAATAAGAGCAGGTATTGCCGAAAAACAGAAAAGAATTGCAGCCATTGGAAAAGAGATAAAAGCATGGGAGATCAAAATAAAGAAAGTCGATCCTGCAAAACTTAAAGAAGTAACAGATCCGGTTGATAAAGAAATCGCAAATCTTCAGAAGCAGAAAGCAGATCTTCAGACAGAAAAAGCGGCAAAGATCGCTGCACTTGCGGAAGCAAACAAAAAAGTAATGGCGGATCTGTCTGCAAAGAAAACAGCAGCAGCCCAGAACACAAAAGGTGTTGACGCTCAGATTAAGAGTGAACAGGCGATTATCGCAAAGAAATTTGCAGATATCAGAAACAAAATGAAAGCTGACATTGCAAACCTTCAAAAAGAGAAAGCACAGAAAATCGGTGCTTTTAAAACTGAGAATAATGCAACCCTTAAACAGAAAGCTCTGGCTGAAGGGGGATTCAAAAAAGCTCTTGCTGTCGAACTTGCAAAACTTTCAGGTGCAAGGAACAAGGAACTTGCAAAACTGAAGGCAGATCTGGCAAAAGTTTCAAAAGACCTTGCTGTTCTTGAAAAATCGCATGACAGTTTTGTTATGAAGGAAATTTCAAAGATAGATGAAAAATACGAAAAGATGTTGACAGAACTTGATATGAAGCTCGGATCTGAAAACCAGAGACTGCAGAATGAGAACAAGGTTTTTACAGCCAAGAAAAAACAGGAAAAGGCGGAAGCTGAAAAGAAATTCAAGATGTTCCTTACAGACAAGGGAAAATTTAAGGCCAACAATGATAACCTCATAAAACAGGCACAGGCCGAAAGAGATAAAAAGCTTAAGGCAAGAAAAGACGAAAGGGCTAAACTGCAGGAGAAGTGGACAAAGGAAAAAGACACGAGAACTGCCGCTCTTGACAGAAAAACGGCCGGGCTCAAATCCCGTCTTGCCACCAACAACAAGCAGATTGATGCTATTGCTGGTGAAATTGACAGCGTTAATAATGTATGGGCAAGGAAGCTTGAGGAAATGAAGGCGAAACATCATACCGACACAAAGAAGCAGGATGCTGTATGGCAGAAGACTGCCGCTGCAAAGGAAAAGTGGTATGAAGACACCAAAAAGGCCATTAATGACAAATATGACAACATGGAGCTTAAGGAAAAACAGGATAGAGAAGCCCAGAAACAGCAGATGATGGCAAAAAGAGACAAGCTTCTTGCAGAAAAGGAGAAGAGAAAGGCAAAAAGAACCGATGTCCTTGATAAAGAGAAGGCGAACTGGGAAAAAGCAAAAGCAAAATTTGTTGATCAGCTTGAAAAACTCAAAGTCGAAATTGACAAGATGAATTCCCAGAAGAGCGCTCTTGTTGAAAAAGACAAGGAAAATGCAAAAGTCAAGAAAGATCAGGTTCAGAAAAAGTATGAAGAGACTATCGGCAAAATAAATGTCGCTGAACTGAAGATGGTTCAACAGAAATTCAAGAAGGAATACGAGGAAGAAGGTGTTAGAGAAGTTCAGACTACCGGAGCTACCAAAAAGATTGAATCTGTTGTTGCCGAAGCTTATGCTAAATCAGGACTTGAAAAGCTTGAAAAGAATGATATTGCCCTTGCAAGAAAGGATTTCGTTGATGCTCTTTATGTTGACAGAAACAATAAGACTGCAAAAGAAGGACTTAAAGCGATAACTGTCAAAGCACAGGCAATGTACTGGGATGCCTCCGGGTCAAAAGATTCAAACAAATCCAAAGCTGTCAAGATACTTGAGACACTTATGAAATCACTTCTTCCGACAGATGAAATTTATTTGAAATCAATGTTGTTACTTGAAGAACTAAAATAAAATCAAATGTTTTCAGTATTTTTCAGGGGAGCGTTACTGCTCCCCTTCTTTTTTTTAAGTTTCAATTCATTAAAAGGTGACGACGGTCTGTCAAATTATTATGCTCTTTTTTTTTCTGATGCGGACAAGTATGACAAATGGTTAGCAACTGATAAGAATGACCGTTTTAAAGACATATTCATTTCCCTGTATTATCTTCCCGATAAAGGTAAAAGAATTTTTTCCAACGAAATAGAACTCAGGATCATTGACAGTTATTCAAAAAACGAATCATACGGATATTTTTATGCTGAGATCGGCTCTCAGACACCTGTCGAGTTTATAATATATGGAATTAAAAAAGGAGAGATCTCCATTAACGGTTCAAAGAAAGGAGATATAAAAATTGAGAATGAGACGGGCTATTCACATTTAAAAGGCACATTTGAAAAAGGAGTTTATTTCGTTTCTGTAAAAATAGAAAAAAAGATGGATGGGCTTCCGGTAAAAGTTCTTTCAAATAAAAAGCTGAAACTTTCAGAAGGAAGAGGTTTTACAAAAGATGCTGCAAGCAGATTTTTTTTAACAAATATCAGCAAAAAGTCAGTTCGCAATATTTTTTCAAAACTTTATAAAGGGTTTTGTTTTCCATATAATAATACGGATAGCGATTCAAAAGAGCTGTTCTTTTCAATATCAACGAGAAAAGATCTGACAGAGGTCAGATCAAATAAACTTATTTATTTTCTTTCTTCTCTTGCCGGAAGGTTATCAGTTGAGGAAAAGTTGAAAAAGATCGGGTTTTCATCAATTCAGATCGATTGGTGGAAAAAAAGTTTCTTTGAAAGAGAGGTGTGTTTTGATGAAAGGTACCAGTAAAAAATCAGTTTGGCAGATTGCAGTGTTAATCTTCTTTTTTGCTGTTACAGGAATGGTTCTGTATTTTCAGCAGAAAGAGATATCTCTGCTTAGAAAAAAAACAGAAATTAATGCAAAAGAGATAGAAGTTCTAAGAATTGATATAAATACAAAAAAAGAAAATGTATCTCATGAAAGCGATAAACAGTCCGCAAAAAATACAGATCTTTTTTTTCTTCAAAGAAAAATGACAGAGATGAAAAAAGAAATTGAAAGAATGAAAAAGAATAATGATTCAGATGCTCTAAATGAATATAGGGAAAAAGAGGAACAGACATGGGATGAGCATACTGAAAATGTAAAGAAACTATGGAGCGGAAATTTGAAGCAAAAACTGATCGAGCAGAAATTCAACGATGATGAAATTGCGGAAGTTCTGCACAATTACAGTGACATGATAGATAAAATGAAAGCATATTCTTTAAGCTGGTACAGGGAAGAGATCTCTAATGAGGAACTGAACAATGTTTCTGTTCAATATGCTAAAGATTTTTACGAATCTTCATCGTCTTTGATCGGAGAGCAGAAAGCTTCATTGGTGCTCGGGGTCGTTTTTCCCGATCCATTTTTTAGAAAAAGTCTTTTTGATGTTGAGTGACAATATCATTCTGATTCGTTTTTATCTGATTCTTTGCCCACGAGAGCAGTTCTGAGGTCTATCATATGCTGATGGGTTTTTGTGAATTTTTCAAGGATGGATTTTATGTGGATCAGCATTTCTCTGCTGCTTTTAACGAGATCCTTTATGTTTGATGCAACAACAGCAAACCCTTTGCCTGATTCACCAGCCCTTGCAGCTTCAATGGAAGCGTTTATCGCAAGGATGTCGATGTTTTTTGTTATCATACCGAAATCAGATATAGCTTTTTTTATTTCTTTGGTGTTGAGAAGGAAATTGTCTTCCACAAACGAATATCTTGTAGAAATAAGCGATCCTACAGCGTCATACAGGAATTCAAACTGTTTCCTGTCAACAACGGTCTGATCGGTTTTCACAGACTGTGAAAATTTGAAAACATCGATGCCGGGGGAAAAGACGGCAAATATGTTGATGTCGTGGAACTTGAGTGCTTCATTGAGCGAAGTTACCGTTCTTATCTGATTTTCTTCAGCATATTTGATGCCTGCGGAATCCTTGCGGTCATCAGCAATTAGAGCAATTTCAAATTCAGGAAGGCATGCAATGAACTTTACAAATTTAATTTCATCTCTGCCGGCACCTATGAAAGCAATCTTTCTTTTCATTTTGAACTCCACAAATAAGTTGACTGATATTAGCATATTTTCAGGATAGTTCAAACTTTAAGAGTTCTTTTTTCTTGAAAAAACCAAGTTTATTAGTATTTTCATATTGTTGCTGTCGTATTGAATTAACAGATTCAGATTCAGAGGTCGGTTCATGAAAAATCAACTGGAAAATTTAAGGAAGGACTTTTTAGAGCACATCAATTCAATTAGTGAAAAAGAGGCCTTGGAAACATTGAGAGTCTCTTTTCTCGGTAAGAAGGGTGCGGTCACTTCGATAATGAAAGATCTCAAGGATCTTTCAAATGAAATGAAAAAGGAAGTCGGACAGTTAATAAACCAGATAAAATCAGATATGGAAAAGACCATAAATGAAAAACATATCGAATTTGAAGAAAAAGAGATCCGCAAAAAAATTGAGAGCCAGTGGAGCGATATAACATGGCCCAGTGAACCTGTTCAAGGTTCCGTTCACCCGATCTCCAAGGTGAGGCATGAACTTGAAGAGCTTTTTGTTTCAATGGGATTTGAGATAATTGATGGGCCTGAGATGGAAACAGAATACTATAATTTCAATGCTCTGAACATTCCGGATGATCACCCTGCAAGAGATGCTCAAGACACTTTCTGGTTGAAGAACGGTATGCTTCTTAGAACTCAGACTTCACCTGTACAGATACGAGGAATGCAGTCCAGAAAGCCCCCTTTTAAGTTTGTATCTCCCGGAAAAGTCTATAGAAACGAAGCAGTTGATGCAAGCCACGAACACACTTTTCATCAGATCGAAGGAATGGTAGTGGACAAAGGTATTTCTGTTGCGAACCTCATATATACATTAAAGAAAATAGTTTCTAATATTTTCGGACACCCTGTTGAAATAAGACTTCGACCCTCTTTCTTTCCGTTCGTTGAGCCGGGATTCGAACTTGATTTCAAATGTCAGATATGTGGAGGAAAAGGGTGTAGCGTCTGCAAGCAGTCCGGCTGGGTTGAATATCTTGGATGCGGAATGATACATCCCAATGTTCTGAAAAACGGCGGAATAGATCCTGAAGAATATCAGGGCTTTGCGTTTGGCGGTGGAATAGAGCGCCTTGTTATGATGAAGTACAGTATTGATGACATCCGTCATTTCCACGGCGGTGATCTCCGTTTTATGAAACAGTTTTAACTTGGAGACTGAAAATGAAATTATCTCTTAACTGGCTTAAAGATTATATTGAACTTGATGACATCTCGGCGGAAGAGATATCAAAACAGCTTACAATGAAGTCTGCTGAGGTTGAGGCGGCTCACTGGACCGGTGCCCACTTTGAAAAGGTAATAATCGCCAAAGTGGAGAATGTAGTGCCGCATCCTGATTCCGACAGACTGAAGCTGGCTACGGTTTTTGATGGATCAGGAAGGCAGACGGTTGTATGCGGAGCTCCGAATGTGGCAACCGGACAGACTGTTGCTTTTGCGCCTCTGGGAACGGTTCTTCCCGGAAATTTCGAAATAAAACCTGCAAAGATACGGGGAGTTGAAAGCTGCGGTATGATCTGTGCAGAGGATGAGCTTGGACTCGGAACGAATCACGACGGCATAATGGTGCTTGACGGTTCGCTTACGGCGGGAACTCCTGTTTCGACAATTTTCGGTGAAAAGGATTACATAATTGAAATAGAGAACAAGACGATAAATCACAGACCGGACCTCTGGGGTCATTTCGGTATCGCAAGAGAACTGAAAGCTATTTTCAAAAGGCCCTGGAAAAAAGAACTTAAATATACGGTTATCAAGAGCGACCGTGTTGAAGAAAAGTTTGAAATTGAAATAAATACAGCAAGATGTCTTCATTATCTCGGATTGAAAATGGGCGGACTCAAGGTTGCTCCATCTCCTGAATGGATGAAGAAACGGCTTGAAAACATTGGTGTCAGACCGATAAACAATATTGTTGACATTGCAAATTTCGTCATGTACGAGACAGGTCATCCGATGCATACTTTTGACAGACGCGACATTGCAGGGAATAAAATAGTCATCAGGGATGCGGGTGAAGGTGAAAAATTTGTTACTCTTGATGGTTTGGAAAGAACGCTTAAAGCGGAAGATGCAGTTATTGCCGATACCGCCAGAGGACTTGCGATAGCTGGTGTAATGGGTGGTCTTAACAGCGAAGTAAAGGATGATACAACTGAAATTTTCATTGAATCCGCCCTTTTCCATCCTTCAAGTGTAAGAAAAACTTCGACCCGGCTCGATCTCAGGACAGATTCTTCAAGCAGATTCGAAAAAGCGCTCTGGGTGGAGAACTGCTATCTTGCGATGCAGAGATTTGTTGAACTCACAAAAGAACTTATTCCGGGTGCGGCAGTGCTTTCTGATCTTGCTGTTGCAGATAACAGCGCAAATTACGGTTTCAAGGGACATATCACGCTTACAACCGCAAAGATCCGCTCTTTCCTTGGTATAACAGAGGAAAAACTTCCTGATTCTGAAATAGTTTCGATGCTGAGTTTTCTTGATTTCAAACTTGAAACGAAAGGAGGAACACTCGTTGTTGAAATTCCCGAACACAGAAGGAGCAAGGATGTTTCAAGAGCTGAAGATATAATTGAGGAGATAGGACGGCTTTACGGTTATAACAACATTGAGCCGGTCAGTCCGCTCTTCAATATGGATAGAGCTCCGGTTAACATTGATCTTGAAAAAGGGAATGCGGTCAGGAACATTTTTGTCAACTGTTTCGGCGCAAGCGAAGTGGTAAATTATTCTTTCAGCGGACCTGCCGAACTTGAAAAAGTGCCCTTCAATAAAGAAAAGCTTATTGAAACTGTTGCAGAAAAGGAAGCTCCATTTCTAAGATATTCACTTGCTCCGGCAATGTTGAGCAATGTGTTTGAAAATCTTAAGAATTTTAAAGACTTAAGTCTGTTTGAGTTCAGCAGGATATTTACTGCTGATGGTGAAAAGAAGAGGATGGGTTTTATAGCAACAGGTGAAAAGGCAACTTTTGATCTTCTCAAAAGCATTGTTCTTTCAATATCAAAGGAACTGAGGACTCCTCAGCTTCGTTTTGACAGGATAAAAGACGGTTTTATGCTCGGTGATGTGATCCTTCATCCGGGAAGGTCAGCTGTTGTCGCTTTTGCAAAAACCGAGCTGGGTATCATGGGTGAAGTTCACCCCGCTCTTCTTAAAAAATATGATATTTCTGTTCCTGTCTATTATATCGAGCTTGACCGTGAAGCGCTTTTCTCACTTCCCGAAAGAAGTGTTAAATTTACACCGCTTCTCAAATTTCCGTCGACCGGATTTGATGTGACTGTCATTGTCCCGCAGAAACTTGAAGTTGATGAACTGTTTAAAATAATTAAGAAATCTGTTGATCCAAAGATTTTTGTTGAATCAAAACTTGTATCCTGTTTTGCCGGTGCACCGATCCCGGAAGGTTTCCAGAGCATCTCTTTCAGGATAATTCTCAACGCAAAGGAAAGAACCCTGACAGGAGATGAAATGAAAAACACTCAGCAGAAACTTTTCAACGACTTTAGAAAAGCCGGTTATAAAATAAGCGGTGACTGAAATGATAAAAGTCAGCGGCAGAGAAATTGAGCTGAAGTCATCAACGGTCAGCGAACTCCTTGCACAACTTAACATTGACACAGAAAATGTCGCTGTAGTCAGGAACGGAGTTGTCATAAAAAGATCTGTCTGGAAAATAGAGCCGGTATGTGACGGAGATTCAATAGAGATCTTTTCGCCTGTAAGCGGCGGATAGAATTATTTTTTTACTTCAGCCGGTTTTTCCGGTCTTGGCCATCCGATGAATTCTTCTGTTTCGGGATCCATAAGTTCCGCATATTTTGTGATAAAAGTATCTTTCCACTCTTTCAAAGGGAATCTTCCTTCTTTTACGAACATTGTGATGTACATAAGCCGGTCATGGTGAGTAATTACCTGATATCTCTGAACAAGTTTATCAAGAAGCCCGAGAAGAAGCCCGTCATTAAGTTTTTTGGCTCCTGCATCAACACACTTTTCAGATGCTTTTTTTATCCAGCTGTCAACCATGTCTTTGTTGAGGTTTTCTACATTCTTGATCTTTATCATTGCTTTTATCCAGTCTTCCGCTGAACCACCCTGCTCCGCTTCTTCCCAGTATTTCTTATAGATACTTTCAGCGGTCTTTTCATCAACTTGTTTCGCAAGATCTGTAAGCGTCTGATCGTTTGGATATTGTCCTCTCAGACCTATCAGCACAACTTTCGCCTGCTGGAAATCCCCTTTTTCAACGAGCTCCTTGACAAGCTCTCTTTTGTCAACCTGTTTTTCTGCACAGGAATAAAAAAATCCTGAGAACAGGGCCATAATAACAAATAATGTCAAAAACTTTTTCATCGTATCCTCCAAAAAAAATGTCTCATTCCGACCTTTCTTATGAACCAAGGTAAAGCAAACATTGGAAAAAGTCAAAAAAAAAGGGAGCCGTAAGCCCCCTTTTAAAAATAAATACTTGAAACAGTTACATTTCTGCACCGGCAGAAAGCATAAGTGTTGTGAAACCGTAATCTGTTTCGCTATTTATACCATTGTTAGTTGCAACACCACTGGCATCCTTAACGGTTGTTCTTCCAACAATTTTTGATTCCGGCTGTACAAGGAAAGTTATTCCTGCAAATGA
>Ga0116173_1000754_pt1 | contig 28986 bp, 24 predicted proteins | sample AD_UKC085_MetaG_FD_89800 | JGI IMG/M metagenome (GOLD analysis project Ga0116173, IMG submission 89800) | Active sludge microbial communities of municipal wastewater-treating anaerobic digesters from USA - AD_UKC085_MetaG | ecosystem: Engineered > Bioreactor > Anaerobic > Digestate | place: USA...
CCATTTATTTAAAATACCAAATAAGAAATAAGAAGTAAGAAGTAGAAATAGGAAAGAGGTGAGAAACAATTCCGCCTTTCGATTTCCGCCTTCCGCCTTTTTTAGCTCCATTTCTTGATTTTCGAACCGATGGTTACGAAGAAAAGCATAAATATATACGCGACAAGGAGGATCGAGTAAGCATCTTGATATCCTTGTTTATCAGCTAAAGCAGCATAAACCCACGAAATAATTCCACCTCCGGCAATTGCCATGATCAGAAATGCGGATCCCAATTTGGTATGTCTTCCCAATCCCTGAATAGAAAGCGGCCAGATAACCGGCCATAAAATAGCATGTGTAAAGCTCAATAAAATCACTGAAATGATGGATACATAAGGATTTGAGCTCAACCAAGCCATCAACAAGAGAATGATTGCCAAAATGAGATTAATGATTCCCAATGCACGTTGTGACAACACACGGGGAACCAAAACAATACTCAACAGATAACCTACTACCAATGCAATCAGTGCGTAGATTGGGAAATGCCTGGAGATCTCCATAGGGATTCCCAACTCATCTCCATAGGGTATAAGATAGGTAACTGCTACTACTTCCACACCTACGTAAAAGAAAAGGGCTAAAATCCCCAACCATAAGTAGGGGTATGCAAAAATGGACTTATCTGAATTGTCTTCTTCTGAAACATTGGCTTCATCACCAACTTCCGGTAATTTTGCCGCTTTAACAAAGAGCATCAAGGCAATCAGAACTACCGTCATGATGATATAAGGGACAATCACACTTCTGGACAGCTGAACCAATAATTGTTCTTTTAAAACCGGATCAACGGTTGTTTTAATCTGTGCCAACAACTCATTACTGCCTGAAAACACCACAGAAGAAAGAATCAAAATCCCGATCATTCCGGCTACTTTATTAGCTACTCCCATGATACTTTGGCGTCTCGCCGCAGTTTCGATCGGTCCTAAGATGGTTACATAAGGATTAGCCGCAGTTTGTAGCAGTGCTAAACCGGTACCTTGAATAAAAATTCCTATCAAAAAGAGGGGATAGTGTCTCTCCATAGCAGCAGGAACAAAGAGAATAGAACCTACAGCCATGATCACTAACCCCAATGCCATTCCATTAGAAAACCCTGTCTTTTTAAGGATATATGAAGAAGGAATAGCCATCACAAAATAGGAGATATAGAGGGACAAGTTGACCCAGGAGGCTTGTGTTTTATTCAACTCGCAAGCGGTTTGTAAAAATGGGATCAAAACACTGTTGAGCCAGGTTACAAACCCGAACACAAAGAAGAGTGATCCGATAATGAAAATGCTGAAATTTACGTTATTTTTTTTCATTGTAAAATATATTTAGTCATCACCAAAATAATCTTTTAAATAGTCGATCTGTCTCCTGTCTCTTTTTGTCGGTCTTCCCAATCCGTGAGATCTGATTTCGAAGCTGGTTCTCAATGCTTTCACTCTTTCATACTCCTCCTGAGGGGTTAAATCTGTGCAATATTCAGGAACCAACTTCGCTCCTACTCTATTTTTGGGAGCATTGACAACCTGAATCGTTTTGTTCAACTGATCTAACTTTACGTTATAAATTTCCCCTATCTTCACCGATTTGGAAGGTTTTAGATTTTGACCATCCATTTTGACTTTCCCGGCATTGCATGCTTCAGTTGCCATAGAACGGGTTTTAAAAATCCTCACCATCCAGAGCCACTTGTCAATTCTGATTTCTAAATTTATCATTCCAATTTCTTCCAATAAAGAGTTCTGCCCAACAACGGAACCCCGACGTAACCTCGTACTCTCAAGGTTTTATCATCATGAAACTTAAGTTTACACCTATAGGATCTGCCATCCTCCGGATTATAAACCTCACCTCCAACCCACTCTTTCGTTTGAGGATTATAAGTGAACCCTCGCAATATCACAGCTTGATCTGCGCGTTGATTTCTTAGTTTCGGATCCGGATTATAGCGATCCAACTTAGGAGTTCCATCTTTATGATTCGGTTCATTAAACCAGATCACCCTTCCTTCATACTCCCCTTTGGCAGTTCTATAGACTCTCACCTTGGTTGCCAAATGTGAGTTGGGTTTCGGAACCCAATAGACCCCTAAAAGTTGATCTCCACTCTGTTTACTTTGTGCTACACTCGAAAAAGGTAAGCAAAAAAGCAAGAGAATCACAAGGGAGATCATTCGTTTCATATCTAAACTATTTTTTTATTTCTGATTCATCATTTTGAGTTTAAATTGAATCTCTTCCACCTCTTTCTTAGCTTGTTCAATCTTCTTTTCAAACTCAGCTTTCAACAAATCTGCATTTTTAGAGTTTGCAAAAAATCCCAAATTATTCTCCCACAGTGCAATATCCTCTTTCAATTGTTGCAGCTTATTATATAGATAACGTTTTTCTTTATCCAGAATTCTATCAGCATTGGGATTATCCAATATATCTTTGATTTTAGATTTATATAAGTCTTTTCTCAACTCATCCCCGGATACTTTCAATTCCGCAAAACGTTTATTCACCGCAGCTCTAAACGCTTCGAAAACGCGATCTTTCTCCTTTCTTGGTACAAATCCGATCTCTAAAAACTCACGCTGCATTTTTTTCATTGCTTCCATGTTTTCACCCTTATTATCGGTGAATTCATATTCAAGAATATTTTTAATGATCTCCTCTTTTTTAGCTAGGTTTTCGGCTTCAATTGCTTTAGCATTGGTAAAATAGTGAGATTTAGCTTCAAAAAACTGGTCGCAAGCAGCTCTGAATCGTTTCCAAATCATCTCTGAACTTTTTTTCGTAGATGGACCAATCTCTTTCCACTCTTTTTGCAATGCAATAATATCATCCGTTGCCTGTTTCCAGTCGGTACGTGTTGCAATAGCCTCAGCTCTGATTGCCAAATTCACTTTTAAGTTATGATTTTGAGTATAAGTTTCTTTAATTTGAGTGAAGAAACTCTTTTTGGATTCAAAGAAATAATCCAACGATTTTTTAAATCTTTCCCAAATCTCATCATTTAATTTTGCAGGAGCTTGACCCAATGACTTCCAAACTTTAAGGACCTCTGTTAATTGATCACTTAAAGTATTATATTCTCTTGCATTTTGAGGTAATTCTTTGACCAACTCTTCAACTTGTTCACACAACACCAATTTGGCATTATAATTATTTTGTTGCTCTGTGTACAATTTGTCATAATACTCCCTTCTTCTTTGGTTAACCTGATCAGAAGCATTTTTAAACCTTTCCCAAATCTCCTCTTTTTTCTCTTCCGGAACCGGTCCTATCTCTTTCCAGTCATTATGATACTGTTGTAACAATTTGAATGACTTATTGATAGAATCTTCAAGAAGAAGCGATTCAGCAGCTTCACATAACTTCACTTTTTGTTCTAGATTTTTTCTCAAGTCCAAGGATCTTAATTCCTTATTCATTCTTAGAATATCAAAGAACTTTTCAACGTAGAAGTGATAGTTTTGCCATAAATTAGCTGTTTCGTTCTGTGGAACCGGACCAATCGATCTCCACTCATCCTGAAACTGTTTGAATTGATCATTTAAAACTTTTAAATTGGTTTCAGTTTCAACTAAATTCTTCAAACCCTCAATGATTTTATTTTTAGCTTCAAGATTTTGTTGTCTTTCAAGTTCCAGTTTTTCAAGAAATTTAACTCTATTTTTCTTATAGTTTGAAAAAGCTTTGTTAAAAGTCTTTTCTAATTCGGTAGTTTCATATTCAAACTCATCGCTTTCACCACCTTGTTCAATAAACTGGTCAAATTGGTTCTTTTTATCTATTTTTATTTGTTCAAGAATCAACGTTTTGAGCACGGAGAATTGATTCTTGATCTGATTGTAATTTTCATTTTGCGCAACAGTGTCAATCTCTTGAACCAGTTGTTCAAAAGTGTACTCACTGTATTGTCTTTGCCATTCTTCGACAGTAATTTGAGCTGTTTCAACATCCTCTTCCTCTTCCTCTTCTTCATCCTCTTCTGATTTGGCAGATTCTGTTTCCTCAATCTCAGACATAATATCTGAAGCGGAAGCAGATTCCTTTGAAGGTTGAACCTGAGCTACAGGTTCTGCAATTGGAGTAACTTCTTCGATTTGAGTAGCTTCAACAACCGGAGTTGCTTCTTCTACGAGTTCTGCAACAGGTTCAACTGCCGGTTCTTCCGGCTGTTCTTCTGATTGTTCAATTGATTCTTCAATTGGCTGCTCAGCAGGTTGTTCAACTGATAGTTCTACCGGCTCTTCAACTGGTTGTTCCACAGGTTGTTCTGTTTGTTTTTCAATTGATTCCTCAATGGGTTGCTCAACCGGCTCTTCAACCGGTTGCTCTACCGTTTGTTCAACCGTTGTTTCAACCTCATCATGAGGTTCATTTGCATCAACAACTTCTTCTGAAGGGATCTCAGTTTGACTGGCATTGTTTTGGTCTTCCATAGAAGCACCGTTGTTCACCTCTGGAGTTTGATTGTTTTCATTTTCCGGGTGGAGAAGATCTTTAGATTCCATAATTAATTACGTAAGTAAATAAATATTTAATTTGTTTATTAAAAAAGTCCGCAAAGATAATAAAAATAATGAAAATAGTAGAATTAACTATTTTTTCAATTTAATTGATAATCAATTGCTGTTTATAACGTTCAATAGTCTCTTTCAATCCAAAATAGAGTGCATCTGAAATCAGTGCATGACCAATAGAAACCTCTAACAAATGAGGAATATTTGAAGCAAAATAGTGCAAGTTCTCCAAGGAAAGGTCATGCCCTGCATTAATTCCCAATCCGCAACGATGAGCTTCTACAGCTGTTTCAATAAAAGGTTGGATCGCTTTTTCCCTATTTTTTAGGTAATTTGAAGCATAACTTTCGGTATACATCTCGATTCGGTCTGTTCCTGTTTCTTTCGCAGGAGCGATATATTTTGGATCCGGATTCACAAAAATGGAGGTTCTAATCCCTTTCTGGTGAAAACGTGCAATCACCTCCCTTAAAAAATCCTGATAAGTTATCGTATCCCAGCCGTTATTGGATGTTATTGCTTCCGGTGGATCAGGAACCAAGGTAACTTGCTCAGGAACCACCTCCAAAACCAAATTAATAAAATTCTCTGAGGGATACCCTTCAATATTAAACTCGGTTGTCACTACTTTTTTCAGATCCCTCACATCCTGATAGCGAATATGTCTTTCATCGGGACGCGGATGAACTGTGATTCCCTCTGCTCCAAATTTTTCACAATCGATGGCCACCTGAATCAGATCAGGAATATTTCCACCTCTTGCATTACGAATTGTAGCTACTTTGTTGATATTGACACTTAATTTAGGATTACGCATGGTTATTTTTCTTTTATATAAATTTTATACAATTATTAATTAATAATTTATTAATTTTCTATATTTTTCTTCTCTTTATCAATCATTTCATAGAGATCCTGCTCAGATAAAATTGGAATACCCAAAGAGTTTGCTTTTTTCTCTTTCTCCGGTCCCATCTTTTCTCCTGCAACCACATACAGTGTACTTTTTGAAATGGAAGAGACAATCTTGCCTCCATACTGCTCAATCAGCTTTTTAATATCATCTCTGGGAACTGAAAAGACACCACTCACCACGATAGATCCTTGTTGGAACAGATCTATCTGAACACCCTGATCCTCATCCCGGACTTCAAATTGCAATCCGGCCTTTTGCAGTCGCAATACTGTTTCCAAATTCTGCGCCTGATTGAAGTAGTCGATCACGGATTGGGCTACTTTTTCACCCACATCGCTCACCTGTGTCAACTCTTCGAATGTGGCATTAGCGAGTTGATCTATTGAACGAAATGCCGTTGCCAATTTCCTGGCTGTTACCTCTCCGACAAATCTAATTCCCAAAGCAAAAAGCACTCTTTCAAAGGGAACTTGCTTAGATTGTTCAACACTACTCAGAATATTCTGCACCGTTTTATCCTGAAAACTGATCACTCTTTCGGTTTGAGATTCCTCATCTGTAATCACTTTTTCCAGTCCAATCAGTTGGTCATACTGCAAATCATAAAAGTCTGCGATGGAATGAACTAATTGGTTTGAAAAGAGCATTTCCACCTTCCCTTCGCCTAAAGAGTCAAGGTTCATCGCCTTTTTTGAGATAAAATGCTCCAGTCTCCCCTTAATTTGGGGTGGACAACCCAACTCGTTGGGACAGTAGATTTGAGTTTCTCCGGGATTCTGAACGAGGAGAGTATTGCACTCGGGGCAGCGAGTAATAAATTGAATTTTCTTGGAGCTAGGATTTCTCTTTTCGAGCTCAACAGCTACTATCTTAGGGATGATCTCCCCCCCTTTTTCTACATATACATAATCACCATCATGCAAATCCAATGCTTCAATCATATCCGCATTGTGAAGTGTAGCTCTTTTGACAATCGTACCGCTAATGGGAACCGGGGCAAGATTCGCGACAGGCGTTACCGCACCCGTTCTACCAATCTGAAAATCAACACTAAGCAACGGAGTCAGTACTCTTTCCGCCTTAAACTTATAGGATATCGCCCAACGTGGAAATTTCGAAGTAGTTCCCAACGCTGTTTGCTGTGCAAAACTGTTCACTTTAATCACCACACCATCAATATCGAAAGGCAAGTGCTCCCTTTCCTTATCCCAATATTGAATAAATGCAAAAACCTCATCGATTGTGCTGACTTTCTCAACCACTTCAGGTGTTTTAAAGCCCCACTCTTTCAACTTTTGGATTGCATCATCGTGATTTATAATTGGGAGTTGCTCTCCCAACAAAAGATAGAGACGAGAATCCAACCCTCTTCTCGCTACCTCGTTGGAATCCAGCAACTTCAAACTTCCGGAAGCGGCATTTCGCGGATTGGCAAAAGTGGGATACCCCAACTCCTCCCTTTCATCATTCAAAATAGCAAACTGCTTGTGAGTCAATATAATTTCGCCTCTTACTTCAAAATCTTGCGGATAATCACCCCTTAATTTCAATGGAATAGAGCGGATTGTCTTGACATTAACCGTCACATCATCCCCCACGACACCATCCCCACGTGTTACACCTTTAACTAAAACGCCATTTTTATAAATTAGGTTAATCGCGACCCCATCATATTTTAATTCACAAACATACTCCACCGGTTCTGTGAGCAATTTATGTATGCGTTGATCAAATTCATACAATTCCTCTTTGGAGTAAGTGTTTCCCAATGAGAGCATCGGATACTGATGTGTCCAGGTTTCAAATTGTTGGGTTACTCCCCCACCCACACGTTGCGATGGAGAATCAGCAGTTTGATATTCAGGGTATTGCTCCTCAAGACGTATCAATTCCAGTAATAACTGATCAAAGTCATAATCGGAAATAGTAGGATTGTCCAACACATAATAGTTGTAATTATGTTGGTTAATCTTCTCTTTTAACTCCTCTATTTTAACTTGAATCGGATCCATTTTTAGAACAAAAAGCCCAATTTAAATCCCACAAAATGGTACAACGCCAAAGCAGAACGATTGGTTGCCAGCTGTGAAATATCAGGTTGATCATCTTCCACTACACTATAAAAAATGTGAGATTGTTGGAGTTTATAGTTAACAGAAAAGAGTAATGAAAACTTGGAGGTCATTTTCATTTTCAAACCTAAACCCGATTCCCCATACAGTCCGGTTTGAGCTGCATGAATCACCCGTGTCATCGGTTCAGGCTTTTGATTGACATACCACTTAAAGGAGTATCCGGCATTCAAATTCCAAAAGGGTGCCCAATCGTATTTGATAAAATTCACTGTTAGATGGGTATAAAGCGGGATAAATCCTGTTTTGGCGTACATATCATAACCGGCACCAATTCCCAGTATAATGTATGGATTAAACTGATATGCCAACACTTGATGAATCGAGATGACAGCAATATTATTTTTTACAGTACGTCCTTCAAACCGGATATCATTCACTCCTTTTGCAAAGCCAAGAGATGAAAGATAGACAAATTTCCCCTCCTCTTTTTTGAAAACTCCTTGTGCTTGAACATGATAGAAACTTAAAAAAAGTATCACTATTACGAAAAATCGGATCCAATATTCTCTTTTCATATTGATTTATTTTATGGTTCATCTATTAATAATTGGGCAGTCTGACGTGCAGCATCAGTTACTTTTTCAGCACTTATCAATGTCGCAATTTCCTCCACTCTTTCCAGATTATTCAATGGTTTGATATGGGTATAAGTTTGGTCCCCTTCATTTTTTTTATATACAAAATAGTGCAGATTTGCCTTCGCTGCAATCTGAGGTAGGTGAGTTATCACCAACAATTGTCTCTCCTGAGCAATTTTCGTCATCAATCGTGCTACTTTCCCCGCAATATCACCTGATACACCGGTATCAATTTCGTCAAAAATGACAGTGGGTAAATAGTTTGTTGAAGTAATTACATATTTAATTGCCAGCATCAACCTGGAAATTTCTCCTCCCGATGCAATCTTTTCCACTTCCAGAGCCGGTCCACCCCGATTTGCAGAAAACAAAAACTGAACCTGATCGCTGCCTAAGAGCCCCAATTGGGAACTATTATTTACCAGTACCTTAAAAGTAGCCTCTTCCATGCCCAGGAGTTGGATATTATTTTTTATTTCCTTTTCAACCAGGGGGGAGGCAGCCTTTCGCTTTTCGGACAACTGTTTGGCACTGCTCTCCAATAATCCCTTTATATTCAACAACTCCTTTTGCTTAGCTGCAACCTGTGACTCCATATCCACAAACTGTAACACCCAACCTTGCAGCTCAGCTTGACGCTCCATCAACTCCCTCTCGCTGTTTACTTTATGCTTGAGCTGCAATCTATTCAGCAGATCAAGACGCTCATTCAGTTGCGCTAACAGTTCCGGATTCACCTCAACCTCTTGCCCTAAAGCAGTAATCTCACTTTCCAAATCTTTAAGTTCAATATGAACCGATTCCACCCGACTCCACAACTCTTGATAGCGAGGATCAATCTCAACAATATGACTCAACTCCGATTTCAAGTCACGAAGCATTGACAAAATAGAGAATTGATCTCGTTCTAACAATTGAGTCGAGCGGTATAATCTTTCTTTAATTGTCTCGGCATGCGTCAATCTTTTTATTTGTTGCTCCAACTCCTCCTGTTCTCCTTCACGCAGATTGGCAGTTTCCAACTCTTGCAATAAAAAAGTGTGATAATCATGCTCCTGTGCCGCTTTTTCCTGCTCCTCAATCAATCGAGATAAAAGGGATGTAACTTGCTGATGTTGTTTATATTGCGCTTGATACTGCTCCAATAAAGCACCATTTTGTGCATAATCATCTAGGATGCGAATTCTAAAATCATGATTAGCGAGTAACAAATGTTGATGTTGTGAGTGAATATCAACCAAATGTTCTGCCAACTCTTTCAATAGTGCCAAAGATACCGGAGTATCATTGATAAAAGCTCGGGATTTTCCGGATATGCTGATTTCCCGTCTTAAAATGGTATGGTCTGCATAATCCAGTTCATTCTCCTCAAAAAAAGAGTTTAAATCCAATTTATGAATATCAAATACGCCTTCAACAATACATTTATGAGTTCTATCGTACAGTACGGAATTATCGACTCTATTCCCAAGAATCAGGGAGAGAGCACCGATCAAAATCGATTTACCCGCTCCTGTTTCTCCGGTGATAACGGTAAAACCATTATCAAAAGTCATATTAAGCGACTTAATAATGGCGTAATTTTCTATCTGTAACGAGAATAACATGACTACTTTGGACCTGATGATTGTGTAATTGCATCATATCTGGAAGCATTGGCAGGATCCAACTGTTTCATAATTGCAACCACTTGTGTTTTCTCTCCTGCTGTCCCCTCCTTAAAAATCTCAATAATCTCCAGTGCCTTAGTTTGAACTATAATTTGCATCATAAAGAGCCCTGATCTTTGCTGATTAACCTGCTGTAGAAGTCGCAAACTTTCCATAATTTCAGCTCTACCTGCATCCGGTGATTCGGACATCACATCCAGGCCCAAACGATGATATTGGTAGAAAAAATCATGGAATTTAGAATAGGAAGTATTGGTCAAGTTCTCCATCAGCCAATAGCGATTGGCTTGACCCGATTCAAAGGGTTTCCAACCCGGTTCCACTCCGGTTTGACATAAATTGACTATATTTTGTGCTTTGTCAAAGTATGGAGAACCTCCACCCATTGCAAAAGTATCAAACTCTACACCTAAAAAGAAATTCAAATAAAAGGCAATCAAAGATGTCAATTGATTTGTATTGTTATTCTCAACATACTCGAGAGGTTCGCCGTCAATATAAGTAAACTGAACATTTTTGTCCTGAAAGTTAAGCAGAGATGTTTTATAATTGGTTTTATACACAGGTCTTTGCAATTGGAGCATCACGGTGGCATTAAGTTTATCTCCCGCCTGACTCTCCAACGTGATTACAATCGCACACTCAATCCGCTCATTCATTTTCAGATTATACTGACACCATTTTCTTTCATGTACAAACTTGTACAACTCTTGTTGAAGATCTCTGTACCGTTCATAATTAGATCCTGCAATTTTTTGTGAATTGATAGAAACCTGACACTGAAAATCCTGCGCTAAAAGAGCAGTTGTGAAAGTAACAGAAAGTAAAAGTAAAACGAATCTCTTGATCATGACAGTATTATTTAGTTGATTTTTAACGAATTAACTACTGTTCGAACGATCTCTCCGGCAATCTCCCTTTTGGACAACAGTTCCGTTTCAATAATTTGATGCTCTTTTGATATCATCACTACTTTATTCGTTGGTTTGTTAAATCCTGCCTGAGGATGGTTCATAGAATTAAGAACGATCCAATCACATTTTTTATTTTGCAATTTCTTTTGTGCATTCTCAATCTCATTTTCAGTTTCCAAAGCAAAACCGACAACACACTGATCTTCCCTTTTAGTTTGCCCCAACTCCCACAAAATATCTTTTGTTTTGCGCAATAGTAATTGAAACTCTTGTTGTTCTTTTTTAATTTTCTGATCTGCCACAATAACCGGGGTATAATCTGCAACGGCGGCAGCCATGATGATCAGTTTTGCAGACTGAGACCTTGCCATCACTGCTTCGTACATCTGCTGTGCAGAGACTACATTAACCCGTTCTATTGAAAGATGCTTTACAGTCAATTGGGTCGGTCCGGTAACCAGTGTTACCTGCGCTCCCATCTCGGCCAAAACCTGAGCCAACTCAAATCCCATTAAACCGGAGGAGTGATTTCCAATAAAACGCACCGGATCAATTGATTCATAGGTTGGACCAGCCGTAACTAATGCCTGGACTCCCTGTAACAAAAGTTCTTGTTTCAGATGCTGATCCACTACTTTAAAAATCTGATCCGGCTCCTCTAATCTACCCCTTCCTTCATAGCCACAAGCTAAAAATCCACCTTGAGGCTCAATAATATGAACTCCTCTTTTTTGTAAAGTAACCAGATTATCCTGAACTGCAGGGTGTGCAAACATATTGCAATTCATGGCAGGAGCCACAAAAACAGGAGATTTCACCGCTAAAAGTAGGGTTGAAAGCGGATCATCTGCAATCCCATGAGCATATTTACCTATGATATTCGCAGATGCCGGCGCAATCACAACGGCATCCGCCCAATCGGCAATCGCGATATGATCCACATTCCTTTTAGGAGTGGGTCCAAACATTTCGTGATACAAAGAGTTTTGTGATAATGTTTCTATAGAGAGAGGAGTTACAAATTCCAAAGCATTCTTCGTAGCTACTACTCTCACTTCATATTCTGCCTGCTTAAATAAACGAATCAGGGAAAGCGCTTTGTAAGCTGCGATCCCCCCTGTAATTCCAATAACAATATGTTTTTTATTTGGCAAAGCCATAATTAGTTTTCCGGATCTTTGTAGAAAATTTTATCATTCTCAAATTCGTGAATAGCCAATATTGTTGGTTTTGGCAGATGTTCATAGAAACGAGCCAGTTCAATCTGTTCCTTGTTTTCAAACACCTCATCAATAATATCTTCGCGTTTTTCAAACTCTTTAACTCGCTCTTTAAACTCCTCATTCATATCTGAAGCGATCTGATTTGCTCTTTTTGATAGAATTGCAATGGTTTTGTAAATGTTATTGTTTTCTCTATCAAAAACCCTTAGGTCACGGGTGATCGCCAATGGGTTAATTCTTGCCTTGTGGTACTCGTTTGATTTCATCTATTTTTATTTAGAATTAATTTTATTTATTTCTGTTAATGCTTGATCATAAATTCGTTTTGCTTCTTGCAGACTCACAAAATCAGGAAATTGTGCAACTAAAGCATCATACGCTTCAGCACATTCAATAAAACGCTCTTTTTGCTTTCTTTCAACACTTTTAGATGCATACTCATAATTATTTCTTACTAACAAAAAGAGTGCTTCAGGTGCATAGGTTGAGTAAGAATACTCTTTCATAAAGTCTTGAACCATCAATTGAGCAGCCCTGTAATGCCCGGTATTGTAATACAACTTCACTGCTTCAAACTGTTTCTGGGCCAACTTATTCCGCAACTCATCCAACATGGTGTTGCAATCTTCAATGTAAGGACTGTTAGGATATTGTTTGATAAAATCCTTAATTTCATCAATAGCGTAATATGTATCCGTTTGATCTACTTCATAAGAGGGGGAGATACTGTATAGCGCCTTAACACAATTCAATGCAGCCAACTCTGTCCTTCCGGTACCCGGATATCTTCTGGTATAATCTTTGAAATGATAAGCCGCCAGGTGATAATCCTTATTCTTAAAATAGCTGTCTGCAAAAAGGAACAAGATCGAATCTCCTTGACGTGTTCCTACAGCAAGAGGATAAAGCTGCTCGAACAGTTGTACTGCAGACAAATAAGCGCCTTTTTCGTAATATCTCAATGCCCTTTGATAACTCTCATGAAATGTTTCAAATGAGACCTTATGAGATCTAAATCTTCCTCTTCTGGGTTTTTTGGTCTCCTGTTTTTTAACAGAATCCTGAGGTATCCCCAATTCATAATTGGAAATAGGAAGAACTTCCATTGAAAAATTGGAAGCTTTTAGTTCAAAACCTGCCAAACACAACATTAGCAAAGTAATGAATATCAAACACTTAACCAAAAATACCCTATTTTTAATCATCCTGCAAATATATATAATTTTTAGCATACAAAGAAGAGAAAAATCTACTCTAATTTTGGCAATTCTCTCATAAACAAGATTTTTACCATTCCTGCTTCATCACCTCTTGAATAAACAGGATAAGGTAATTTTGGTTCTAAAATCACTTCAATGGTTTCTTCATCTACCTCAACATAGCTTTTAACTGCCCAATGAGCCGCATGAATTTTTGGTGTTACAGGCATAAAATTGTAGATATCAGCCCAACTTTTAACAACCTCAGCATCATCGGTAATGGTGATTTTATCCCCTTTTCTGGTGTAAATTACAGTTTGATTCCCCTCAAATAAAAAGTAAGCAATCGCCTCCTGTTTTAATTTAATGGGTTGTGAGCGATTATAAAAAATTAAGTGTGTACTTTTTTCATAGGAGCGATCAAAGAGGATCACTTTTCTCAACTTCCCATTTTGATCAAAATACTCCCACTCTCCTATTTTTAGGTCATCTTTATAGCTACCCCTGATAGAAACCACCCCACCAACAAAATAGCTAATAGACTCTCCGAAGCGTTTTCCCATGATAAAATGTTCCACAGTACACGGATTACCATCGGTGTAAAACGTTTTTACAACCCCATTCAGTAATTCATTTTTGTAGTTAATCTCTTCTAATAAAATTCCGGTTTGAGCCGAGAAGGTCTTCCAAACTCCATTTTTCTTCCCTTTTGCGTAGGTTTCCACACTGATCAAATTCCCATTTTCACTCCAATAGTTCCACTCGCCATCTTTGAGCTGATCTAAAAATCTGCCTTCCGAAGCTTTCTGCCCATTGGTGTGAAAAATCGTTGTTTTTACTTCATGAACACCTTGTATAAAGTGGGATATACTTTTTAAACTGCCATTAGGATGGTAATATTTAAATTCTCCGATGGGGACATCATCCTTAAATCGCCCTTCGTAGAGTAAAACTCCTTTTTCATACTTTTTCCATTCACCCTGTTTTTTTCCTTGACCGTCAATTCGGTTAGGTGCTTGCGGTTGCGCCATTAGCACAACGGAAAAGAAAGCCATGACCAGAATTAAAGTTCCCTTTTTCATAAATTATGATCTTTAAATTCTTATTTTTTACTGTATTGCATATTCAATTATAGCACCACCCACCAATTGTTCACCCTCATAGAAAACAGCAGATTGCCCGGGAGTAGCCGCAGAAATAGGAACATCAAATTCGCAAAAATATTGTGTCCCTTCCTGATAAATTTGAGCCATAGCTCCTTTGTCTTTATATCTTATTCTCACCAAAGCCCGATACGAGTCCGGTAATTGGTCATATTTTTGAATATTGATATTACTCAACGCTATTTTTTTGGATAACAACTCCTCTTTTTCTCCCAAAATAACTCTGTTGTTCTCCGCATCAATATGTGTAACATAAACGGGATGCCCCACTGCTACTTGCAATCCTTTTCTTTGACCAATGGTGTAAAAAGGGTAACCTCTATGTTTCCCCAACCATTTTCCTTTGGAATCACAAATCACCCCCCCTCTTAGTTTTTCACACCGATCCTGACAATGTAGAAAAAGGAAAGAGCGATAATCACCATCCGGGATAAAGCAGATGTCATAACTCTCGCCTTGTGAAGTAGAAAACTCAATTCCCGACTCCTGAGCCATCTGTTTGACTTCATTTTTATTGTAACCTCCCAGGGGAAAGAGTGTTCTCCTCAACTGTTCTTGAGTCAATTGCCACAAAACATAAGATTGATCTTTGACCTGATCCTTGCCCTGAACAAGATAAAAACGTCCCTTTTCCTCTACCTTTTTGACATAATGCCCAGTGGCAACATACTCACAATCAAACTGATCCGCATAATGAACAAAGGTTCCCCACTTCATGGTCGGATTACATTGCACGCAAGGATTGGGCGTTCTTCCTGCCATGTACTCTGCCATAAAAGGAGTAATCACAGCATCATAAAACTGCTCCTGAATATCCGCCACATGATGTTCTATTCCCAAACGTTGAGCCAACGCTTGCGCATCAAAAATATATTGCTCATCGGAAACAATGCCCTTCTTACCAAAGTAGGTTTTCTCATAACTCCACACTTTGAGCGTCAATCCGATCACCTCATACCCCTCATTTTGGAGCAAAACAGCAGCCAGGGAGCTATCCACTCCTCCACTCATAGCCAGTAAAACCCGTTTTTTCATGCTGTTTCGTTTTTAGGGGAACCGGTCATTCGCTCTTCTACCCGTTTTTTTACCTCTTCCATCAACCACATCGGAGTGGATGTAGCACCGCAAATCCCGATAGATGTAGTGGAATCGAATGGAATTTCTTCCACTTGATCAATTTTGAAAATAAAGTGAGAGCGTGGATTGGCCGTGAGGCAAGTTTGATACAGGTAAAGTCCATTGGAACTTTTCTCTCCTGATACAAACAGAATCATATCATACGCTTTAGCAAACGTCTTGATCTGTTCCGCCCGATTGGAAACTCGTCTGCAAATGGTATCTTGATAATGAAAATCGGTTTCCCTACCCTCTTTTTTGTAAATTTCAGTTAGTTTCTCAATGATCTGAGTGTATTTTTCTAAATTTTGGGTAGTTTGTGCGTACAAATAAGCGGGTCGGGAAGTGTCAATCTGTTGCAAATCCTCGACGGAGGTAATCACAATCGCCTCATTGTCGGTTTGTCCTTGTAGTCCTACCACTTCTGCGTGACCCGGCTTGCCGAATATCAAAATCTGACTCTCTCTTTCTGCCAGATATTGCTCTTTTATTTTCTTTTGGAGATTTAACACAACCGGACAGGTTGCATCAATCAACTGAATTCGATTTTTTTTAGCAATCTCATAAGTCTCGGGAGGTTCGCCATGCGCTCGGATCAGCACGTGCGTGTCATGCAGCTCTTTCAGTTGCTCATGTCGGATCACCTTCAACCCTAATTTGGAAAGTCGCTCCACTTCCACCTCGTTGTGAACAATATCGCCAAGGCAATAGAGAAAAGGATGTGTTTGGAGCCACTTTTCAGCAGTTTGCACAGCGTCCATCACTCCAAAACAGAATCCGGAATGGGTATCGATTTCCACTTTCATTCTACCAATCTTCAGGGAAAAGGGAATCTATAAACTCGTAGCGGTTAAAGACCTGAATCTGATCTATTTTCTCTCCCACTCCAATATATTTCACAGGTACCTGGAATTGATCGGAGATTCCGATTACCACACCCCCTTTAGCTGTTCCGTCCAATTTAGTGATTGCCAGAGCCGTAACATCCGTAGCAGCCATAAACTGTCTGCACTGTTCGATTGCATTTTGACCGGTTGAACCGTCCAAAATCAGCAGAATCTCATGCGGTGCATCAGGAATCAGTTTTCCCACTACATTTTTAATCTTCGACAACTCTTTCATCAACGGCGCTTTGTTGTGCAATCTGCCGGCAGTATCAATAATCACCACATCCGCTTTTTTGGCTATGGCGGAAGCCACTGTATCATAAGCTACTGAACCGGGATCGGAACCCATCTTTTGCGTGATGATAGGTACCCCTGCGCGTTCTGCCCAAATCTCCAATTGATCTACTGCGGCAGCTCTAAAAGTATCGGCAGCACCCAGCATAACGCTGTATCCTTTATCTTTGAACTTCTTAGCCAGCTTCCCGATAGTTGTAGTTTTACCCACGCCATTCACACCGACCACCATCATTACGTAGGGCATATCAGATTCAGGAAGTTGAAAATCTTCCAACTCTTCCTGCTTATTATCCAGAAGCAGTGCCACAATCTCCTCTTTGAGGATTTTATTCAACTGATTGGCACCTAAGTATTTATCTTTTTGAACTCTGCCTTCTATTCTTTCAATGATTTTCAATGTTGTTTCCACACCCACATCAGAGGCAATCAACACCTCTTCCAGGTCATCCAGCAACTCATCATCCACTTTGGATCGTCCTACAACAGTCCGAGCCAACTTCTGAAAGAAGTTTTCCTTAGATTTTTCCAGAACTTTATTCAGTTCCTCTTTTTTATCTTTTGAAAAAAACGAAAATAATCCCATTGTAATAAAATTTGGCAAAGGTACAAATTTTTATGGAGATTTATGAGGTGAAATCCACTCACCTATCTGGCTCCAAAAATGGCACTTCCGATGCGCACCATCGTGCTTCCCTCTTCAATGGCAATCGGGTAATCGCCGCTCATTCCCATGGAGATCTCTTTAAAATTCGGATCATCCGGGAAAAATTCGGCTTTCAACTTAGTAAATATTTGGAAAAGAGATTGGAACTCCTTACGAGTCAGGGAGGTATCGTCAGTAAAGGTACCCATTCCCATAACTCCACAAAGTTGAATCTGTGTCATCTCTTTAAACTCGGGAGAGCGCAACATTTCAACTGCTTCTTCAACCGTAAATCCGGACTTGGACTCCTCCTGAGCGATATGAAACTGCAACAAACAAGGAATAATTCGCTCATTTCTGAGTGCCTGTCTTTGGATCATTTTCAGCAAATTAAAAGAGTCCACACTCTCAATCATAGTAACAAACGGAGCAATATATTTCACTTTATTGGTTTGCAATTTCCCGATAAAATGCCATTCAACATCCTGAGGCAGCTGTTCATATTTTTGCTGCATTTCCTGCGCTCTATTCTCCCCAAACTTTCTATGTCCTTCATTATAAAGAGTTTGAATCTGCTCTGCCGGTTTCGTTTTAGAGACCACAATCAGCTTCACATCAGCACCCAACTCTTTTTTAATTTGATGATATTGTTCTATGTTAACCATATGCGCGTTATAATTTAATATACAAAAATATAGAAAAATTACGAATTACGAATTACGTTTTTACAAGGTAGAAGGTAGAAGGTAGAAGGTAGATTTTTTTAGAATATAATACATTGAAAGGATTGATTATCAGGTTGATAAATTATCACCCCACTTGCTTGGATTCCGCCTTCCGACTTTCGACTTTTTTGAGATTCGTAATTTTTTCCGAAATCCTAAAATTGCCTTCTTCAGGGTTTCAAATTTCAAAATTGCAGTTCGATTCCTCCTTTAAACCACCTTCCCGGGGCTTCGATGTGAGGGTAATCGAAATATTTTTGATTCAAAAGATTTGCAATTTCGACAAAGAGTTGCACTTTTGAGAATTGATAATATCCTTTCAGATGAATCAAAAAATAGGGGGGATAAGATTGGAGTTGCGAGGATTCCGGATCCAAAAATTCTCCATTTCTTTTGTTGTAGGTCATAAGCCATTGAGCGGAAAAGTTGTAAATCACCCGATGGTGCAGTTTAAATACCAACTGATGTTTCAGATAATCTGTGAGATAGAGCGATTGCAGTGACGCATCATGATAAGTGGGATCGATGTAAGTGTAGTGCAACGAGAGAGATTGCAGGAACTTTCCCTCAGGACGGTACTGAAACGCCACGGTCACCCCTTTGATCAACACATTTCGGATATTTTGATTCCGCCACACCTCCTCATCATACCGTTTCACCCAATCGATCAATTGAAAACCGTAGCGGGAAAAGAGCACTACCTCTCCACTGAAAGGATCTTTGCGGATTTTATACGCCAATTCCCCATTAATCGCCTGTTCCGGTTTCAGGTCCGGGTTCCCCTGCTGGGTTGGTCCGTGATAATAAAGGTCTGTAAAAGTAGGCAAGCGATACGCATGATGCAACGATAAACGGATTCCTCCCCATTTCCCTACCCCATGGCGCTCCCACTGGATCCCCCCGGATGTTTTTAATCCATAATCAAAATTGCCACTCTCTACAATGCTCACAACAAAACGACTTTTACGATAACTCCATTGATGTGTCAAAGCTATCGAAAAGTGGTCTCGAACCTTCCCTTTGGTGTAAAGAATCTCATCGAAAAATAGATTTTCCACCGGATTTTGCAATGGAATTCCCAGTGTATTGCTTAAAATCGACTCCCGTTTCACATTGGTACTCACGGTTGTGACCCCAATTTTAGAGGGAATCAGCATTTGGTAATGCAGGTTTAAACTGTTGGTTTGGTGATGATTATCCTGAAGATACCATGCCGGCGGATCGCTTCTGAACAACTTAAACAGGTCGGTGTGATAACGATGAGAAATGGAGAGTCGATTTTTCCACCATTTGCTGTTTTTCTCATATCGAATGGTGGTAATCAACGCTCTTGTTTCCTCATACTGATCTTTAAATTTCGGAGAATAGAAGCTGTTGGCGCCAAAATCCTTTCCATTGAAACCAACAAAAGCATGGATATTCCCAAATCGTTCCGATTGATATCCTCCCATTAGAAAGAGATTTCCAATCGAAAAATCGGTATTATGGATATAACCCGAACTACGGGAATAGGTTGTTCCACCGCTCAGATAAAAATTTTCCCGACGATACCTCGTAGAGAGAGATCCATCGAAATAGCCAAAATCTCCCCCTGCCAACTTTATTTTGGTTTGGGCAGGCGCAGAAAAATCGCGATAAACGATGTTGATGGCGCCCACAAAGGCGACTTGTCCGGCACTCCAGGTATCTGCCCCACTCAATAACTCAATCCGGTCAATTTCCGACATTACAATCGGGATATTGAGGTGATGGTGTCCTGTTTGCGGATCACTAATTAAAACTCCATTCAGGAAAATCAGCATTTGATCGGGGGTGCTACCTCTGTAGTTGATATCTGCTTGTACTCCTTCACTTCCTCTCACCTTGATATCAACTCCCTGGACGAACTGCAATAAGTCTTGCAGATTGCGTATCCCCGCTCGCTCTATCTCGGTTGAAGTGAAGAGCACTACCGGCTCCAATAATGGATTGACCAGCCCCACCGCCTGCTCCTGAATCTCGACCTCTGCAATCTGTTTGACAGAATCATCTTCCAAGATCATAGGAGCTCCCTGTTGTCCAAACCCATCCTGTGTGCCAATACCCATCATTCCGGTAGCTAATACAGCAATAACCACTACTCTACCTAACGTAGAAAAAATAGCATACCCCTTACGTGACCATCTTCTAAAGTGTAAAACTTGATTCTTCTTCTCTTTTTGTAAGTGTAATTTAAACATAGCAACTATTTTTTAATGATTATTCCTCTTCAAATTGTTTATGCTTTGAGTACTCACGCCACTTATTCAACACCGCTTCCAAATCGGAAGGCATTTCCGAATCAAAAAACAGATACTCCCCCGTATTGGGATGGATAAATCCCAACTGTTTGGCATGCAGCGCCTGACGTGGAATAAGTTCAAAACAATTGTTAATATATTGCTTATATTTTGTAAAAGTAGTTCCTTTTAAGATTTGATCGCCCCCATATTTGGCATCATTAAAGAGTGGATGACCGATCGATTTCATGTGGATTCTAATCTGATGTGTTCTTCCGGTTTCCAATCTGCACTCCACGAGAGTAACATAACCGAACCGTTCCACCACTTTCCAATGGGTAATCGCATGTCTTCCATCTTCTCCATCCGGGAAGGTGGTCATTACGAGTCTGTCTTTGGGATTTCTTCCAATATGCGCATTGACGGTTCCCTCCTCTTCGGGCAGATCTCCCCAAACCAAAGCATAATATTTTCTATCCACTGTATGATTAAAAAACTGTTTTGCCAGATGAATTTGTGCCCACTCATTTTTGGCAACCAGCAACAATCCTGAAGTATCTTTATCGATACGATGCACCAAATAGGGTTTCATATCCTCTCCGGTTGGATCTTTTTGACCCAAAAAGCGAAATGTGAGTGCATTAACCAGCGTTCCGGTGTAGTTTCCATAACCCGGATGCACAACCAAACCGGGAGGTTTATTGATAATGATCAGATCCTGATCCTCATACACCACATCAACGGGTATATCTTCCGGGATAATCTCAATTTCGCGCGGTGGGGATGCCATCAGCACGGAGATCACATCCAGCGGTTTAACACGATAGCTTGGCTTTTGAGGTTTTTGATTCACCAGAATCGCATCTGCTTTGGCCGCATTCTGGATCTTATTTCGGGATGTATTGGGGATTAAGCCCATCAAATACTTATCGATGCGCATCAAACTTTGTCCTTTATCCACGACAAAATTGAAATGCTCATACAATTCTTCTCTTTCTTCGATCTCCGTTCTCTCGTCCGATAGCTCTTCCTTCATGGTATGAATATCCTTCCCCCCCTTTTTTTCTTTTTTAATAAATACCCTCTTTAATAATATTGTGCAAATGAATGACCCCAATGTATTGATTTTGCTGATCCACAACGAACAAACTGGTGATACTATTCTGTTTCATCAATTCCAGCGCCTCCGCGGCGAGAATATTTTCGTGAATTGTTTTGGGATTGGGCGACATCACCTGCTCGGCAGTCAATGTGTCATAGTGAGGGTAACGTTCCAACATCCGTCTTAAATCCCCATCCGTAATACAGCCAATCAGCTTTCCTTCTTTCAGAACTGCCGTAATGCCCAACATCTTACTGGAGATCTCAAAAATCACCTCTTTCATTAATGCATTGTGCTGAACTACAGGCACTTGATTAAACTGGTAGAGCTCTTTCACAGTAGTGTAAAGTCGTTTACCCAAAATCCCTCCGGGATGATATTTAGCAAAATCCTCTGCCGTAAAGCCTCTCATTTCGATCAAACAGGCTGCCAGCGCATCTCCGATAGCCATTTGAGCGGTAGAACTGCTGGTGGGCGCCAAATTATTGGGACACGCCTCTTTTTCCACCGCACAATTGATGAAATAATCGGCCTCACGAGCCAAAAAGGAATTGGGATTACCGACAATAGCGATAATTTTGTTTCCGCTTCTCTTTAGGAAGGGCATCAACACTGAAATTTCGGGAGTATTCCCACTTTTAGAGAGACAAATCACCACATCATCCGGCTGAATAATACCTAAATCGCCATGAATTGCCTCAGCAGCGTGCATAAAGATCGCGGGTGTGCCGGTAGAATTAAAGGTTGCCACCATCTTTTGAGCAATAATGGCACTTTTCCCGATTCCGGTTACCACAATTCGACCTTTGGCGTGAAAAATTAGTTCCAAACTTTGAACAAACTGCTCATCTATCAACTCTTTGAGTCTCAAAATGGCATCTGCCTCATTCTGAAGAACTTGTTTTGCTTTTTCTATCATCAGTTTTTTCCATTTTATGTTTGATCATCGACACCATCTGATCATATTTGTTATGAAAAGGGGTATCTTTAAAATAGAGATCGAAATCAGTTTTACTCATCGTTTCAAACTCTCTATTTCCAAGTTGCAAAAATAGGGAAGAATTTTGAACTGACAACTCATTAATCTTAATTTTCTTATTATGCGGGCATACATCCTGACAGACATCGCAGCCAAAAAGCCACTCATGTTCACTAATTAATGCGTAATCCGGCGTTTTGTTAGACAAGGTTTGGTATGACAAACAGCGCTCTGCATCAACATAATAGGGCGCCACGATGGCTTGAGTCGGACAGTGGTCGATACAACGGGTACAGGTTCCACATTGATTTTGTTCTACCGGTGTATCGTATTGATCTACCTTTTTATTGATTAATATGACTCCTATGTTAAAAAAGGAACCAAGGGGGGTGACCAGGAGTCCGTTTTTACCCAAGAAGCCGCATCCAGCCGCTACTGCCCAGCTCTTCTCCGAAATCGGGAATCGATCTACAACACAACGATACTGCAACTCGGAATAGGATTGTAACAACCGCTGCATTCCTTTTTTCATCTGCTCTTCGAGCAGCCGATGATAATCCCGGACAAAGCCATACTTGGAGATTTTGTAGTTACTCTTTTGTGCCAATCCGGTATAATAATTGAACAGCAACACAATCACAGATTGGCAATTTCCCAGCAAAGCAGCAGGATCAAACCGCTTCTCGATATTTCTTGCCAAATATCCCATTCGGGCGTGATATCCTGCTGCTATCGAGACTTCAAACCGGTGTTGTTGCTGTGATAAAACCTGATAGGGAGCAATACCACAATATTCGAATCCTACATCTAAAAAGGCTTGCTTGACATCACGCGCTACAATCAATTCCATAGCTTAGGGTTTGGGTTGAAAAATCAGCGGTGTAAAAGAGGAAGGGATTTTATTAGAGGTGGGTCCCGGAGTATTAAACCTCACATTCTTTAACTTGAGATCCAATTCCAGCTCTTCCGTTTGAAAAGTTAGATTTTCAAAAAAAGAGAAACCGGAAGGATCGGTTGTATAGGTATTGTACTGTAGAGCAATTTTTCTATTATCGGCATTGAATAGTATATCATTGGCGATTAAATTCAATGCCTGATCGAGTATCATCTTTTGCGCTATCGGTCTCCCTCGATCCAGTGATCTTCTATTTTGATTCTCTAAAACCAAGAGAGTATCCTGTGTAGAGATTGCAAAAAGAGTATCGTACCCCGGCCAATCTTTTCCATTAAAAACAGCTTGAAGTGTGTGAAAGTCCAGCGGTAATTTGAGCAACTTTTCGATCAAAAGAAAGCCCCCCCGATAGTATGTTTTATTCAATTTATTCACATAAACCAGTTCCTGCGGGGTAATCGTCACTCTCACTATTTCAATCCCTGACAAATTCAGGTTTACGTAAATAATACTATCAATCCGATTAACAAAAAAGATACTGATAGTCCCCTCATTACCTTCAAAAGTGTACTCTGCTTTGCCTCTGTAACTAATCCAATCATAGGGATAAGTGTACAGACTAGTCATATTGGAATAGGCAACCTGATTTCCAATAGTTTTAGAATCTTGCAGAGAGTCCAATTCAACTTGAACGGTATCAGTGGGCAAATATGATGAATCTACCGTTCGTTTGAGTGGTGAACAACCCCAAAAAACAATCATCACTACCGTTGTAGTGATGATCAAATTTAAGCCATTTCTCTTTTGAAGAGACAGGAATATCGTCATAATTACCTAATCAAAGTCACGGTACCCTCATATTTTTTAGGATTGCCTTCCATATCGTGGGTAATAATCACATAAACATAAATCCCAGCCGGTGCCAGTGAACCATCCTGATTGCGTCCATCCCAGTAATCAAACGGAGTTACTGATCTAAAAACCAGATTTCCCATACGATTATAGATCATCATTTCAAACCTATCAGGATCTAATCCCTCCCCACTTGTATAAAAATAATCATTGATACCATCCCCATTGGGAGTAAACGTATTTGGAGCATAGAAGAAATAAGGCACTTCAACAATCACAAACTTATGAATTGAGTCAGCACATCCTTCCTCACTTGTTGTAGTAAGTACTACCTTGTAGGTACCTGAGCGAGTATAGCCGTGACTGGGTTCAAATTCAGTAGAAATATTCTCTGCCGGGATACAATGGGGATCTCCAAAGCGCCACAAATAATCCGTTGCGCCTTGTGAAAGGTTGACAAACTCAACCAGACCCACTCCATCCTCAACATACACATGAGCAGGTGAAGGGAAGAATTGAGGTTCAGGTGTTGGCGAAACATGAACTGTAATCGTATCTTTGGTAATACAGCCAATATCGGTTGATACAGCAACGGAATATTGTGTCGTTTGATTGGGTGACACTGTTATAGAAGGAGTTGTTGCACCGGTACTCCATGTACAAGAACCTTCTGCTTCAGTCATAGTCAATGTAGTACGTTCTCCGGCACAAATACTCGTATCTCCGACAATAACCGGCATAAGCAATTCGGGAACTGCAATTGAAATCGAATCTGTATTTTCACAATTATTGGTGTATGTTATACGGACAGAATAAGCGGTTGTTGTTATAGGGGCAACCTCAATAGTTTGCGCATCCCCTATCAGAGTTGTACCTTCGTACCACTCAAAAGAGGCCAACTGATCTTCATAAGCGGCATCAGCGGTATGCACGGTTAATTCGACAGGTTCTCCCGGACAAATTTCGGAAGCAGTTGATGTAGTATTCAATTCAGGTTTATTCACAATAATACGAATAGTATCGTACAATTGATACGTAATACCCGCTGCTGTTTCAAACTCTAACTCTGCAATATATTTGGTTGTTTCAGTAGGATAAACTGCTACAATACGTTTATCCAGATTATGATTTGGAATCTCATTTTCCGGAGTTACCTCATTTTTATACCAGGTTATAGTATACTCAGTAGGTGATATAGGAATAAAGCGCCACGCTTCCTCGTGGGCTACCCAAGGACCGGTATTTCTTCCCGGAGGTACCACAGCCTGATTCCCCGTTGAGTTTAAAATACCAAGCAATCCTGATCCGCTATTCCAGGATTGACATACTGTTCTGTCTTTAACATAAATATCTATAATATTGCTTCCTTCGTACAATACCATCTGATAAGTTGACAAATTATCAGAGGTACAAGAAAATTGAGGTAAGCGATAGGAGGAGAGAACATACGTTCTACAAGGATACTCTCCCTGATTTCCATAGTGGTAACCACTATTGGCAGGTGGAGAACCGGCACCGGGATAAGTATCTTGCATTACCCCAAAAATACAGTTTTTAAAATTGTAAGAACTGGAAATAAAATTGTAATTAGGATCATTGGTATTAGGTATTGTCTGATTAAACGACCATGCAGCATAACCGGCAGAAAGATTATTGAAAGAGATCGCTCCATTGGTTGAAGGTACACATTGAGTGTAGTCATTACCATAAAAAGTAAATTTAAAATCCACAGGCGCATTATTAGGATTTGGGGTCAACGGTTTTGGTCCCAACCAAGCGTCATCGGTAGAAGTGGGTACCGGAGTTAGTCCCTCTCCAAACCATGGAAATGGAGGATCATAAGGAATCGACTGAAGCATATAATCATTAGTTAAATGACCGGGAGCTTTACCTCTAGCCCGAAGCATAATCATCGGATTATTACAATCAAAGGTAAGCGTATCCCGACCTTCAAAAGGTTGACCTGCTACATAAAGCCCTATTTCCACACCCGGACAGGCAGATTCTCCCGGTTCCTGGGTATATATCTCGGGAACGCATGTGATATTAAACTCAAAACCTTGACCGGTAGCTCCTGAAGAGGTAAACTTAAATGACATCGATTGCCCGCTTGATACCAAAATTGTCGGAGGAGCAAAACCTTGTTTAAAGTAGCCTATGCGTCTTGCATTTCCGGCATCAAAAACCAAATCTCCATCGTATATCTCCAACACATTATTGCCGGAGCCTAAATTAAAAGTAACCTTTTCGGCTTTGATATGACTCCCCAGATTGGAAGTTAGCATTATAGTATAGTTTTCACCACTGGAAAAGTTACCTGTCGGACCACCTGAATCATATAATTTCATATTACAACCCTCAGCGAAAGTCATGTGAGTAGCCGCCTCCATTCTATACACCTTTGGTTGTGAAAAATAGGCTGCAAAGCGAGCATGCCACCCCATATTTAAGCCGTTCAAATCCGGGATACCATCCGAATAGAATACAAATGTAATTTTGGTTCCTGTTGATGTTACTACTCCCGGACTATTTACAGAGTTATAAGCCCCAATCAAGGGAGCAGTAGCATCATCCCCATCATAAATAAAGAGTGTGTCACCTAAACCCAATGCAAAATCAATAAACTGAAACTGCAACTGACTGGTCACCCAACCTGCTCCAAAATTATGGGTTGTACCTGACTCAAAAGTTAGGGTTATTGCTCCTTCTACATTCGCAGGATAATCGGCATTAGGACCACCCTCATCATAAAAATTCCCCGTTTCACTTTGTAAAGATTCTACACCGTGATACATGTTTATATTCTGAGCGTACAGGTTCCCCAATGAGAAAATGAGTAATACAAAAAATAGCTTTAATAAAATGGCTCGATTGTTCATATCAATTTTTATATTTCCTAAATTAAATTAAATAGATTCATTTGTCTATATAACAAGATGCAAATATATATAAAAAGTTGCCTCTAAACCAAATTTATTCTTACTTTTGCGAAAAAAATATAAAAAATGGCAAAAAAAGTATTGATAGCAACCGGTGGGGGCGACTGTCCCGGTTTGAATGCAGTAATCAGAGCCATCGTTAAAACCGCAGAACATCATGGCGGATGGGAAGTTTACGGCTCCATCGAATCTTTCAATGGGTTGCTGCAAGATAAAATAGAAATTGTTCGTCTCACTGATCATGATATTGCAGGAATTCATGTCAATGGGGGTACTGTTTTGGGAACAACAAATAAAGGGGGGCCATTTCATTTTCCGGTACGTACAAAAGATGGAACCTGGATTACAGAAGATCGCTCTCAACTCATGAAAAAAAGATTAGAGGAGTTAGGTATAGATGCTATCATCAATATTGGCGGTGACGGTTCTCAACGAATCTCATTGCAGTTGGCTGATATGGGAATCAACGTTGTAGGGGTACCAAAAACGATTGACAATGACCTTTCTTGTACCGATTTTACATTTGGGTTTCAAACTGCAGTCCAGATAGCTACAGAAGCAGTTGACAAGTTAGTTACCACTGCTGCCAGTCACAGCCGGGTTTTTATTTTGGAAGTGATGGGACGGGATGCGGGTTGGATAGCTTTACACAGCGCTATTGCCGGTGGTGCAGAGGTTTGCATTATTCCTGAAATTCCTTATGACGTAGCAGAAATTGCAAAAAAGATTGAATCCCGCTACAACCACGGAAGAGGCTTTTGCAATATTGTGATTGCTGAAGGTGCTAAAGGTTTGGATGGAAAATTGACGGGAGTTGATCCGACAGAGCTAGGTAATCCTCATTTTAAATTAGGAGGAGTGGGTGAAAAATTGAAACAAGAGTTGCTTGAGTATGGTGTGGAGCATGATATCCGGGTTACCGTTTTGGGACACCTTCAAAGAGGAGGAATCCCCACTGCTTACGATCGTGTTTTAGCCACTGCTTTTGGGGCTAAAGCCTTTGAATTGGTGAACAATGGAATTTTTAGGAGTATGGTGGTATACAATCATCCCAATATTGAGCATATTGCATTGGACGAAGTGGTAAACCACCCTCACCTGGTTGATCCTGAGCATTCAGATTTAGTTAGAACGGCAAGGGAGATTGGAATCAGCTTTGGAAGTCGATAAAATTTCGGATTTCGGATTTCGGATTTTTCCAATTACGAATTACGATTTTATTTTTTCATTTTGAAATAAAAAAATTTGGGGGGCAGAATGAGGGTCGTTCATTTGTTATTTTATTTCCCCACTCTGGCAAAGGGCAGGGACAAGCCCTGCCCCTACAATCCGTTCAATTCAAATTTGCCATCTTGTAATTCCATTAATATCAAACATTTGATGTAAATTTTCAATCTATCGCATAATAACATCATGGGGGCTGTCTCAAAAGTAAAAACAGCCTCTTTTTTTTATGTTTTTTCTTTGTTTTTTTTGCTATTTTTTACCTCTATCTCATTGATTTTTAGTATCTTTGCATAAAATTAAAGGGATATGGCAAAAGCAGTATTTAAAGATTACCCTCAAGGACAAGTTCTTCTTTTTCCTCCAAGTTTAGACGAAAAACTTCCAGCAGATTCACCCGCTCGTTTAGTTAATCAAATAATTGATAATTTAGATATCAGTGATATTGTAAACACATACAAAGGTGGAGGTTCGAGTTCTTATCATCCTCGAATGATGCTTAAAGTGATCATTTTCGGCTATTTGAACAACATTTATTCGTGTCGTAAAATAGAAAAAGCCCTTCAAGATCGTATTAGTTTTATGTGGCTTTCAGGTAATCAAGTTCCGGATCATAACACTATCAATCGTTTTCGTTCATCTCGCTTAAAAGATGCTATTCATGATATTTTCACCCAAGTAGTTAAATTACTCGTTGATATGGGTTATCTAAGTTTAGATGTGGC
>Ga0116173_1000769_pt1 | contig 28665 bp, 27 predicted proteins | sample AD_UKC085_MetaG_FD_89800 | JGI IMG/M metagenome (GOLD analysis project Ga0116173, IMG submission 89800) | Active sludge microbial communities of municipal wastewater-treating anaerobic digesters from USA - AD_UKC085_MetaG | ecosystem: Engineered > Bioreactor > Anaerobic > Digestate | place: USA...
ATTACAGTTTGTTGCATGTAGAATAAGAAACCGCCGTATGCCGAACGGCACGTACGGTGGTGTGAGAGGTCGGAAAATGAAAGTAGGAGGAAACGATTACATCATTTTCCTCCTACTCGATTCAGATCTTATAATCTTATTTGCTTTCTATAGCTCCTGATTCAGTGTCTGCCATTTCCGGGTCGATAAGGATACGTCCACAGTATTCGCAAACGATGATCTTCTTACGAAGACGGATATCTAATTGTCTTTGAGGTGGAATCTTGTTGAAACAACCTCCACAAGCGTCACGCTGTACGCAAACTACAGCCAAACCATTGTGTGCGTTCTTGCGGATACGCTTGAAAGCTGTAAGCAAACGTGGCTCGATTGTAGCCTCAATGCTTTTAGCTTTCTCTCTAAGCTTCTCTTCCTCTTGTTTTGTCTCTGAAACGATTTCGTCGAGTTCGGATTTTTTCTGGTTCAAGTCCAATGTCTTGTCTGCGATAAGTGCATTGGCTTTTTCCAAATCCTCTTTCTTGTCTGCAACCAAAATAGAGAATTCACGCATTTTTTTCTCGCTCAATTCGATTTCCAAGCCTTGGAACTCAATCTCCTTTGCTAAATTTTCGAACTCGCGGTTGTTGCGGACATTGTTTTGCTGAGAGTTGTATTTCTCGATAAGAGATTTTGAATTTTCAATCTCTCTCTTCTTGTTGCTTATTGCCTGCTCATTTTCCTTGATCTCGGTTTCGTAGTTAGCGATTCGAGTGTTGAGTCCTGCAATTTCATCTTCAAGGTCCTGAACCTCCAAAGGAAGTTCTCCTCGCAAGGTCTTGATCTTGTCAATTTCAGATGCGACTAACTGTAGATCGTATAGAGCTATTAGCTTGTCTTCTACTGAAATTTCTTTTGAATCTTTTGCTTCTGACATACTTATATGTAATTTATCGGATTTGTTTTATAATCTGAAAATTGAATTGCAAATTTAGGATTATTTTTTGAAACTATCTCAAAAAATATCTCTTTTGTGAACTGTTCTGATTCAAAATGACCAACATCTGCAATTGTGATGATATTTTCGGCGTTAAATAGGTCGTGATACTTAAAATCTCCCGAAATATAAAGGTCGGCTCCTTTGGCAATGGCATTCTGAACAAATTCAGAACCTGAACCTCCGCAGAGTGCGACACGCTTGATTTTTTTCTTCGGTGGCTCAGTATATCTGATGGCTCCAACCTGAAGTTTTTCCTTCACCATCTTTAGATAAGAGAGCAATTCTGTCTCTTCTGGAAGGTTTCCTATGATTCCTAATCCTGCCTCTTTATGTTCGTTTTTAAGCTCGTAAATGTCGTAGGCCGGGTCTTCGTATGGATGGACGGCTAGAAGTGCCTTGATGGCTCTGCTAAGGTGCTCTTTCTTGATGATGGTCTCGATACGCACCTCCTCTTCGTGATGTTCTTCGCCGATTGCTCCAACAAATGGATGACAATCGTTACCTGCCCTGAATGTTCCTTCTCCGTTGATGCTATAACTGCAACGATCATATTTGCCGATTGTTCCTGCACCTGCCTCAAATAAAGTTTGACGTACAAATGCTGCCGATGCTGTTGGTACGAAAGTTACTATCTTGAATAAACAGTTTTGTTCAGGAACAAGTATTTCAAGGTCTTTCAGTCCTATCTTTTGGGCAAGTCTAGCACTTACACCATTTTTCATCTTGTCCATATTGGTGTGTGAGGCATAGATCGCCACGTCATTTTTGATGGCTTTGATGATGCATCTCTCAATGTGGTCACGCCCGATAATCTTTTTTACTCCGCGGAAAATTAAAGGATGATGGGCAATAATGAGGTTGCAACCTTTGGCGATAGCTTCGTCAATGACTCCCTCTGTGATATCTAAGGTCAAAAGCACGCCTCTGATTTCGGCTTCTGGTGTACCGACCTGCATGCCGCAGTTGTCGTAACTCTCTTGATAGGAGAGGGGTGCATATTCCTCAAATTTTGCGGTAAGCTCCTTTATTTTCATTTTGCAGTCTGATTGATAGGGTTAGATGGTAAACTTCCTGCTTTGCGTTTGAGTGTGATGACTCCGTAACGTGGACTCATGCCTAAACGTGCAGGCATTCCGGCACATCCTAAACCGCGGCTAACGATGATGGTCTGATTGCCAACTTCGTATTTCCCGTCGCAATATTTGAATTTCAGATGTGCTGGCGAAAATTTGAAATGTTTTGTGCTTATTCCAATCTGAGCAGAGTGCGTATGTCCGCAGAGCGCCAGTTGTATATCTCTTTTCCCGGCAATGCTATCATCGAAAATGGTAGGATCATGCATGATTAAAATCTTAATAGGAACCTCTTTGACTGATTTTTCAGCCTTTTCTATGTTACATAGGTTCGGAAGGTTTTTGTGCTTCTTGCCGTCGCTGTATTCAACGCCAAGAAAAGCGATGCTGTCTTTATCCTTATGAACTATCTGAGCTTCGTTTTCTAGCAGAATGAATCCTAGTTTCCTGATGTTTTTTCGGATGTCAATGAGGTTCTGATCTCTTTTCTGAGGATCTCTCCATTTGAAGTAGGGCGCATAATCGTGGTTGCCCATAACGGCTAATGGATAGTCTTTTGTCTTAAGAGAATGGAAAAGCGAATCCCAATCCTCCGTCTCGCTTGCAAATGTGTTGACCATATCGCCAGAAAAGACGATCAGATCGGCATTCTCTGCATTGATGGAGTCAAATAAAGGCTTGACTCTATCTTGCGACAAAGAGAAATTACCTAAGTGTATGTCGCTCATCTGCACTATCTTATATCCGTCAAAAGCCTCTGGTAAGTTCTCTATCTCAACCGTATATTCGTCTTTTCCGAAATTGAATTTTCCGAAATAGATAGAATACATGATGGCCAAGAAGGATATGATACCGACAAAATAGCCTGCATATTGAATCTTCCTCCATCTTTTTTTTGTCAGAAAAAAGACAATGTCGAAGTTGCAGAATATGAGTTTAGGAAGATATATGGCACCGAGTGAAGCTACAAAAATCATCAGTCTAAATCCTGTTTCTGGATTAATTATGATATTGAAGTTCAATAGGATAGACATCGTGACAATAGTAAAGTAGCTGCAAATGATCCAATGCAGCACACTTATTGATCTGCTCACCCTATGTCTCATAAACCTCAGGTAGAGGTATGTATCAGGGATGATGATCAAAAATGCTATCAGAAAAAGTACGATGCCATATATCTGCATGCTTTATTGCTCCTTTTTGTTGAGTAAAACGACGTTTTCCACATGTTGAGTGTGTGGAAACATATCTACGGGTTGAACTGCCATTACTTGATACTTCTGGTCCAACAAATTGAGGTCTCTTGCCTGTGTGGCAGGATTGCAGCTTACGTAGACGATTCTCTTAGGCTCAGCGCGTAAGATGGTCTCTACTACATCTGGATGCATACCGTCTCTAGGTGGGTCGGTAATGATGACGTCAGGACGACCATGTTGCTGGATGAATTCGTCAGTCAAAATTTCTTTCATGTCTCCCGCGTAGAAGATCGTGTTGTCGATTTTGTTTGTCTCCGCATTGACCTTAGCATCTCCGATGGCCTCTGGCACATATTCGATGCCGACAACCTTCTTTGCCATTTTAGAAACAAAACAAGCTATGGTTCCTGTTCCAGTGTAAAGGTCGTAAACCAACTCATTACCTGTCAAACCTGCAAAGTTACGTGCGACTTTATATAGCTCGTATGCTTGTGTGCTGTTGGTCTGATAGAACGATTTCGGACCGATCTTGAACTTCAAGCCTTCCATCTCCTCATAGATGTAGTCTCGGCCTTTGTATGTGATGGTCTCCAAATCGGTGATTATGTCATTGCACTTCTCGTTGATGATGTAGAGTAGGGAAGTGATCTGTGGGAACTTCTCTGCAACGTGACTTAAAAGTTTCTCGATGTTCTCTTGATCATTATTGAAGAAGACTACAATGACCATTATTTCGCCCGTGCTTGCTGTGCGGATAATGATGTTTCTTAAAAAACCCTCTCTGTTACGGATGTCGTAGAATGACATGTCATTATCGATGGCAAATTTCTTTATCTCGTTACGTATTTCGTTGGATATGTTATCCTGAAGGTAACACTCTTCGATATCGAGCACTTTGTCGAACATTCCAGGTATATGGAATCCGAGCGCATTTCTGTTGTCAAATGTTTCGCCAGATTTGATGGCTTCTTCTGTCAACCATTTTTTGTTGGAGAATGTGAATTCCAATTTGTTACGATAGTAAGTGGTCTTTTTCGAACCAAGAATCGGACTGATCTCAGGAAGTTCCACTTTGCCGATACGCGTTAGATTGTTGAGTACTTGGTTTTCTTTGTACTTAAGCTGTTCTTCGTATGGTAAAATCTGCCATTTGCAGCCTCCGCACACGCCATAGTGCTTACAGAAAGCTTCGCATCTTTTGTCAGAATATTTGTGGATGTTGACCACACGACCCTCCATGTAGCTGTTTTTCTTGCGGGTGATTTGTAAGTCTACAACATCACCAGGCACTACATATTGGGTGAAAATCACCATATTGTCTTGCTTTGCAATGGCCTTTCCTTCTGCGGCAACGTCTGTTATTTCGATATTCTCTATCAAAGGCAGTGGTTTGTTCTTCCTCGACATTTTTTTTTGTTTTATGTTTGTGGTTCTACAAAGATTGTACAACCGTTAGAATCTATAAGTTATTGTGTTTGCAAAAGTACTGAAAATCTATGAAACATAACTAAGAAAGGAGGCTGTAGATTCGCTTCTGAAATGTGAAAAAAGACGAATCTGCAGCCTCTGTTTTTTTATATTTGTTTATTTGAGACGAACATCTCCTTTTACAATGGAAGCGGTATAAAAGTATCCTAAAGCTTTGCCTTCGGGCTTGATGTTTGATCTTACGTTAGCTGGACTGCCGAACATGGGGTCATTGCCACTGCTGTTTTGTACATCCTGTACAAAGTTTGCATACTCTTCTGATATCCTATAAATATAAAGAGTCAGCAGTTGGTCATGAAACAGTTTCTCATCAGATTTTGATGTGTCTAAAATACAAACCCATTCGGGAAATACGTTTCCGTCGTATAACTCTTCCATCTCTTTTCCGTTGATATACATACCTGACAATCCTTCGAAATTGTAAACGGAATATTCAGACAAAGAGTCGGTTACAATTCTTCCGTCGAGCGCTACCTTGGAGAGGTAATGTACGTCGTCTCCTTTTAAAGATTGGAAGTATGGACAGACTTTGTAGATGTTGTCTATTTCGTGTCCATTGAAAGATAAAGGACAAACTACGATGGTGTCAATGTTTCCTGGTGGTTGCAAAAGAGTCTCTTGAGCGTAGTATTGCTTTGTTTCTCCGTTGTCGTTGAATATAACAGAAAGAGTGTAGGTGTGTCCCACTTCGCCCTTCACGGTGTCTATTGTTTCGTAAACACCCGGTGCTATTTCTTGATATTTAATAGTGTCCGACCAATTGTCCAAAACAAAAACCTCTGCGTTCTGGACCATGTCAGGATTACCTGGCTTGTAAAAGTCCGCACTTTTACTGATGATTACTTGATGTTTGATCTCTTCATCAGTGATGGAACCATAGATGCCGATCATTCTGTCACCCTCTTCTATGTCGATCTCCATCTCTTCTTTACATGAAAAAAGAGAAAAAAGGGTCAATAGTAATATGCTATTTCTTTTTATATTCATTTTTATTAGAATTTGAAATTATAAGATACAGATGGAACAAATGTGAATAGATACAATCTTTCTGTCTTAATCATGTTATTCTCGTCTGGCGAGAAGATAACAGCCCACGTGTTGTGGTTTCCATAAGCGTTATAGAGAGAGAAGTTCCATTCTCCTTCCCATTTTTTCCATTTCTTTGGCTTTGTCTTTAAAGTAGCAGAAAGGTCGAGTCTATGATAAGAAGGGTAACGGCTTTTGTTTCTGTAACCTGTGTAGACTGCATAAGGGGTGTTGTCTATCGTATATTTTCCGAATGGGTAAGTGACAGGTTGGCCTGAGTTGAATATCCAGTTGGCTGAAATGCTGAAACGTTTGGTCCAATCGAAACTTAAAACACAAACGAAGTTGTGAGGACGGTCGTAAGGTGAAAGGTATTCCTCACCGAAGTTGATTCCTTCTATTGTACGATAGGTGCGTGAGTAGGTGTATGATACCCAGCCTGTGACTTTTCCTACATTTTTACGTACAAGGAATTCAGCGCCATAGGCACGTCCTTTTCCGCTACGGATATCTCCATCTATTTCTGCATTTCCGAAAAGGTTTGCGTGATCTTTGAAGTCAATCAGATTCTTCATGCTTTTATAATAAACTTCGACAGAAGTCTCTACTTTGTTGTCAAAGAAGTTGCGGAAATAGCCAATCACCCATTGGTCGCATTTTTGAGGCTTGATGTTTGGATTGGAGGGGATCCATAAGTCGAATGGCAAGCCTCCTGTTGAGTTGGATGCAATCTGTGCATATTGGACTGTGCGTGAGTAAGAAGCTTTGATGGACGAGGCAGCATCGAGCTTATACAATGCTCCAATTCTTGGCTCAGGATTGAATTTCGTGTTGAATATTTCGTTTTTTCCGTATTGCGTTGAGTCTATTTTTCTGTATTGATCATCGAAATGATATACTTTTTCTGATCCGATGTTTTGAAACATAGATAACCTGAGACCGTATTTTAGTGTGAGTCTTTTTGTTATGTTCTGTTCATGAGAGAAGTATAAAGCATAATCTAACGCTTTTCTGTATCCGAACGTGGAGTCGTCGAAAACTTTGACATCATCTCTTCCTTTGTCTTCAGTATCTCCAATGTTGAATCTGTGGTAAGTTCCTGATATTCCGAAACGGGATGTGTTTTTTTGACTCCATATTTTTGTCATGTCATATCGGAGATTCCAGTCTTTTACATCAGATTTAAATTCTGTTTCGAACGGTTTCATCTCTATTGCTCTTATGTTATAATAAGATGTGCCGTTAATTTCCAAATTAGAATAGAGGCTTTTGCTGAAGATGTGTTTCCATTTTGTAGAGAGACTCATGTTGCCGAATCCGAATCCGGCAAGTTCGTCCATTCCGAAATTGTCTTTTCCGAGATAACCAGAGATGTAGATCCTGTTATTGTCGTTGATTTTATGTGTAATCTTCGCATTAAGGTCGTAGAAATAGAGATAAGTATCTTCGAAATCTTCACCTCCCAATGGAAGAAATAGATCAGCGTAGGTTCTTCTACCTGCAACCATGACTGTTGTTTTTTCGTGAAAGAGGGGCGCCTCTAACATGAGTCTGCTGGAGATTAGTCCGATACCTCCGTTTCCTGATATTTTTTTAGGCGTGTTCTCTCTTGTCTGAATGTCCAAGACGGATGATAATCTGCCTCCGTATGTTGCAGGTATATCACCTTTTATAAGTGTTGCCTCGCTAATGGCATCGTTGTTGAATACGGAGAAAAATCCCATCATGTGCGACGGATTGTAGATGATGGCATCGTCCAGCATAATCAAGTTTTGGTCTGTGCCTCCTCCTCGTACGCTGAAGTTGGACGATCCTTCGGATGCAGACTGAACTCCGGGAAGAAGCTGAATGGCCTTTACCACGTCGACTTCACCCATAAGAGGGGGAATTTTTTTGATGGTTGCCGTATGCAGTTTTTGCGCACTCATAAGGGCTTCGCTGATGTTGGCGTCAGGCTTTCTGCCTGTTACGATTACCTCTTCAAGTTCCTGATTGTCTGGTTCCATTGTAAGGTTGAAAACTACTGGCTTGGAATTTTTGATTTCGACCTTTTCCTTGATTGTTTTGTAGCCGATGTAGGAGATGGTCAGGTTGTATTTTCCATTTCCTAATTTGATCTTGTATTTTCCATTTTCATCTGTTGCAGCTCCGCCTTTGATCTCTTCGACATAGACAGAAACTCCAATTAGATTTTCTTTTGTTTCTCCGTCTTTTATGGTTCCGCTGATAGAACTTTGAACGTTCTCTTGAGCTTGCGCTATAGCGATGATTGTAAAGAAAATAAATACTAGGAGAATCCTGATTTTGTCCATTTTTGTTTTTGTTTGTTTATTCACATTCTCATTTTGTAGCTGTTCCGATTTTATCGTTAGATTGTTTGAAATGAAATTTTGAAACATTTTACAGATTTAGTGAGAAAGATAGCGAGCTATCTAACCAATAATATCGTTTTAAATGGCCAAAAGGCAATCGAAGAAACAATGAAACTACAATTTGGTTTTTATGCAAAAATAGTTTGTAGAAAAAAGAAAACAGCTTTTTAGTTTTGCAAAGTTACTCCTCTCTTTTTAAATGGGCAAATTAATTGTATGGGTAATAAAAGTTGTTTGTGTATATTAAGTCTCTTTTCTTGTTGTTTGTCAAACAATTAATAAGAATTCAACCGATAGCAAAAATTTATTATTTGTTATTTTTGTGAATTTTTAATAATTAACTATTGCTTTGTGCTTTTCTGAATATAAAAAAAAATCCGCCATGAAAAATCTTCATGGCGGATTTTTTTTTATATGTACTATTCTAATTACTTGTTCTCTTTGATAAGCTTAGAAGTGTAAAGTTTCTTTCCTACGCGAACTACGATTGTGTATTGTCCTGCGCTCAACTCGGCCGTGTTAGTAGTGTAAGTGTAGTCGCCAGCCTCAAGTTTCTCGTTAACGACATTCTTAACGATTTTACCATTAAGATCCATCAACTCTATGTCAATTCTTGCATTCTTTGTAAGAGAGAATGAAGTGGTCAACTCTGTGCTGAATGGGTTAGGAGATACACTGTATTCAAAGTTTTCGATAACAGGCTCGCTCTCTTTCTCTTTAATAGATCTTGACTTGCCGGTGAAGTACATTGGAGTCTCGTAGAATGCCTCTGATGTCTTGTTGTTGCAAGCGCAGTTGCAGTCTGTCTTGATGTCGCTCTCAAGAACGATCAAAACAGGGTAGCGTACGCCTTCTGCAAAGTATTGGTAACGTACAGTATGAATCTCATACTTTGATTTACCTACCTCTTGAGTATATGTTTTCTCGACTTTGATACGAAGAGTGTTGTAATATACGTTTCCGTCTGGCAACATCAAAGTTCCCCAAGCGTCAGCGCTTGTGAAGTAGTTACCGTCAATTGCGTATTCGTTATTTCCGCTCTTGTATGTACCGATCATTGCTCCCCCAATGATGTCACCGTAAGAGAAAGGGAACTTCAAATCAACGATTGGTTCTTCAAAAGAGATTTTTGTGTTTTTAGACTCCAAACCGAAGTATTTCTTCTGTGTTTTGCTGATTTCGAAATAAGTGTTCTTTGAACCGCCTTCGTCACAAACCAAAGCCAAGTCTGATTTTTTTCCAGCCACACCGTTTTCAACTTGATTGATATACATCTTGCTGTTAATCTCTTTTGCATTTGAGTAATCCCATACTTGATTAGCTCCGCCTGCAGTAGATTCTTTATATTCGATTTGTTTCAAATGTCTGTAATCTCCAGCACGCAATGCATTGTTCTTGTATGTGATGACGTTTTGTGCAAAGCATCCTGCTATGAGGAGCAAGGCAACTGTAAGTGTAAATATTTTTTTCATTTTTATCGTGTTTAAGATGTTTTTTTATTAATTGGCTATAATTGTGGTAAAGATATATATAATTATTGAAAATAAGAAACAGGGGGCATCTATAATCGTTGATGTATGTTGCTAATTTTAAAAAATAATTAAAAAAATATGAAAAGTGATTTGAACGAAGTTGGTGCATAGAAATCAAGCGGAAAAATTTACAGACAGTTTTTGATAATTAATTAACACAAATTTCTTAGCGGACGTTCCCCTCCACTGGGTGACCGTCCTATGCGTATTTCATTTGTGTCCAAGACAAGGAAGAAACAAACCTCAGTCAATCAGAAAGGTGGAGTAAGCGTGCTAATACGCATTGAATTAGGTTGCTGAAAAAGATGGTTCGGAAAATCTCTGTCTTTAGTGTTCCAAAATGAGATGCCGTTCATTCATGTGTAGCACCCTACCCCGAAGGTGGTCGAATAGTTGTAGCTTTAGGTTGGTTGACTCATTTCGGTTTCGGAAACATACACAATAGGGCATAAAAAAAGACTGAATTGCTTCAGTCTTCTCTTTTGTGACCCCGACAGGATTCAAACCTGTAACCTCTTGATCCGTAGTCAAGTGCTCTATTCAGTTGAGCCACGGGGCCGATCCATATTTTGCATTATTAGGGTTTTAAAAGTGACCCCGACAGGATTCAAACCTGTAACCTCTTGATCCGTAGTCAAGTGCTCTATTCAGTTGAGCCACGGGGCCATTCTTGATTTCCTAAATGCGTTGCAAAGGTACGCCTTTTCGGTAAAAAAACAAGAGAGATAAAGATTTATTTTTAAAAATAATCGATAAAAAATCTTATGTGCTATTTTTCAATGAATTTGTTGCTGCATATAAGAAAGCCGATACTAAGACCGATGTTATAATTTTTCTCTGGAAAACTATAATAGTTGATAAAAGCGTTCATTGTGATGATGTTCAGTTGAGCCACAATGGATAATTCTGATAAGTATTCGATATTATTGATGGAAGTCTTCAGATCCGTTATTTCGTTTTCGTAATAAGGCTCATAGTAACCGTTTGGCATTATCTTTCGGAACGGAAAGAAAACATAGTTCTCAGACCGTAGATGTATCTGATTGCTGATTTTTAATATCGGCTTAATACCTGCTGCTGCATACATGTTTGCACGGAAGGCAGGATTAAAGTTGGTCATCGAATGTTTGGTGGGTTCGAAAGATGGTGCCATCAACATTGTTTCCATGTAATTCTCGCTTAACTTTTGGGTGGAAATGACTCCTTCCAAATAGGTTCCAACGATGAATCTTTTGCTTACACCTATGTATTGGTCCATATGTCCGGAGAATTTGAACCAGTTCTCTTTTATGTTTTCTTTGTTAATGAAAGTCATTTCATCCTCTTTCTGGTAAATGCTGTTTCTTCTTCTTCCTAGAATATATTGGGCAGAGAGCGACATCTCACATCCTTTGATAGGGTATTGTTTCTGTGTGAAAGAGTTGTTTTGTATTTTAAATGTAGTGACGTTGAGGTAATGTTCTGTGTTGTTTTTCTCTTCGTCAGGAACATTGAATCCAAGATATTCGTTTCTTATCTGTCCGTAGCCAGTTCCCAACTCCATTTTTCCTGTCATCATAAAAGGGAATCCTATTTTTGCTTTCGCAAAGGCTTCACGGCTGGATGATTCGGAGTAGACATCGTAGTCGTAAAATGGTTTTTCGCCAGAAAAGTAAGAGAACTTGTGAATGTTTCCTATCAGTTTTACGGACATAGGTAAGGCTGAAGCTATATCTATACGGGTCTGAAATTGTAGCGCGTTATAGTATTTGCCGAATTGTCCGTCTAATTTGATGTCGTAAGGTAAGTGGTAAATCATCTGATATTCGGCTCCCAAATAGAGTTGGTTAGTCGATGATGATACGTTTCCTCCTACACTGAGCAGAATGTTATCGTCCAACTTGACATCCAGAATAAGGTCGAATGTGCTGTCTTTCGGATTATAGGATGCATAAGGGATGATTTCCGAAAATTTCTTGTCTGACATCAGTTTGAAATAATTCTTTTTGAATCGTTCAAAATCGAATTTCTCGTTTCTGTTGTGGAAACTTTTCCTGATGTATTTCTTTTGATTGGCGGTAACACCATTGATTTTTATTCTGTTGAAGACTAAGTTAGGCGTCTTTGCCTTGAAATTCATTCTTCTTAAAATGATGGTCTCTGGTTTCACCCTTCGATTTACAGCGGCTTTGATTTCTTGGATGTGTGCCTTTGTTGAGTCATAACCTATTTTGCTCAGTTCTTTCACTCTTTGGAAATCGAGCAAACCTATATTCTCAAAATGGAAATCAAAAAGATAACCTTTGCCTGGTTTGATGGAATAATCCGTTCGACTCATAATCATATTCTCCAGTTGGAGAATAATGTTTTTCTCATCAGGAGCCAAAGGGTTGGATGCCACGCTGCTACCAATGATGTATTCAGGATTGAAATCATCCTCCATCACATCTACGGGGAAGTTGTTGTAGATACCTCCGTCGAAAAGTAGCTTGTTGTCTATCGAGATAGGCTTGAACACCAAAGGGAATGTCATGGATGACCTAACGGCATTGCCTAAGTCTCCACTTCGGTGAATGTACGGCTTTTTGTTGTGAACATCCGATGCAACGCATCTGAAAGGAACGAACAAACGGTCGAAATTGCCATTGCAGGCTGCTGTTGCTTGGGAGTACAGATTTAAAAATGCCTGGTTCATCTGAATCGGGCTGATGATGCTATATGGTAGTAAATGCGCCTCAAATTTCAAGGAGTCAGATAAGCCCATTTTGATGCTTATGATTTCCGGAGTGGGGTCGTTGTGCTTGAAGTAGTAGGTGTAGTCTTCCTCTATCTTGCTTTTGTGCCATGACGCGAATTCATCTGATGCAATTAGTTCCTCCATCTCGTCGGGAGAGTATCCCATGGCGTAGAGAGAACCGATGATGGCACCGATAGAGGTTCCTGTGATATAGTCGATGGGTATACCTTCTTCTTCCAAAGCTCGAATTATTCCGATGTGGGTGCAGCCTTTAGCGCCACCGCCACTCAAAACTAATCCTACTTTCTGTGCGTTTGCTTCTGAAAGGAAGAGCGATAGAATAAAACAGAGAAATATGTTTTGATAATACTTGCCCATACTGTTAGGTTGTGTATGCAAAGGTATGAAATTTATGCTCTTTAAAAAATAAATAGGATGCTGTTTATTTTGATCGTTTTATAATTTAAGATGAGTTATTAGCTACAAATGAAACCAATATAAACGAATCATTATGAAACAACGGATTAAACGGATTGCCTACCCACAATGTTTTTTAGTTGTTGACTAAAGATACCTCAGAGAATGAACAAAAACCACAATGTTTTTTTATGCAAAAAATAGTTAGTAGAAAACGGAAACAGCTTCTAAAAACACATCTGTAGTTCTGAAAGATTATACGCCTTTGGTAGAAGGACGGTTGACCTGTTGGCTCTAATGATGAAAGTAGAAAAGGGAATGCTCAAAAGAACATTCCCTTTTATTATAAAGTCAGTTCTTTAATTACCAAGCGAATATAGGGTAATCTTTCATGATAGAATTAACCTTTTCCTTCACTGTAGTGATTGTCTTCTCGTTTTCTGGATCAGAAAGAACGGTATCGATCATTTCTACAATTTCCTGCATTAAAAGCTCTTTACCACCACGAGTTGTGATAGCTGGAGTACCGAAACGCAATCCTGAAGTCAAGAAAGGTGAACGGCTATCGAAAGGAACCATGTTCTTGTTTGTTGTGATATCAGCAGCAACCAAAGCCTTCTCAGCCAATTTACCGGTCAACTCTGGGAACTTAGGACGCAAGTCTACCAACATGCTGTGGTTGTCTGTACCGTCAGAGATGATTTTGTAACCCTTGTCCATGAATGATTGAGCCATGATAGCTGCATTCTTCTTGACTTGAGTTTGGTATGCTTTATATTCTGGTTGTAGAGCCTCTTCGAATGCTACAGCCTTAGCAGCGATAACATGCTCAAGCGGACCACCTTGGATTCCTGGGAATACAGCTGAGTCTAGCAATGCAGACATCTTCTTGATCTCGCCCTTTGGAGTTTTCTTTCCCCAAGGATTATCGAAATCTTTACCCATCATGATAACACCACCACGAGGACCTCTTAAAGTCTTGTGAGTAGTGGAAGTAACGATATGAGCATGTTTAAGTGGGTTCTCCAACAAACCTGCAGCGATAAGACCTGCAGGGTGAGCCATGTCTACCATGAAGATAGCACCGATCTCGTCTGCTACCTTACGGATGCGAGCGTAGTCCCACTCACGAGAATATGCAGATGCGCCGGCAATGATCATTTTTGGTCTCTCAGTGCGTGCTACGCTTTCCAATTGGTCGTAATCAACACGTCCGGTTACCTCATTTACGTTGTATGCCAAAGCGTTGAATACGATACCGGAGAAGTTAACTGCTGATCCGTGTGAAAGGTGACCTCCATGAGAAAGATTCAAACCTAAGAACTTGTCGCCAGGGTTCATGCAAGCCAAGAAAACAGCTGCGTTAGCTTGTGCTCCAGAGTGAGGTTGTACGTTACACCATTCTGCATTGAAGATCTTGTTTAATCTGTCAATGGCAAGTTGTTCGCTTAGGTCCACAACTTCACAGCCTCCGTAATAACGTTTGCCAGGGTAACCTTCGGCGTATTTATTTGTTAAGCAAGATCCCATTGCTTGCATAACCTGATCACTAACAAAGTTTTCTGATGCGATTAGCTCGATACCTTTGAGCTGACGCTGATGTTCTTTTTCGATGATGTCGAAAATTGCCGAATCTCTCTTCATATAATTCTGTTTGTTTTATATATAAATTGAACGTTTGCAAATTTACTTCTTTTTCCAAAAACTCTATTTGTTTATTCTTAAAAGTTTTCCACTATCTATAAAATATAATGTTTTGATTTGGTTGGAATTCCTTTTGGATCGATTGTTTCAGTCTGTTTTGAAAAGTAAAAATAAAGATTGTCTGCGATTATGCGTAAAGGCATTGACAATGTCAATGAATCATGTGTTCTTGCGGGGCAGACCCTGCTTTTTCTTGGTCTGAAAAATGTAGGAACCAGAGGTCTCAAGGCGGATTTGCACGTTTTTTCAACTTTTTTCATTTGCCAATCTATCTTTCCTCCATGAAAAATATTTTTCTAATTCATATTTTGGTTCATTTCTTTAAATTTGTAGAACAAACAACTTGTAAAGATGAAAAATAAATTGTCCTCCTTTTCATTCAAAAAGATCATTTTTGTGCTATGCCTTTTGGCGGCACTCTTCGTGTTGGCCTCTTATTTAATTGACAGACATGTCTCTTCAACTGTAGAGTGTAGGGTCTATTCTTCGGTAAATGAGGCGCCTCATCAAAAGGTCGGCCTGCTTTTAGGTACGTCCAAATATCTCTCCAATGGCGAAGTTAATCAATATTATACATATAGGATTGATGCTGCGGTTGAACTGTTTAGGGCAGGAAAGGTGAACTATATTTTGGTGAGCGGTGATAATTCTACAAAGCGTTACGATGAACCAACCTCTATGAGGGATGATTTGATTGCAGCTGGCATTCCAGATTCTTGCATTGTTTTGGATTATGCTGGTTTTAGAACTTGGGATTCGGTGGTGCGTTGTCAAGCCATTTTTGGTCAGGATAGCATAACCATCATTTCTCAACCTTTTCATATTGAGCGTGCCATCTATATTGCCGATCACAAGGGTATCTATGCCACTGGCTTTGCGGCTAAAAATGTGACCAAACGATACGGATTGAAAACTATGGTCCGCGAAAAACTGGCGCGCGTCAAACTCTTCGTCGATATCCTTATTGGCAAAGAACCTAAGTTTAAAGGCGAGAAGATTGAAATAAAATAAGGTTTGTATAAATAAGAGGTAGAACTCCATCTTATCCTCTAAAATGACAAAAATGTAAAAATAAGCAGGTTTTAATCTGCTTATTTTTATAATGGTACTTTACTTGTTGAATATCAGTGTATTGTGATGTAAAAATAATTTCAGAAGTGCGATTTTTAAACTTTTTCGTTTTTATTTTTACATGGATAATTCTATCTGTAAAATTGTCTATCGCTTTTTTTTAGGAATATACATGAAGGTTTTCTTTTCCTGATTTTAGTTGATCCCAAATAATATAATTGGTGTTAATCGGTTGTTTAGATCTGTCTATGGACTTTTTCTCTTGATCCTACATTTTTCCTTCCACTAAAAAAATAGGTTAAATGGTTTCCAAAAAAAAGCAGCGAATCCATTAGAATCCGCTGCTTTTATCTTGTTTAAGTGGAGATGATTAATCTTCTTCCTTCATGTTGTGGTAAACATTCTGGACATCGTCGTCCTCTTCCATCTTGTCGATCATTTTATAAATGGCCTCTCTTTGCTCTGCGGTTACCTCTTTATAGTCGTTTGGAACGTAAAGGAACTCAACATCCTTGATCTCGAGATTCTTTCCCTCAAGGTAATCCTGAATCTTAGAGTTAGCCTCGAATGCACCTGTGATGATGATATCACCAGTCTCCTCGTCTTTGTAAACCTCGTCAACTCCGTAGTCGATCAACTCCAACTCCAACTCTTCCATGTCAATGCTGTCGTTAGCTGCAACATTGAACTCACATTTGTGCTCAAAGAGGAATGAAAGACTGCCAGAAGTACCAAGGTTACCTCCTTCGTGAGCGAAGTAATATCTTACGTTAGATACTGTACGCGTGTTGTTGTCTGTTGCTGCCTCTACAATGACGGCAACACCACCAGGTCCGTAACCTTCGAAGATGCATTCCTTGTAATCGGCTGTGTCTTTGTCCAATGCCTTCTTGATGGCACGCTCAATGCTATCCTTTGGCATGCTCGCTCCCTTTGCCTTCTGTAATAGCATACGAAGACGTGGGTTCATGCCAGGTTCTGCACCACTAGCCTTGACGCAAATTGTTATCTCTCTTGAAATGCGAGTGAAAGCCTTCGACAGACGTGCATTTCTAGCAAAAATTCTCGCTTTTCGATATTCAAAAGCTCTTCCCATAATATTTAAATTCTATTTTCTTTTATAAATAAAAGTGTCGTGTTTTCTTTTTGACTTGCAAAAGTAATGAAAGTCAAGTAGAAAAGACAATGTTTTTGTCTGCTTTTTCTTTTTTTCTTGATGTTTATTTATTGAGCGTTGAGTGTTTTTTTAAGCTCGTTAATTGCAGTGGAATCGATCATTTCCATTAGCTTGTTCTGCTCGAAATCATATTTAGTGAAAATGACGGATAGGACTATCTGATTGTAGTTCTTGATTTTCTCGATGTTCATTGTGATTGATTTTAAAGGTTAATGAAATGTCTAGGAAAAAAAAAGAGGCATCCTTTTTGAGAATGCCTCTTTGCTAATATAGAATAATAAACTATTCTGCAGCTATTGGTTCAACAGAAACGAAAGATTTGTTGTCTCTCTTCTTCTTGAACACTACAACACCGTCGACCAAAGCGAACAAAGTATGGTCTTTACCAATACCTACGTTCAAACCTGGGTGGTGAACTGTTCCGCGTTGACGGATAAGAATGTTACCTGCCTTTGCGATTTGACCTCCAAATATCTTAACTCCGAGTCGCTTACTTGCTGATTCGCGACCGTTCTTGGAACTACCGACTCCTTTTTTGTGTGCCATTTCTCTACAATTTTAAAAATTAAGCAATTACTTCATTGATTTTCAACTCAGTAAAATACTGACGATGACCATTTCTCTTTCTAGAGCCTTTTCTTCTCTTCTTGTGGAAGACAATAATTTTCTCGCCCTTTACAAGTGGAGAAACAATCTCTGCAACGATCTTTGCTCCTGAAACTGTAGGAGAACCGATTGTTACACTTCCGTTGTTATCAACTAACAACACTTTGTCAAACTCAACTACAGAACCTTGTTCTGCCTCTAAGTGGTGAACGAACAATTTCTGGTCTTTCTCAACCTTGAACTGCTGTCCAGCAATTTCTACGATAGCGTACATTTAAACTTATAATTTTAAGTTAGTTCCGGTGGTGGACTTTCGCCTCTTTTTTAACCACGTAGGAAAAATCGGATGCAAAATTATCTTTTTTTTACGAAAAAAAGAAATCTATCGGCTAAAAAGTTTTTCTTTTTTGATTCGAATCTGAAAATTCTACCGTCAATGATCGTGTGTCTTTCTGTAAGTAACTTAAAAATAGACTTTTACCGCCTTCGTATTTGTTCTTTGATTCATTATCAATTAGTTGAATATTTATTGTTAATTAGTAATGTAATTCAGAAAATATTAATAATTTTGTTTTTGTGCATGTGGATTTTTTGATTACCTGTAAAGATTTTGTGAAATGTGATTTTTAGTTATGTTGTTGGTAATGTGTCTTTTATGTAAAGAATATGTGACTAACAATTACGAAGTTTTATATTTATTAAAAAAGAAACTTTCTGAAAATATTGAATTTATGTTTTATGATTTCAGTAAATTTTATTTATTTATTACTTAAACCTATTTTTCCTTGAATTTCAATTTTTTTTATGATTAACAGGATACTCACTTATTATACTGAGAAGCTTCAGGATTATCTATCGCGTACATTTTCTCAGCCAGAAGGATGCGCGGTTGTCGGTTTTGTCGGTAATTCATCAGAACCGAAACCCAACAAAATGGTAGTCTCTCTTTTGTGTCTTGACCGAGATCCCTTGATGGGAAACTCTTCGTCTACGAGTAGAAGCATGAGCGCTTTTCTTAGTAATAAGCCTACATTGTTCATGAATTTAGACATCGTACTTGCCGCTATTTTTGAGGAAAAACGTTATGCGGAGTCGCTTTCGTTTCTTTCTGGAACATTGCTTTTTATTCAATCTAATCCTCTTTTTTCTTTCGAAGGTGTGACCTATACGGTCGAGGTTGTCTCCCTTACTTCTCAAGATATGAACAATATATGGTCGGAGTTGGGCGGACAGTATTATCCGTCGGTTGTCTGTAAAATCCGTCACTTGGCATTTGATGCAGGTACGGGTCGTGCGGGTGGACAGATTTCTTCTCGTCCTGAAATCAATACAAGTCATGATTGAATGTCTCCCTCTTTTTAAAATTCGATTTCTGCATGATTATTTCCTTGATGGCAGATGTCGTACGCTATCTCTTGTCCCTTCCTCCCAATCGTTATCGTTGATGCAGCGGCGAGGCTTGATATTTCGCCAAAATTCGCCGTCGGAGTGGAGCGTCTTGTGTGAGAAAAGTTGCACAGGTTTCTCCGAACCGGAGGATGAACTGCTTTTTGAGGTTCGTTTCTTGGATTCGAGCTTTTGCTACTATACTCAAATGGGTGCTTATCTGGCAGATGCCATCTATTCGTTAAGGCCTGGTTTCTCCAAAGTTTTGGCCGTAGATTCTTTGCAGCGGCAGGATGGTAAAAAGCACAATGATCTCTTTTTTACCTGTCATGTTCCTTTGACGGATGCTCTTTTGAATAAGAGTAAAGCAGGTGAGGAAAATCTTATCGAACTCACTTTTCAAGCTACATCTTCTCACTGGATCTATTTCCTTTTGTTCGAAGATGAAACCAAGAAACGTAAGAAGTTTAAGCTTATTGAGGCTGAAGATAAAATAAAGTTTAAAGAGGCAGAACAGGAGCCATTCCCTTGGAACGGGCAAAAAATGGCTTTGAAACTAGTCTCGTCAGAACCTGTTGGTTTGAGGGAAATGTATGATTTCCAGCTTTCTCTCCAATCCTTTTCAGAGGAGTCGCCTGACAGAAGCCGAACTTGTTTGAGAAATATAGAAATGCCTGTTCCCGGGCGTTTTGTCTCCTCTTCCTACCCTCAGGATATAATGGCTGTTATTTACTTTTAGAAGTCATAGAACCTGAATTTGAAACCATTTTTTTTACTAAATAATTAACATTATGGGTGCAATGAAAACCCCTGGCGTTTATATCGTTGAGAAAAACGCCTTTTCTAATTCTACTGTGGAAGTTGCCACAGCAGTGCCAGCTTTTATCGGCTATACCGAGAAGGCTGCGAATGGTAACGTGTCATTATTGAACAAGCCATTCCGTATTTCATCTATGGCCGAGTTTCATGCCTATTTCGGTGGAACTCCTAAGCCTGAGTTTATAATCGCTGATGCTGCTGAAGGAGATGTAAATCCGTTGGTTTGTGGAGGCAAAAGTTACAAAGTAAGTCGTAAGGGAGCTAGTTTCTCTCTCTACTACCAGATGTTGCTTTTCTTCGCTAACGGTGGTGGCCCTTGCTACATCGTTTCTGTGGGCAACTATTCTGCGGATGAGATTGACGGAGCGAAGTTGTCTGCCGGAGTTGACACTTTGTTGAAGGAACAGGAGCCAACCATGGTTCTTTGTCCTGAGGCTGTGGCTTTGAAGGATGTTGACGCTTGTGCTGCCGTTCAACAGGCTATGTTGACGCATTGCGGTTACAAGATGCAGAATCGTATTGCCATTGTCGATGTGTTCGACGGTTTCAAAGACCGCAACGATCCGACTGGTGATGTTGTCAACAACTTCCGTGAGAAGATTGGCAGCAACTATTTGGATTATGCTACGGCATACTATCCATGGGTCAACACCTCCATCGTGCAAGAGCGTGATCTCTGTTTCGAAAACCTTGATGAGGCTCAATTGAAGCCTTTGCTAACGGCAGAAATCGAGAAACAACCTGATGCCGTTAAGACGGTTTTGACAGATCTTTATGCTGAGGATTTCGCCTCTTTAGACGATGTGGCTAAATCTTCTTTGCACAAGACAATGATTCAGGTGAGCCCAATCTATAACGCTATTATTAAGGAGATGTGCCGTCAGATGAACCTGTTGGCTCCATCGGCTGCAATGGCTGGTATCTACACTATGGTGGATAATACCCGTGGTGTTTGGAAGGCTCCAGCAAACCTTTCGTTGAACTCAGTCATCTCGCCAGCAGTGAACCTCACTAACGCAGAGCAGGAGGATTTGAACGTTCCTTTGAACGGAAAGGCATTGAACGCAATCCGCTACTTTGTTGGCGACGGCATCAAGGTTTGGGGTGCACGTACACTCGATGGCAACTCTCTTGATTGGCGTTACATCAACGTTCGTCGTACCATGATCATGTTGGAAGAGTCTGTGAAGAATGCAGCCCGGGCATACGTGTTTGAACCAAACGACGCAAGCACTTGGTTGAACGTACGCACGATGATCCAAAACTTCTTGAACGGAATTTGGAAACGTGGTGGTTTGGTTGGTTCTACACCAGATGAGGCTTACAGCGTACACCTCGGCATCGGCGATACAATGACACCGGAAGATATCTTGGAGGGTATTATGAGAGTCTCTGTTTTCGTTGCCATCTCTCGTCCGGCAGAGTTTATCGAAATCACTTTCCAGCAGAAAATGCAGGAGTCTTAATGGTAGCCTAAGTGATTCAATTTTTTTAATCAATTGATTTAGTAATAGATATAAAATAAAAAATATATGGCAGGAGAAGTTCAAGATAACGTGTGGCCATTGCCCTCGTTTTATTTTAAGGTAGAAATAGAGGAGATTGGTGAAATCTCTTTTAAGGAGGTTTCTGGTCTTAACCTGGAAACTCAAGTTATCGAATACAGACATGGAAACAGTCCTGATTTTTCTACAATCAAGATGCCGGGCATCAAGAAGTACAACGATGTAGAGTTGAAGAAGGGTGTTTTCGTAAAGGATAACAAGTTTTTCGATTGGTTTGCCAAAATAAAGCTGAATACCATCAAACGTTTGGGTGTCACTATCAGCCTTTTGGACGAGGCTGGTGCGCCTACCATGGTTTGGAAGTTAAAGAATGCTTGGCCTTCTAAGATTACTGGCGTCTCTTTGAAGTCTGATGGAAATGAGGCAGCCGTAGAGTCTATCACACTTTCTCACGAAGGTTTGACAATAGAAAATGCTTAAAAACGGTTTGAAAACTACATGTAGTTTTTATATAGTTTGTGCAAAATTTAATCAGTTTCTTAAAAGGTAAATTATTATGGCAGGTTATGCATGGCCTTATCCGGTCGCTTTTTATTTCAATGTAAAAATTGGCTCAATGAATGTGCTGAAATTCAGTGAAGTGGAAGGCTTGGAAATGTCTCTCCAAACCGAAAAAGAGGAGGAGGGAGGCTCCCAAGGATATGAATTTGTAAAAGGGGTAGTTCATGGCGATGTGACATGTACGCGGTTGGTTACCAACAGTGAAAATGATGACCTCAACGCATGGTTGAACCAACATTTCATCGGAGTAACTGAAGTACATCCATTACCGATTACCATCTCTCTCTTGGATGCAGATGGTAATCCTACTTGTGCTTGGTTTTTGACGCGTGCTTATCCAAAAAAGTGGACCGTCGAACCGTTTTCTTCAATGAAAAATGAGTTGGCGAAAGAAAAAATAGTATTTGCATATCATGATATCAGGAGGGTTATGTAATGCCGGTTGTAATTAAAGAAGTTATTGTAAAGACCACTGTGGAGAAAAATCTGCAGTGGTCTGACCAATACGAAAAATTGGTCAAAGAAATCAAGCAGCAGGTGCTTGAAGAATTGGAAGAGGAGTTGAACTCTGAGGGCAAGAGAACTACTCTTGACAGATAATATTCAACAAGAATAATCCCATTAGAATAGGAAAAAGACTCTACAATGGCTAGCACGAAAGGATCCACAGAAAAGAAATCTTCTGGTCAGATTTCGAAATTGACGATTGAGTCCTACCAGAAAGGCGATTTCTCTGGAAGCAAAGAGACCTTCTCCGTGATGATAAATCCGGTGACGTATACAAATGAGATGGGTATCACCTATTGTGATCCTTCTTTGATAGCAGAAATGACTCCGAGCTACCGAGGTTATAAGAAAAACCTGGTGAAAATAAAGTTCACATTGGATGGAACGGGTGTTGTAGAGGAACTTCAAAATAGTAATTCTGTCTCTGTTTTGCTTGATGATTTGGAGAAGAAATTGTACAAATATCAAGGTTCGACTCATGAACCTCCTTATATTAAGTTAATATGGGGAACGTTGAATTTTCCCGGTCGATTGGAGAATATGTTGGTCACAAGTAAGTCATTCAATAATGACGGTGCTCCATTAAGGGCAGAAATTGAGCTTTCTGTGCTACGTTTCATTGATATTGAAACGGAAGAAAAGAATAAAAATACAAGTTCTCCTGATTTGTCGCATCTGTTTACACTCAAGGCGGGAGAATCATTGCCCCAGCTTTGTCTGAAGGTGTATGGCTCCACGGCATACGTGGATGAGGTGGCAAGGATTAACGGCTTGTCTAGTTTCCGAAACATCAAGCCGGGCACACAGTTGCTGTTACCGCCTCTTGAGAACAAAAAGAATTTGAATTAACGGATGGAATCTACCAAAAAAAATATAGGTAACCCCGTCACCTTCGAGGTGAAGAGCAATGGTAACGCTGTGAGCGGCGAACTGCGCTTTACCCAGATCAAAGTGCATCATGAGGTGAACCGAATAGGATCGGCAGAACTTCAGCTTTTGTGCGGTGATATGGCTTCGGCAGATGTGCCCGAGAGTGCTGCTGCCGACTTTATCCCAGGTGCTGAAATCACCATCTCTTTGGGCTTCGATAGTGAAAATAAGGAGGTCTTCTCAGGAGTGGTGACCTCTCACCGTATCCGTTTGCCAAAGAAAATGGCACAACCCATGTTGCTGATTGTGGAGTGCAGAAGTCACGCCATCAGTGCCACGGTTGTAAGATGTAATAATGTCTTCGAAAAGAAGAGCGACAGCGATATTATCTCTGAGGTGCTGAAGAAGGATGGCCTTACCGTAACGGTAGATGCTATTGCGACGAAGCATCCGCAGATGGTGCAGTATTATTGCACGGATTGGGACTTTGCCCTCTCGCGTGCCGATGCGAGTGGCCTGCTGGTGACAACCTACGGCAATAAAGTGGAGGCCAAAAAGCCCGATTTCTCGACAAAGGAGGTCACCACAGTCAAGTTTGGAACGGATCTTCTCTCGTTCGATGCCCAACTGCTTGCCGAGGCACAGTCGGCCGAGGCCGATTGCATAGGTTGGAATGCGGCCGAGCAGAATATCGTCACCGCCAATGCAAAGGCTCCAGCCTCCAACTCACAAGGAAACCTCACCGTCGATGATTTGGCGAAGACAACCAACACGGACAAAATCTGTCTGCAGAACGATGCTTGTGACAATGCCGATATCTTGAAGGCTTGGGGAACTTCGCAGCTCCTTAAGTCCGAACTTTCCCGTTTCCAAGGCTCATTCTCAATCTATGGTTTTGCCGATGTGAAACCCTGTACCATCGTTAAGCTGGAAGGTATGGGTGCACGCTTCAACGGAAATGTTTTTGTGGGTAGCGTGACGCATCTCTATAAACCAGGCATCTGGACCACGGAGGTGGGCATGGGCATTTCACCGCTCAACATCACGCAACGCACGGATGTGGTGACGCCTCCCGCTTCGGGCTTTTTGCCGGGCATAGAGGGGTTGCATATCGGTGTTGTGCAGAAGTTGAATGACGACCCTCAGTCGGGTTTTCGCATCCAGGTGAAGATTCCGCTTCTCAATGTGAAGGAGAATCTCGTTTGGGCGCGCTTGCTTCAGTTTGCCGCTTCCAACGGTTCCGGCTGCCATTTTGTGCCTTCGGTGGGCGACGAGGTGGCACTCGGATTCATCAACAACGACCCCAACATGGCGGTCATTGTAGGCTCGCTTTATAGTGCCAAGCATCCTGCTTTGTACGAGTACGACGACAAAAATTACAAACGTGCCATCGTCTCGCCAGAGAAGTTGACCGTAGAGTTGGACGACGAGACCAAGCAGGTTCAGATCTTCACGCCGGGAGGCAATAAGGTGCAGATTTGCGACAAAGAGAAGCACATCCTCTTGACAGACCAGAACGGTAACAAGGTAGAACTCTCTAAAGATGGCATTACACTCAGTACATCGAAAACCTTGCAAATCGATGCGCAAGACATTAAGATGACGGCGAAGAAAGATGTGATAATATCCACCTCTGCGGGCGATGTGAACGTGAAGGGCAAAAACGTGAAGCTCAAGGCCAATATGAATGCCAAGATGTCTTCCTCCCTCGCCACCGAAGTCTCCTCCTCCCTCAACATGACGGTCAAGGGAACGCTGGTGAAGATTAACTAGAGTCGAAAAGTGCACAATGCGGATAATGTCTGTAAGATGTTGATTAGAATATATTTGTGATTCTACGAACCGAAATATAGGCAATTTGCCGCAGCAGGACCCTGAAGGGTAGGGTGCTGAAAAATTGGTTCAAAAAATAAGTTGTTTAAACAGCCGCAAAGGCGGCTACATAGGAATAGCCGGGAATATTGTTTTTATGATATAATCAACTGAATCATATATGATTATGGAGACGATGTAATACATTGTCTCTACAGTAGATTTCTGTATTTTGAAAGAAATTTGCACATTTGAAGGGTTGGTAATATCCTTACATAAAACGAACTGAATCTCTCACGGTCACCACACCAACGGGCTGAAAGCCCAGTATATATAAGCCCATGGCAACACCCTGGGTATCATGTCGATAGGCGATTACACCCTGTAAGGTAGAGTGCTTAAAATTTGGTTCTAAAAACATGATGGTCAAAACAGCCGCGAAGGCGGCTACATAGGAATAGCCGTGAATATTGTTTTTATGATATAATCAATTGAATCATATATGATTATGGAGACGATGTAATACATCGTCTCTACTGTGGATTTCTGTATTTTGAAGGGAATTTGCACATTTGAAGGGTTGGTAATATCCTTACATAAAACGAACTGAATCTCTCACTGTCACCACACTAACGGGCTGAAAGCCCAGTACATATAAGCCCAGGGCAACGCCCTGGGTATCATGTCGATAGGCGATTACGTCCTGTAAGGGCAACACAAAATATATCGTCTATCACATATCATCGAGTCGCGATGAATCTGAGCAACCGATTAGCCGCGAAGGCGGCTGCATAATAATAGCCGCGGACGAAGTCCGTGGTTATCAGCGCAATGATTAGGCGAAAATTGTCAGTACAGCTCGTTGTAGCGGCGCGATTCATCGCGCTCTTCAGCAAACGTATTCGGTTGAATATTTATAATTTTTATTCAACCTTTTTTCATTTATCATCAGCGCGATAAATCGCGCCCCTACAACGAGGATCGTCTCGTTTTTCAGACCCAAATTTTGAGCACCCTATCCTTCAGGGTCGAGGTCAACCACTCAACCTAAAGCTACAAATATTCGAATACCTTCGGGGTAGGCTGTAGCAAATTAGTGAACGGCATCTCGTAACGGTAAATTCGTAAACATCTGCAATTTTTTTTCAGAAAAATTAGACATGCTAGTTCGATATTTATAAATTTGTAAAATTTGTGGTTGAAAAATCTTTTAAACTAGAAATATTATGCCAGCAGCAGCAAGATTAACAGATATGCATACGTGTCCTATGCAAACACCAGCAGTAACACCAATTCCCCATGTAGGAGGACCGATTGTAGGTCCGGGCGTACCAACGGTTTTGATTGGCGGTTTGCCAGCCGCCGTAATGGGTGATTCATGCGTGTGTGTAGGCCCGCCAGATACCATTGTGATGGGTTCGACTACCGTTTTTATCGGTGGTAAACCAGCAGCCCGCATGGGCGATACCACCGCTCATGGTGGCAGCATCGTGCTCGGTTGCCCAACGGTGCAAATTGGATAAAAAGATTAACTAATACGATAGTGTTATGAAAATGAAAAATACAACCTCAGAACAAAAATGTCATTTTGGAACTAAAATAGAAAGTTGCTATTCTTGGTTGAAAAAACATATTATATATTTCTTTTCTTCTGATTCTGGAAAGAATACTTTTTTTACAATTTCTCTCATTGCAATGATTCTTGGAATTGCATTCTTTGTGTTTTTTATGATGTGTTATTTTGTTGATTTTCCTGATGACAGCGCATTAAAATCTTTAGTAAATGTAATAAAGAATGCTGGAGCTGGTGATATTATTTCTCTTATTGGAACTGTTTTGACAATATCTACTATTTTATTTGCATTCATATCTTTTGCAGATGGCTTTAAATCGTGTGCTTTCCAAGAACGATCTGCTCGAATAAGTTCCTATGAAACAGTTTTTTTTAATATGTTGGGTGTTCAGCAACAAATTACAAATGAAATTGAGTTTAATGGAAAAAAAGGAAGAGTTTATTTTGAATATGCGATAAAAGAGATGAAAAAAATATGGCATGAAATGCAAGATGAAAATCCTGAATATAAAATGTTAAGATCCGAAAATCTTGTAGAAAAAGCTATTCAAGAGCTTTATGCCAATTTTTATGAAGAGCATCATAATATAATAGGTCATTATTTTCGTCATTTATATTATACCATAAAATATGTAAATCAGACTTTTGATGAAATTCTTATAGATGCAGACAAAAAGATAGAAAAAGAGAAACTTAAGGATATCGAAGAGGTGAGAACATATAAAAAAATGTATATCAATATCATCAGATCTCAGATGTCTTCTTTTGAATTAGCTTTGTTTTATTATGATTCAAATTGTTACCCTGAATCGCTTGCATTGTTGGAAGAAGTTGATTTTTTTGATATTTTGTCCAAAGAAGATTTAGTGGATGAACGCCATGCTTTAGACAAGATGAAATTATTAAATTATAGACAAGATGAGATGTTTAGAAGGACAAAAACGCAAGCATAAATAACAAATTGTTTTAACGTAAAGCATGAAACGTATTTTAGTATTTGCTGTATTATTGCTTTCTATAACTCTTTCGGTTTTTGGGCAGAAAGAGGATTTCTCAAAGTTCATTCCAAAGGGTTACAAGCTTTTTAAGGTTGTAAAAGGTGATTTGAATAAGGATAATGTTGAAGACCGTGTGCTTGTAGTAAAAGGTACAAGCAAGGCGAAGTTCGTGAAAAACATGATGGATGAAGTGGTCGACAGAAATAGACGCGGCCTCGTTATTCTTTTCAAAAAGGGAAATCGGTATGAGGAGGTTTTGAAGAATCTGAGCCTTTTCGCCTCTGAGAATGAGGATGGCGGAGCCTATTTCGCTCCAGAGTTGTCGGTCGAAGTAACTGAGAATAAATTGTATTTCTCTTATGGACATGGCCGTTATGGCAATTGGTTGTACACTTTCAGATATCAAAACAACGATTTTGCTTTGATTGGCTATGACAGAGAAGAAGCTCAGGCTCCTATTGCACTAGGTTATACCAGCATTAATTATCTGACTAAAAAGATGCAGATTAAAGAGAATGTTGAGGCTGAACTTGGTCGTGAACGTTTCGAAGAAACCTGGTACAAGCTCAACATCTACGGCTTAACCTATCTCTCTAAAATTAAGTATATTGATGATTTGAATTGCGGAAAGGAGAGTAAGGAGAAGATAAAGAAGTAAGGAAATTTTGAATTTTTAGTATCATATAAGATAGTTATAATGGAAGACGAATTTTATATTCCTGTAGATTCATCGATTGAATCTTTTTTACATCATATTAATTCTCATGATAGAACTATTCTTTCTGCAAAGTATGGAGATGGTAAAACATACTTCCTTAGTAAGTTTATGCAGTCAGAAGAAGTTCGGAAGGAGTATGAGTTTATCACATTATATCCAATAAATTATCAAATTCTAGAGAATAGGGATATTATAGATGTTATCAAATTTGATATCCTTATGCAGATGTTCGCAAAAGGAATGATTGATAAAAATGCTGATTATATTTCCGATAATGTTGCTTTGGGTTTCTTTATTCGATCAAATTCATTATCAATATTTGAATCTTTGCTGGCTATGATTTCCTGTTTGGGATTAATGCCGGAAACTCAACAGACTGTTCTTGTAAGTATAACAGGAATAAAAGTATTTAAAGATTTAAAGAAAAAATATGAAGAATTTAAAAAGAAACAGAAAACAAAAGATGAATATGTAGAAGAATTCCTTAATAAAATAGGAACAAATGGTTTGTATGATTTTGATGTTGTAACTCATATTATTCGTAAAGGAATAGATGAATATC
>Ga0116173_1000771_pt1 | contig 28631 bp, 27 predicted proteins | sample AD_UKC085_MetaG_FD_89800 | JGI IMG/M metagenome (GOLD analysis project Ga0116173, IMG submission 89800) | Active sludge microbial communities of municipal wastewater-treating anaerobic digesters from USA - AD_UKC085_MetaG | ecosystem: Engineered > Bioreactor > Anaerobic > Digestate | place: USA...
GCCTCCAACTTCCTCCAGATTCCGTCTCACGGCGGACACCCTTGTCTTTGGCTATGCACTTCCCACTGTTAGGGCGTGCTGGGGACTTTCACCCGTTAGAACGTGCCCATGCTGGGCGAACATGAAAAAAGGCAAGGGATAGAATCCATTGCCTTTTTATATATCATCAAAGTATTGATTAGTTCTTCTTTTGTCTTTCAATGCTGATTTCTTCAATCAAGATACTGTTCTCGAAAATACCAGTTTGTTTAGTTCCACTTGCAAAGATATAAACACCCTTACCGTTTCTCTTTCCAGTTTTGAACTCACCTTCATATCTATCGCCTGTAGCAAAAGTATAAATGCCTTTACCTTCTGGCAATCCTTCTACGAAGTCACCCGTATAAATATCACCCGTTGGATAAGTATAAGTTCCTTTTCCATGACGTTTGCCATTCTTAAACTCACCTACATATTTAGCACCTGATTTATAAAGATAAGTTCCTTTTCCATCAAACTTACCTTCTACAAACGTACCGTCATATACCTCACCATCTTCAAAAGTAAACACACCTTTACCGTTTCTACATTTACCTTTGCATTGTGAATAAGCGTTAGCACCAACAAACGCAAGCGCCAAAGCGATAATCAATAGTTTAATCTTCATAAGTATTCTTTTTTTATTTTTCTTTCAATGTTCCAACCGTAGATATGATTTTATGTCATCCATGGCATTCAACGTGTACAAATATAGAAAATAATACTAATATATGTTATTATTTTTCTGAAAAATAACATAGACAATCGACGTTAAAACAGATTTTTAGACAGTCTTTGAATCTGAATTTTTATCCAATTCAGAGAACACGCTGTTGTTACTGATAAATTCAGGAACGATCTCCTTGATTTTAGCCACCAATTTAAACTGATCACAAGTTGGCATCAAAGCACGTAGTTCTTCTATTTTATCATCAACCTCTTGTTTGTCGTATTTTCGAACCTGAGCCCTCATAATCTTTGGATGGTGAGTAGGCAATGTGCCCTCCTTCGTAGCTAACAACTCCTCATATAGTTTTTCGCCTGGACGAAGGCCTATCTCTCTGATCTCGACATTCTCCATTTTTGAAAGTTTGATCATGTTCAAGGCCAAATCATAAATTTTGACTGGTTTACCCATATCAAAGACAAAGATATCGCCACCTGTACCCATTGCACTGGCTTCCAATACCAAATCACAAGCTTCAGGAATAGTCATGAAGTAACGGATAATTCTCTTGTCAGTAATCGTTAAAGGACCTCCATGTTCCAATTGCTTTTTAAACAACGGAATAACAGAACCATTTGATCCCAATACGTTTCCAAATCTAGTGGTGATGAAATGTGTTGTTCCATTTGAGTGACTTTGAGTAAAGATCTCAGCAACACGTTTCGTTGCTCCCATTACATTGGTAGGATTAACAGCCTTATCTGTTGAAATCATTACAAACTTGGAAACCTTATATTTGATTGCCAATTCAGCCATTGTCATTGTACCAAACACATTCACCAAAATAGCTTCGTAAGGATGTTCCTCCATGAATGGAACATGTTTATATGCTGCTGCATGATAAATAATATCAGGATGAAAACCATTAAAGACACCCTCCATTCTATCTGCATCTTTCACATCGGCTATGACAAACTCCATTTTACCCACATGCCTTTTATAAGGCTCGGAATTCTTCATTTCAAACTGGAAATCATACAGAGGGGATTCGGCCTGATCCAACATAATGACCTTTGACGGATTATAGGCGATCACCTGCCTAGCTATTTCACTACCAATAGAGCCTGCTGCTCCGGTAATCAAAACAACCTTACCTTCTATCTCGCGAATTACATTGCTTTTATCCAATTCGATCTGTTCTCTTTCCAAGAGATCCTCAATCTTGATGTTTTGGATCTGATTTGAAGTGAATTTTCCATCAATCCATCCGTCAATATGAGGAACTGCCTTTACTTTCAGACCTAATTCCAAACAACGACCAATGATAGCTTGTTTATGCCTTACTCTTATGGAAGGAATTGCGATGATAAGATGATCAACATCTTTATCACTTACAAACTCTGGATTTAATGCTTTTTGGGCTGACAGAACAGGAATGCCGTTCAAAGATTTATTTATCTTAGACTGATCGTCATCCACAAAAGCTACGATACGATAACGGTAGTGAACATCCTGCAGCAATGCATTTCTCGCAATGATTCCTGCACTTCCGGCTCCATATATGATGATGTTTCTTCTCGCTATCTTATGGTCAATAAAGAACTCACCATACAAATATTTGATACATACTCGCATAAGAATCATCAAAACAGCAACCAATGCTATTTCAAAAAGCATCTCTGTATTCAGCATTAAACAACAAGAAAACGCAGGATATGCAATGGAGATAAACCTTAATACGATAAAAAACACAAAGACCAACAAGCTTGACTTAACAATTTGAACGACATCATTAAATCCTGCATGACGAATAATTCCGTGATATGGTTTTGTGATGAAAAAAGCCGACATATATAGCAACACTACAACACACAATCTGAGCAACAGATTGATTTTGACACCATACATGAAAAACAAAGGACTTTTAACAAGACAAATAAGTAGGAACACAAATAAGACTATCGAAAGGTCCATCGATAAAATGAACCATCTAGATATTGACTTACTGCTATATCTGTCAATGATATAACGGAACAACAAACCGAAAATATTATCTTTTCTCATTTCTTTTTTCTAAACTAATGTCTCATTAAAAAAATGACAGACAACCAAAACATACGATTAAAATCCGCTTTGCTATATTTCATAATTCTCAACAGCGTATTTCTTATTATGCTATGCAAAAATAGCATTTTTTATCCAATCATCCGTAATCAAGAATCATTTCTTTCCGAAACAACCGGCTCTAAAAGAGAAGGATTGGACATTCTTTCAATCACAGGCCAAGCATTCTTCTTTCTATTCTCCGCATCATCTTCACATGCTGGCTTGCATGAACCATCTTCAACTTCAAAAAAATAGCAGAAACTAAGTTTCCCTCTAATGTCTGGCCAAAATAAAAAAACTTCCAACAGGAAGTAATATCCTATTGGAAGTTATATGAGTCAAAGCTATCGTTTTCTATTATTTCTCTATTGCATCTTTTATACAACCAACGATATATTTCACATCTTCATCTGTCACACATGGACCGCTCGGCAAACACATACCCACCTTGAATAAAGATTCACTGACTCCATTGAGATAAGCAGGACAGTCCTTATAAACCGGCTGTTTATGCATAGGTTTCCACAACGGACGACTCTCAATTCCATTTTTCTCCAAAGCCAAACGAAAAGCTTCAACATTCGGATTCGGTTCACAATCAGTATGGACAGAGTCACCGCCATGAGTTACGCCCGCAGCTCCGCCTACGGCACCTGTAATTGCCTCTGCATAAGCATTCTCCTGACCTATTATTTTCAAACTCTTATCCAATGTGACGGTGCACAACCAGAAGTTTCCATCAAAACGCTGATCTGCAGGTTGTCGATGCACTATAATACCTTTGACATCAGCCAATAAATCTTCATACAGTTTCTGAACATGCTGATGATGAGCCACATGATCGGCAGCGACAGTCATCTGTCCACGACCAATTCCGGCACAGATATTACTCAATCGATAATTATATCCAATCTTCTCATGCTGATAATAAGGATATGCCTCACGTGCCTGAGTAGCATAGAACATAATTTCCTTTTTAGCCTCAGCATCCGGACATATCAAGGCACCACCGCCACTTGTTGTGATCATCTTATTTCCGTTGAAAGAGAGCACTCCATATTTTCCGAAAGTACCACAAACTTTGCCATCGTACTTTGAGCCAAAACCTTCAGCAGCATCTTCTATCACAGGAATGTCATAATGGTTAGCAATTGCCATTATCTCATCTATCTTAGCTGGCATTCCGTACAAATAAACGGGGATGATAGCCTTCGGTTTCTTACCTGTTTTAGTTATGCGGTCTTTGATTGCCTCTTCCAACAGCAGAGGATCCATGTTCCATGTTTCAGCTTCCGAATCCACAAAAACAGGAGTCGCACCTAGATATTTAATCGGATGACTGGATGCACAGAAAGTGAAGCTTTGAACAATCACCTCATCGCCAGCCTCCACTCCACAAGCTATTAAAGCCAAATGGATGGCAGCCGTTCCCGCACTTAAAGCAACGATTTCCTTTTCACCTCCAACAAACTGTTTTAGGTCTTCCTCAAATGCATTCACATTCGGACCCAATGGAACTACCCAGTTGGTATCAAATGCCTCTTGTATAAATTGTTGTTCTTTACCGCTCATGTGAGCTAAGCAAAGATAAATTCTATTGCCTGACATATATTTTTTATTTATCAATTTCAGATATTCACCTAACAAAAAATCCTTTTAGAATCAAGTTTAATACTAGGCTCAAATTCTTAACGGGTGTATTTTATCACCTTTGCGGGTACACCCACAACCACAGCATAATCAGGAACGTCTCTAACCACAGAAGCTCCGGCTCCGATGATGCACCATTTGCCAATTTTCACTCCTGGAATCAAAGTTGCACCAGCTCCTATCCAAGACCCTTCTCCTACATGCACGTTACCACAAAGCGTTGCATGAGGTGAGATATGCACATAGTCGCCAATCTGACACTCATGATCAATAGATGCACCTGTATTCACAATGCTATGTTTGCCGATACAAGCATCCGTTTGTATGATGGATCCATGCATCACAACAGAGCCCTCTCCTATCTGAACCGTCTTTGCAACAATAGCAGAAGGATGAATGGCTGTGCCGAAATCAGCATTCAGTTTTTCAACAACTTTCTTCCTTGTTGCATTAATACCGATACTAACGATAACAGGAGACAACAGATCAGCCTTATGATACACAGGATAGCCCTGCAATTCATTTATATCAGGATTGTCATCTACCAAGCCATCAACTCTAACATTCTGAGCCTCCAGTATATCAATAATCACTTTAGCATGACCACTTGCTCCGTATAAATACATTGTATATAGATTATGATAGTTTCAAATCAATTATGACCATTGAAAAATTCCACAGTAACTTGTCCCTCTTGAGAAATGCCTTCTCTTTTAATAACCGTCTTCAATGTAATGAAGATAACCTTCAAATCTGTTATGAATGATAGATGATCAACATACCAAACATCCAGTTTAAACTTTTCCGTCCATGAAATTGCATTTCGTCCATGACACTGAGCCCATCCGCTTATACCGGGACGAACATCGTGACGACGCGCCTGCTCCTTCGAATATAATGGTAAATATTGAGGCAACAAAGGACGAGGACCTATCAATGACATATCTCCTTTCAACACGTTAATCAACTGAGGCAATTCATCAAGGCTAGTTGATCGGACAAACTTACCGACTTTCGTCAAACGTACTTCATCCGGCAATAATTTGCCTTCTGCATCGCGTTCATCGGTCATCGTTTTATATTTAACTACCTTGAATATCTTACCGTGCAGTCCGGGTCTTTCCTGGAAGAAAAAAGCACCGGCACCTTTGTTTGCAAAATGAAGCCATATTGTCACCACGATGAACACCGGCGACAAACAGATCAGCACGAACAAGCTCAACACAAAGTCTAGAAATCTCTTAAAAAAGCACTTATACATATCTCTTGTCTAATCACTCATATCATTCAAAATGCTTTATGATTATCTCATAAGCATTTTTCGGATTATAATTTTCTTTAAAAAATTGATAGCCTCGTTCACCCATCTCTTTTATGATCTGAGGATTTTCCATGAAACGATTAAGTCCTGCATTAAAACTAGAGACGTCATCACTGTAAGCAGCTATTCCATAACCATTCCGTTCAGCCATAGTTCCTATATCAGTACTTCGGTCTGTTGCACACAGAACTGGCATTCCATTTTTTAGATAAGCCAACAACCTTGATGGATAATTAGGTATGGAAAAACGATAATCCAAAAAAATCAGACCAACATCACATACACGTATGATCTCATAATACTCTTCGCGAGGCAATGCGCTATGCAAGGTTACATTTTGGGGCTGATTTGTCTGTACATATTTTTCCAATTTCGAGTACTCTGTTCCTGACCCAACGATAAGAAAATGAGCCTTGTCATTTTTTTCGTTGGCCTTCAATGCCTGAATAAGGAAATCGATGCCTTGGGGTTTTCCTAAATTTCCTCCATAAACAAAAATTGTTTTATCGGCAGGAAGTCCGTGTTTCGCTCTGATCTGAGCAATAGACAAACTCGATTCTCCCTCTTTTACTGTCCCCGTTGAAAGTGCTTCATCTTCACAATTCGGGCAAACCTCAACAATGTTTTTATCCAACCAAGAATTCTGACTAAGAAGATACTCCACATTTCGAGGACTCATGCAGCCTATGTAATCACTTACTTCGTAAAGGCGACGCTCCTTCTTCAAAAAATACTTATGAATAAACGAATTCTGTTTCATCATGCAAATATCCACAGCATTTTGAGGAAAAATATCCTTCAACTGAAGATAGGTCTTAGCATGACAGCGATTTTTCACCCATTCAACAGCCTTCGTGAAAGTAATCGGAGGCGTACTATAGGTAACCAAATCAAACTTCACATCACCTAAATAATGCTTAATCGCACTCTTAAACTGATGTTCAACCAACAAAATTCCAATTCCTTTTTCAATGACATTGCATTTCTGCATGTTCAAGGTTTTTACGCCCAAAATATGAACGCCATGAACTTCGCGCAATTCGGTATTCTGATGATAACGTCTCTCCAATGGAGCCACTACATATACGTTATGCCCATTGTCTCTGAAACAACGCATCAAATCAGCATATAACCCAGGAGCCTCAACATCGTCGAAACGACATATTGTCAAAAAAAGAATATTCATCTGTACAACTACATTTTTTTTGTCCAACTTAGGAGTTGCTAGCCCATCACATTTTTGTCTTCATTCTTTGAGAAAAGCCACCTACATATTTTGTAGAAAGCCAAGAGATGGATAATGTTATGACTACAATAGTAAAGAAGATCGGCCAACTCTTTATCAATCCCATCTCCACAAAGACATTAACAACTACCATGTGATAAATATAAATAGCATAAGAGATGTCCATCTTTATGTCTAATTTAGGGAATCTAAAAGCAAATCCAAGACAAAACAAACATAATGTCAAGATCTGGAGGAATCCAAAATATCCTATTTTAATATCAATATTCGACCAAAAGAAGAAGAATGACATAGCAAAAAATGTCCACCAATACTTTTTCAGGAAAGGAAGGATCATATCAGAAAACTTACTGACGAATGTACCTAAAAAAAACATCCATAATTGAGGAGCCACACTAACATCAGCAAGTTTAAAGATTATAACTGGTATTCTACTCTGATAGAGATAGAAGAAATAACTAAAACCTGCCATCACAAGAAACAACAAAATCCAAGTTTGGATTTTCTGTCGGTCAAGCCATTTATAAAAGAACCAGATTAGAATATAAAACTCAATAATAGGAGGTATTGTCCATAAAGAACCATTGGGGCAACCCACACCATAACCACGTAAACTCTCTGGGGTCCAAAATTGGAAGAAGGTACTTTGCCCTACTCCAAACAACACAAAGTCTTTCGTGTTGATTGGATCATGATTGAATATCAAAATAGATATTAATTTGACCAATACACAGACCCATAGTTCAGGGAATAGTCTTAAAACTCTTTTTAAAAAAAAGGTTTTTGTATCGGGGGTTCTTTCTATTGACTTATATATCAAAAAGCCACTCAACATAAAGAAAATAGGAAGACCTGAGAAAAAATGAAGGAAGCGATCATTCACAAAAGGAAATTGCACTTCCAAATGATACATCATATGCCCTACAAAAATCTGAAGACAGCACAACAATCTAATTAGATTTAAAGAATTATCTCTCGAAATTGCTTTAGAAATACTATTATCAACCATCGTATTATATTTACTGTATATAAAACTACAAACGTAAAATCTTTCGTTTTTTAGCCTAATTTTTAATTTTTCAAAAAGGTTACTACTGCCTGTTTCGTCTTCTCATTCTCTGTCACAAAACACTCAAGAAGTTTATTGCAATTCAATTCATATTTTCCCACCTCAAGAGATGACAAATAAGAGTTCAGTTTCGAAACCAAGTCATCACAATTCTCCAAAGAAACACCCAATCCATATTTTTCTACGTAATCGCCTTGAATTCCTCCGTGAGTTACCAGCATTGGTTTTTTATAAACAAGAGAGACATAGAACCTGTTAGACAAAATGGAAGAGTGAGATTTCTCTTTTGGATAGTAAATATTCAAGAACGAGCATTTCTTAACATACTCCGGTTCTTCCTGTTTGTTGTAATATCCAACAAAAGATATATTATCACAATTTTTCACCTTTACATATTGCATCAAACTTTCAGAAGAAGGACCTTTACCAACAAACTGCAAATCAACATCTTTCCTACCAGCAACAGCATCGATGACCTCCACATTACTGTTGTGATTTCTTATAGCTCCAATAGTAAGAATTTTGTTTTTAGCATTCGGTTGATAATGAATATTTTTAGCATTATCGGCCTCTTCCTGATTCAAATTATGAGATACCAAATAATCTGCTTTTGGAAGATACTTGATAAAACCAGGTGACGATACAACATTCAAGCCTGCGCTCTTCACTATCATTTTATACAAAGGCTTCAAAAACCAAATTTGTTCAAAAGCAAGATCTCTTAAATCCAAAACAAAACGTTTTCTGTAGTTGGACAACAATGTAAAGGCAAGAAATATCGCTACCTGAGAAGAAAAGACAACTATCTTTTCATACTTTTTACTCCTAAGTACCTGCTTAATAAACGAGCTATATTTAAAATAAAGAGAAATTTTATTCACTTGCTCACTACATGTAAAAGTCAAGTCATTTTCTGCTTCACTAAGATCTCGATTCCACAAAATGATATCATAATCAATGTGTGCCTCATCCAGATATTTCGTGTAAATTTCCACATAGGGAGACGCCCATCTATTATTAGCCAATATTAATCCAACCTTCATATATCACTCGCATTTGAGTTTATACTCTTTCTGCTTCTTTTTTATACTAGAAATAAATCTTCGAGAATAATCTTTTGCTCATCTTTCAGATTTATCCCAACTTTTTATTTCAGCTTAGCCTCAACATGTCTGCATGCGTTACCGTCACCATAAGGATTAACAGCATGAGAAATATCTTTATAACAAGCCTTATCGTCAAGAAGACGTTATGATCTTTTATTTATTATCTCTTTGTAGTAATCCACATATTCCTTGGCTGTATTCCGAATATCAAATTCCGTAAATTTTTTACGGACATTTTCTTTCATTGTCATCAACCGATTATCATCCAGTGCCAAAAAATCATTGACAGATTTGCAGCAGGCTTCCACAGTCGGAGTCTCAGCCAAGAAACCAACCTTACCATTCTCCAACGCCTCTGGTACTCCGCCTACCGGGGTACAGATAGGAACACAGCCAACAGACAATGCCTCTAACAGCGTCACAGGCATTCCTTCGAAGATAGAAAACAAGCAAAACGCATCGCTCTCGTTCATCATACTAGGCACATCATTTCTTTCACCTAAATAGACTATTCTGTTGCATATATAAGATTGGATTTCCTTAAATATATTATCATTTTCCTCTTTTCCGGCAATGAGCAAAACCACATCTTTACCCTCCTCTATCAGCTGTTTAAAGACCTCACACATTACGATCTGATTTTTCTGAGGAGAAATTCTGCCTGCATGAATAAACAAACGAGTCTGAGGAGTCAAACGGAATTTCTCAAGTCCAGCAGACTGAACCTGAGGAGTAGGAACGCCATTATATATCAACTTGCTATCGACACGATACAACTCTGTGAAAGACTGTTTTGATGCATGAGAAATTGTAACAGGATGAATCCAACCTTTTTTAAAACAGAATCTTTTAAGAAAAGCAAATCTTAAATCCCAAACAGTTCCCTCGTTATAGGCATCGTTATGCATCGTATAAAAGAAGTTTTTACTCCTATGCAACAACAAAACTGCCAAAGCGTAATAAGCAAAAAAGCCATGTATATGAACAACATCAGCATCTTCACGACGAAGAAATTGAAAGACTCTCCATATCAATACAAGCTTCGAAACTACTCCATTGTTCTGCATTGAAACAACGGAGACTCTTTTATCCAATTTATTCAAAAAGACGTCATTCTCTCCAATCTCTAACAACAAACCAATTTTGACACTCTCCGTCTTCACCATCTCATTGGAAAGATTGGTAATCATTGCTTCTATTCCTCCGCTACGCAAGGAGGCATGCATATGCAATATCTTCATAAATCAAATTCTAAATAACACTTCCGACAGAACACTCATTTATTCTGATTCAGTTTTTTCATCTCAAAATAATCTCGACGAATGAATAAATGAAAAGCATTCAAAACCAGCACCGCCCAAAAGAATCCAAACCAAGACACACGGACAAAAATGCGATGAGAAGGATTGGAAATATTCTTTATATCAATATGTAATTTATGATAAAGAGTTTTTATCTGTCGATAAGGCATTGCGTTCATATCCAATACATTCATAATTTCTTCCAAATTATGTCGGTCTACGAATCTGCTTATCTTCGGATATTTTACCTTTGATTGATCATACAACAACATCGATTCTGCAAGAGCTGAATAATTCATATTATTCATGGCACTACCCGGACGATTATAATAATAGTACAAATGCAAATTTGACGACTTAATTCTCTCGCAGAAAGTCAGATAAGAATATAAAAACAACTGATCCTCTGCATATTTCATTTTTTCATTAAAGCGCAACGAATTCTGCTCAATGATATCTCTTCTAAAAAAGCAAAGCCATAAATTTCCTGAGATAACTGTTGAATCAAAGAACTGTTCAAAATCACAGATTTCTGTCTCTTTTACGTTTATCGCATTTAAATCTGAATTTGATGACGCACTGTTCCATCCGAATAACAAGGCATCTAAATTATTCTTTTCAACCAAAGTTTCGCATTGCTGCAAAGCGTCAGCAGACAACCAATCATCAGCGTCTACAAACAACAGATAATCACCCTTGGCATTATCCAAACCCATATTTCGGGCACTGCTTACGCCTCCATTTCGTTTATGAAAAACACGAATACGAGAATCTTTCTGATTCCAGTTATCACATATTTCTGCAGAACGGTCGGAACTACCATCGTCAATTAACAACAATTCCCAATTTTGATAAGATTGTTGCTCGACACTCTGTACACAACGATCCAAATAGGCCTCTACATTATATACGGGAACGACTATAGAGATTAACGGTTGCTCCAAATTCATTTTGTCTTACATTGATGAAAAAAAATCACTCTTTTGTATCTTCAACGACCTTGCCCAAGGCATCAATAAAACCATGACCATATTTCATGTCCGGTTCCATATAATTACCTTCAGCCCATTCATTCCAAGACTTCATCATCACAATCTTATTACGTTTCTTCTTCACATTTTCAAGAACACGGCGAGCCAACTTTTCAAAATTGGAAGGCGTTGCGTTCAAATATACGAAACCATTAGAGCCACTTCTTGGCGTATGATCCATATTAGGGATAATAACGGGAGCCACATCCTCTCTGGAATCAAATCGCTCAACCCAAATATGCTTCATAACATTCTCGTATTTTATTTTATCCGGACGATGAAGTAAACTATTTCTACGATATTGATATGCTCGAATAATATGCTTTATTGACAATCTGGTATCAGGAGTAAAATCACCGATTCTCTCCCTTCTTATCTGGAAATTCACACAATCAAAACCCAAATTTCTCAACTTATCAAACTCAGCATCATCATTCGATGATATAGCCATCCAATAGAAACTGTCTGCAACACCATTTTTTTTCAGAAGCCCATTCCATTGAGCCATGAACTCTTTCACCTGAGGATAGTCCAACGGATGATATACAAGGAACATAGGACGACCATCAAAAGTCAAATAACGTGGGTCCTTAAAAAACGGAAGACAATAATTGAAATGAGCAAGATTATCTTCCTCTCCAGGATAGGTCTGTTCCATGATAAGCGTATCTTTTGAAGCATCCTTATCCCAAAGCTTTTTATACCAACTCTCATTTGCCCATGCGAACATAAATGGAAAATCAGGGCTTTGAGTTTTCAGCATTCTTTCTGCAGGCATGTTGAGCAACATTTTACCTGCCCACCAATAATGCCAATAGGCAAAACCAAACACACCAGCTGCTCTTGCCAACTCAGCCTGTTTATCTGCAACTTCAGGAACACGCAAATCGTAATAACCCAAATCAGCAGGAACCTTAGGCTGATAATGTCCACGGAACAAAGACTTTGCCTTTCCTACATTGGTCCATTCCGTGAAACCTTTACAATACCATTTATCATTAAAATCGCAAGGGTAAAATTGTGGCAAATAGAAAGCCAACACCTTTGCTCTTCCGTCATTATTATTAATCTCCATACTATCTTACAATTTCTTTATAAATAGGAAAGGGTCTTTATATTAATGGTTAAAAATGACATGCAAAATTGAGAATTTATTCTTCAACATTTCTCATTCTCTTAACAACTTTAGCAGGATTACCAGCAGCGATCGAATAAGGAGGGATATCATGTGTGACAACTGCATTTGCAGCAACAATAACACCATCTCCTATTGTTACGCCAGGCATAACAGACACCTTATCTGCCAACCAAACATTTTTTCCTATAATAACAGGACCTTTAGATAAGATTTCGCGATCAAGGGGATGCGAATCCAATCCCTCTCCATCCGTTTTACCATGCGTATTATCTGTAATAAGCACGAAACGTCCTATCGATGAATTATTTCCGATTACAATTTTATTTATGGTCGTTATATGAGAATACTCTCCAATATAACAATTATTTCCTATCCTCAGTTCTCCTTTTGTTTCCATATAAGGAAAATGCCAAGATTCTAACATACAATGCTTTTGGACAATAGCATTTTCTCCAATGAAGATATTTTGTGGATTTTCTGTTGTTAAATGTCCATATAGAATAGATCCTTTTCCAAAACTTCCAAAAGAGTTTTTTTGTCTTGACGTATTAAAATTGAAGCAAAAAGCCTTTTTACAATCACACAAAAAGCGATTTGTCTTTTGTATGATCACACCTAAAAATCTGCCCAAGACAGATACTAATCGAATAATAAAATTACGCATTGATTAAAAATGAGAGAGACAACAAGCAAAAGTCACAAATAATTATTTAGTTCAAACTTACAAATATATGTTATTGTTGATTTTGTTGGATCTGGGCAAAAACAGACAAATCTGTCTGTTTCCCCCAATTGATCCTGCATAGGTTAACTTGGAATAATTGTATCTTTATGAATCGTTTTTATTGTTATATTAAAAACAATCCATGCAAAAACTAGTATTTTTCATTACAACACAAATATAAAAATAAAATTTACGTTGCAACGGATTTTCTTAAAAAATGTTACAAATAATTTCAAGAAAAAAACAATCAACTATTTTTCAGTGTTTTGAAATCTATAAAAATACTATTTATCTTTTCTCCAAACCATACGATCAACAATTCCCGTATATGATTGGATAATTTTAACCACTTTTGTGGATACATTTTCGGTATATACAGGCACAGGAATACCGTATCGGCCATCACTATTCATTTCAATTGCTGTATCCACAGCTTGAAGTAGTGATTTTGTGTCTATACCTGCAATAATGAAGCATCCCTTATCCAAAGCCTCTGGTCGCTCGGTACTTGTACGAATGCATACAGCGGGGAACGGATGATTTATGCTAGTAAAGAAACTGCTCTCTTCCGGTAATGTCCCGCTATCACTGACAACGCAGAACGCATTCATCTGAAGACTATTGTAGTCATGAAAGCCCAATGGTTCATGTTGAATGACACGTTGATCCAATTTGAATCCGCTTGCCTCCAAACGTTTTCTACTACGAGGATGACATGAATACAAAATTGGCATATCATATTTTTCTGCCATAGCATTTATCGCATGGAATAAAGAAAGGAAATTTTTCTCCGTGTCAATATTCTCCTCTCTATGAGCAGAGAGCAAAATGTATTTGCCCTTCTTCAAACCAAGACGTTTGTGAACATCACTTGCCTCTATCTCGACCAAATTCTCATGCAAAACCTCTGCCATCGGTGAACCTGTAACGTAGGTACGCTCCTTAGGCAATCCGCATTCATGTAGATATGTTCGTGCCTGTTCACTGTAAGCCATGTTCACATCACTGATAATATCCACAATACGGCGGTTGGTCTCTTCTGGCAGGCATTCGTCTTTGCAACGATTACCTGCCTCCATGTGGAAAACAGGAACATGCAGACGTTTGGCCGAAATGGCACTCAAACAACTGTTGGTATCTCCCAAAACAAGCATTGCATCAGGCTTTGTCTGAGCCAAGAGTTTATATGAACAGTTGATGATATTACCTACGGTTGCGCCTAAATCGTCACCTACAGCATCCATGTAAACTTCCGGATCATCAAGTTTGAGATCCTTGAAAAAGATTCCGTTCAGATTATAATCATAATTCTGACCAGTATGAGCCAATATCACATCAAAATACTTTCTGCATGCATTGATAACGGCAGCAAGTCTTATTATTTCAGGACGAGTTCCTACGACAATGCAAAGCTTTAACTTTCCATTATCTTTCCAATTAATATCAGTATAGTCAGTTTTCATAAAATCCTATTTAACATCATCATGAAAAGTATCAGGATGAGAAGGGTCAAATATTTCGTTACAATACATCACTGTGATCAAATCTTGAGTATCACTCAAATTGATAATATTATGAGTATAGCCTGGCAACATATACACAGCCTGTATTTTTTCTCCACTTACCTCATACTCAAGAACCTCATCATGTCCCTCTTTTCGCATTTGGATTAATCCATGACCTGAAACAACAATAAAGATCTCCCATTTGGTATGATGCCAATGCTGACCTTTCGTTATGCCAGGTTTGGATATATTTATACTCACTTGACCTTTATCTGCAGATTTTACCAACTCAGTAAAAGAGCCTCTGTTACCTACATTCATCTTTAGGTCATATATTGCCTTTTCTTTCGGAAGATAACTTAAATATGTTGAGAATAATTTCTTTTCAAAAGAACCATTAGGCATAGATGGCATCAACAATGTTTGAGGCTGAGTTTTGAATGTATGCAACAAATCTACAATTTCTCCCAATTTTATTTCATGAGAAACCGGAACTGCGCAATAACGGCCATCCTCCTTCCATACGGTCTCTATCCCATCAAATTCACAATGATGTGCTCTACCTTCCAAGGCAAGAAACATCTCATCGACAAGATCATCAATATAAATCAACTCCATATCCACGTTAGGATCATTTACCTGGATAGGAAGATCATTTGCTATGTTATTACAGAATGTGGCTACTGCTGAATTGTAGTTGGGTCTACACCATTTCCCGAAAAGATTAGAAAATCTGTAAACAAACACCTTCGCTCCAGTTTCCTTTGAATAGTCAAAAAACAAATCTTCACCTGCTTTTTTACTTCTTCCATATTCACTATTCCCAAATCTACCAGCCAACGTAGCCTGGATAGAAGAACTAAGCATTATTGGGCATTTGTTCCCATGACTTTTTAGCTTGTCCAACAACGTTGAAGCAAACCCATAGTTTCCTGCCATGAATTCGCTGTTATCCTTCGGGCGATTAACGCCTGCTAGATTGAACACGAAATCTGCATCAGCACAAAACACTTCTAAATCCTCTGGATCCGAATCCACATCATATTCATAAATATTTTCTATAGACAAATTAGGATGCGTTTTATCATATCCTAACTGCACATTTTTCAGAGCTGCACACAAATTCTTACCAACAAATCCATTCGCTCCTGTAACCAGAATATTCATGAAGAGTGTTTTTATAGATCAAATAAATTTACTTTAATCGACAATCCGGAAAAGTCATTCTGACTTTATTTCAACAGAATTCTCCTTAGCCTCTAATCCTAAATCCTGACGAACAAAACATAGTTTGGTAAGAAGCTCTTTCATTCCCTCTACATCCAATCGTTTGGTATTATGGCTATGATAATCTTCTATAGTTTCAATTTCAGAATCACCTTGAGTAAAGAATTTATCGTAATTCAAATCCCTTGTATCACAAGGGATACGATAATACTCACCCATATCAATGGCACGAACCATCTCCTCTCGTGTCACAAGAGTCTCATACAATTTTTCTCCATGTCGAGTACCGATTACCTTTATCTCTGTCTCTCCATATTTTGGATTTACCTTTGCATAAAGTTCTTTTAATGCATGTGCCAATGTCACAAGAGTAGAAGCAGGAGCCTTTTGGACAAAAAGATCTCCATTTTCACCATGAGTAAAGGCATAAATGACAAGATCCACAGCATCATCCAATGTCATCATGAATCGTGTCATATTAGGATCTGTAATGGTGATAGGAAGGCCTTGCTCCATCTGACTTACCCAAAGAGGAATAACCGAGCCTCTTGATGCCATAACATTTCCATAACGGGTACAACAAATTGTAGTCGTATTATTTCCTTCACCCAACTCACGAGCACGAGCATAAGCCACTTTTTCCATCATAGCTTTAGACATTCCCATTGCATTGATAGGATAAGCTGCCTTATCTGTACTAAGCACAACTACATTTTTAACTCCATGCGCTATTGCAGACAACAACACATTATCGGTACCAAGTACATTGGTTTTTACTGCCTCAACAGGGAAAAACTCACATGATGGAACTTGTTTCAGAGCTGCTGCTGAAAATATATAATCGACGCCCTTCATTGCGCTATCTACACTCTGACGATCGCGTACATCTCCAATATAAAATTTCACTTTTGGATTTTGTAAGCGATGACGCATATCATCTTGTTTCTTCTCATCTCGACTAAAGATGCGGATTTCTCGAATATCACTATCCAAAAAACGACGAAGCACAGCATTTCCAAACGAACCTGTGCCTCCAGTAATCAGAAGAACCTTATCTTTAAATACTGACATATACTATTTATATAGATGAATTTGTTTTATAAACCAATATTGAAATTGAGAAAACAACAATTTATTAAAAGCTGTTTCAATTTCTTGGTTAGATTATTGAAGATGAATTTTTGAAACATCTTTAGGAATTATCAGAAAATCGGAATAGCCTCTTAATCCCTTCTAAAGATATCGCGGGTATAGACTTTATTTTCCACGTCATCAAGACATGAATCATAACGATTAGCAATGATAGCCTGTGATTGACGTTTGAATTGGTCCAAATCATTTACCACCTTACTTCCAAAGAAAGTTGATCCATCAACAAGCGTCGGTTCATAGATAATAACAATAGCACCTTTCGCCTTGATACGTTTCATCACACCTTGGATAGAACTTTGACGAAAATTATCACTATTACTCTTCATCGTCAAACGATAAACACCCACCACACACTGTTTCTCATTATCTGCATTATAAACGCCTTTATTGTAGTAATCATAGTAACCAGCCATTTTCAAAATGCGATCAGCTATGAAATCCTTTCTTGTACGATTACTCTCTACAATAGCACGGATCAAATCTTCCGGAACATCATCATAATTGGCCAACAATTGTTTTGTATCCTTCGGCAAACAATAACCTCCATAACCAAAGGAAGGGTTATTATAATGACTACCTATACGAGGATCCAAACAAACGCCTTCTATAATATGCTTTGTATCCAAACCTTTCAACTCAGCATAAGTATCCAATTCATTGAAATAACTTACACGAAGAGCCAAATAGGTATTAGCAAAAAGTTTAACAGCTTCTGCTTCTGTAGTACCCATGAAAAGAGTTGGAACATCTTTCTTTATAGCTCCTTCTGCAAGAAGTTCTGCAAATTCATGAGCTGCCTTTTCCAGACGTGCACACTCCTTGTCATAGCCAACAATAATACGGCTTGGATAAAGATTATCATAAAGTGCTTTACTTTCGCGCAAAAATTCCGGTGCAAAGATGATATTCTTATTCCCCGTCTTCTTTCTTATACTCTCTGTATAACCAACCGGTATGGTACTTTTAATAACCATGATGGCATTAGAGTTATACTTTGTCACCAAATCAATCACATTCTCTACTGCAGAGGTATCAAAAAAGTTTTTTATAGAATCATAATTGGTAGGAGCTGCAATTACAACAAAATCTGCATCTTGATAAGCCTCTTGAGCATCCAATGTTGCTCGCAAATTCAAACTTTTCTCTGATAGATATTGTTCTATATAATCATCCTGAATAGGAGATTTGCGCTGATTCAACAAATCAACTCGTTCTGGAACAATATCTACCGCCACCACTTCATTGTGTTGAGACAATAAAGTAGCTAAAGACAAACCCACATAACCTGTACCAGCAACTGCTATTTTCATAATAGAAATCCTTACAAATCAATTATCAGAATGTATGACAAAGCTCAATCTAAGAAGCCATTTCGATTATATACAAACTATGATGTATAAAAGCCAATGTAGTAATCTAAAGATAAAACGGGAAAGGCTTCTTATTTACCAATTCCAATCATAACGATCAATATCACCCTCTTCCAATTCAGTACCAGACTGAACCTCTATAATCTGAAGATCGGTCAAAGCCTTCACTGCATGAAGCTGTTCTGCTTTTATACTGACAACATCTCCTCTTTTTTTCTGATAAGCTTGTCCATCCATGATCAAAGTACCTTCTCCATCAACAAAGGTCCATACTTCTGTTCTCTTATGATGAAGTTGGTAACTAATATGACAACCCTTACGAATAAAGAGGTGTTTAACCAATGTCTTATTTCCATCCGGGAAGTTAACGTAATTCAAAACTTTATAGAATCCCCATCTTCGCTCTTCATACATCGGACGTTGATCAATAGCTGCGGCATAAGATTTCAATGCTACGCTTGATTCCTTATCGCTCACTAAGATTCCATCCAAAGAAGCAGAAACAACTATATTTTTAGTTCCTAAGCATACGATAGGAATATCCAATTCATTGATCACATGAGTATTCTGTACATTTTCGCCAAGACTTGCCTTACCAATCACAGCATCAGACATCTCCTCGGTCAATGTATTCCAAGTTCCCAAATCTTTCCATTGCCCTGCATAATCAACACATGCTACGGATTTTGCCTTCTCAACTACTTCATAATCAAAGCTGATTTTAGGCAAGTCTGTATAATGCTCTTCCAGATAAGAAAAGCTTAATTCTGGAACATATTTACGAACCACATTCAAAAGATACTCCAAACGGAAAGCAAAAACGCCACCATTCCAAAGTGCATTCTGCTCCAAGAGTTTCTCTGCCTCAGGAAGTTCTGGTTTCTCCGTAAAACGAAGAACCTTATGAACGCCATCTTCTATCTGATCCTTTTCAGGAACAATGTAACCAAATTTTGTAGACGGATATGTTGGCAAAATAGACATCAACACCAAATCAAATTGATTGGTAGATACCACCTTGTCCATTTTTTTCAGATTTTGGAAATAAGATTGCTCGGTGAATGTATCTACTGGCATTACAACCACGACTTCATCCTTAGGACATTTCTTCACATCATAAAGGAAAGTCGAAGCCAATGCGATCGCAGGAAATGTATCTCGACGTACAGGTTCCATTACAACCTCAACAGAATCACCAAGTTGATTATAAATTGAATCTTTTTGAGAAACACTTGTTGCTATGGTCAAAGAAACATCATTAAGAGTTTCTCTTATTTGGCGAGCTACTCGCTGTACCATAGACTCATATTCTCCCGAAGGAGATTTCAGCAACTTCAAAAACTGTTTAGAACGCGCATCGTTAGATAATGGCCACAATCTTTTACCAGAACCGCCAGACAACAAAATTATCTTCATATCAAAATTTTAAAAATTCATATTTCATAAAACTACTATAATCTACCATCCACAATACTAAGTGGAAGAACAGATTTTACATCATAAATTACAGATGTTTCTTTTGCATATTGCATCAAATCAACTTTCTGAAATTCAGCATGAGAAACAGCATGGACTATAACATCAAATTTCTTGTTCGCAAGTGAATCAAAAGAAGATTTCATTTCAATTCCATATTTTTTCATCACTTGCTTTTCATCAGCATAGAGATCTATTACTGTGATATTTGATGTATATTCCCTAAATGTATGACAGATGTCCACGACTTTCGTATTTCGTATGTCTGGACAATTTTCCTTAAAAGTAATACCTAAAATCAATATTTCGGCATTTTTCACTAAAATACCCTTCTTGTTCATGAGTTTTATCACCTGATTGGCCACGTAATCTCCCATTCCATCATTAAGACGACGGGCAGAAGACATAATTCTTGGCAAAACGCCATAAACTTGGGCTTTCTGAATCAGATAATAAGGATCAACGCTTATACAATGACCACCGACCAATCCTGGACTCATCTTTATGAAATTCCATTTGGACGAAGCTGCATCAATCACCTCTTTGGTATCAATACCCATTGCATTGAAAATTTTAGCCAACTCGTTCATAAAAGCGATATTCACATCACGCTGAGAGTTTTCTATGATTTTCGAAGCCTCTGCCACTTTAATGGAAGATGCCTTATGTGTTCCGTTTTGGAGAACAGAATTATATAATTGATCTACAAAGTCAGCAATTTCCGGAGTTGATCCAGATGTCACCTTTTTTATTTTTTCGACCGTATGTTCCTTATCGCCAGGATTAATACGTTCTGGCGAATAGCCTGCAAAAAAATCTTCATTAAAACGAAGGCCAGACACTCTTTCAATAACTGGAAGACACTCCTCTTCTGTTACCCCAGGATAAACAGTCGATTCATAAATAACGACATCGCCTTTTTTTATCACACTACCTACCGTAGCACTTGCACCCAACAAAGGAGTCAAATCTGGTTTATTATTAACATCCACAGGAGTTGGAACTGCCACAATATAAACGGTACAAGACTCGATCTCTGCCGTATTAGTTGTACAATAAAATCCGTCTTCGATTGCCTTCTGCAACAGTTCATCAGAGACTTCCATCGTAGCGTCGTTTCCTGCCATCAAAGCATTCACACGACTCTGATTCTTATCAAATCCGACCGTCTTATATTTTGTAGAAAAAAGTCGGGCTAATGGAAGACCCACATATCCCAAACCTACAACTGCTATTTTTACATTTTCAAGCATATTCAAAGTTCGCAATTAAATGGTAATAAATATTGAGCAAACAACAAGTCTAACATTTCTAAGACTATTTAGATACATTTCTTTTAGAGCCTTCTTTATCGGCACTACTTGCTTTATGACGAGTCCCTTCATCCTTCTTTTTTTCAATATAGCCTCTAATAAATAGGCCAATTTTTTCAGAAGAAAGATCATCACACTGCTCTCTCTTAGCTGTCAAAAAGTCAAAAACGCCATATCGTCTAAACTCTGTCAATGCCTCATAACCGAACAAATGAAACTGCCTTTTATAAGACTCTAATGCAGTTATCCATAAAGAAAGAAGTTTTTTATCCATAATTATCAGAATAATGACAAATCAAGCGGTTGCAGACGACCGTTTTCTATTTCAAAATCTAGCAAAGTAACCAAACGAGCAGGAGAACACCACCAAAATTTAGATTCTTTATACTGCAATGCCCAATAAACACGAGATCTATATAGTTTATTCATGGCATCATCAAACGACATTCCGTCTTGCTCCATCATGATATTCACCATATCTACTACCTTTTGAGTATAGATTCGATTAAAATCCAAAGGTGATCCTACTTCTTCTAACATACTTCACTATTATTTATACATCACTTCGTAATATTTCTCATATTCACCAGATGTGATTTTATCCAACCACTCCTGATTGTCCAAATACCAACGAACCGTTTTTTCAATACCTTCCTCAAACTGAAGAGTAGGTTCCCATCCTAACTCTTTCTGAAGTTTAGTAGAGTCAATGGCATAACGTGCATCATGACCTAAACGATCTTTCACATAAGTGATAAGATTAAGATCCTCACCCTCTTCTCTTCCAAGAAGTCTATCAACAGTCTTAATCACAACCTTAATGATATCGATATTTTTCCACTCATTGAAACCTCCTATATTGTAAGTCTCTGCAATATTTCCCTTATGGAAAATCAAATCAATAGCACAAGCATGGTCTTCAACAAAAAGCCAGTCACGTACATTTTCACCCTTACCATATACAGGAAGAGGCTTCTTGTGACGAATGTTGTTGATGAAAAGAGGTATCAATTTTTCTGGAAACTGATAAGGACCATAGTTGTTGCTACAGTTAGTCAAGATAGTAGGCATTCCGTATGTATCATGAAAAGCACGAACAAAGTGGTCTGAACCAGCCTTACTTGCAGAATATGGTGAATGCGGTGAGTACTTGGTGGTTTCGTAGAAGAAGTCTTCTCCGTATGCCAAATGATGCTCACTAGAACTTGCAGTTGTAGAGAATGGAGGTTTCACTCCTTCCGGATGTGTCATCTTCAAAGCTCCATAAACCTCATCAGTAGAAATATGATAAAAACGTTTACCCTCGTAATCTCCATCCCAATTCAACTTAGCTGCCTGCAACAAAGAAAGAGTTCCCATTACATTTGTTTGAGCAAAACTGAATGGATCTTTAATGCTTCTGTCTACATGACTCTCTGCAGCTAAATGAATCACTCCATCTATTTGATAAGTTTTGAATAACTCCATCATCTTATCAAAATCGCAAATGTCAGCTTTTACGAAAGTATAGTTTGGTTTATTCTCAATATCCTTCAAATTTGCAAGGTTTCCTGCATAAGTAAGTTTATCCAAATTAATAATATGGTAATCAGGGTATTTATTAACGAACAAACGTACAACGTGAGAACCTATGAATCCAGCTCCTCCCGTAATCAATATGTTTCTTTTAAACTGCATATCTATTTTTTTATAAATTTCAAACAACGATTAATTGCTACAATTTTGGATGCGCTTCGCATGTGTTAGTAACACTATACTATCACTCTATTTATGTAGATTAAAGACAAAAGCTATCTTCACCGAGATTTTCTTTAAATTAAAAATCAATTATTTCCTAATCAATATCATTTCTGCAAGCCTCTCAAAATAAGCATTCAAAATAATATTGAATGACCAACTTCTATCTTTAAATTTTTATTAACGAATTGGCTTCTGTTTAACATTTTTTGAAATGAGAAACAAAAAAACCATGCACAATTCAACAGAATTCACATGTGAAGGTTTACATATAAGATTATTAACAAGTCGTGGATTTAAATAATGAAAAATATGGAAGCCAAACTTTTACATATAATACACTTTTTGCAAATTTTCATTTCAAATATCCGCAAAAAAAGAATAAGAACAGAGCATAATTGCACTTATGACTTTTTTCTCATTATAAAAACAGACTAATTTTAAAGCTTTCAAATGGTTAAAGAATTTTTTCATGTACCCTGTCAAGAAACATTTTCAGTTAACATGCTAAATTCTCAAATTTTTCGCAAAGATAAGTGAAAAATTTGGGGATTTTGGGAATTCCTTATTTTTAAGTAATGCTTATTTTGACAATCCTATTGGTTGTGACAAAAGCACTCTACAATTAGAAATGTTCAGCAACTTCATCAAATCTTCACGAGATACATATCCACATACAACCGTCGACATATTTTCTGATGCGCAATGTAGATAAACATTTTGGCTAACAAAACCAACATCTGTCGCAGAATAAAAATCACGGCCTGACTCGTCATAATCTTTCATCTTAGCAAAGTCTGCCACATATACAAAAGACACAGGTGCTACCTTAAAGAAATCGTTCATTCCTGCTTTTTCTCTATGATCGCCTGCTTTTACCAAAAGCAAAGCATTGTTTATTGGGTCATATTTATAGACAGCAGCCTTTGTAAACAAATAAACATCTATCTCCTGACAGTTTCTGGCAGAAGGAGCTGTTCTCTTCTGATCATCCTGTCTATTTACTCCATTCGCAGACCAAAGTAAATTTGAAATCTGTTGGTCAGACAATGATTTGTCAGAGAAAGACCGATCTGTTTTTCTGTTTTTCAAAGCCTCCTGCAAAGGCATACCACCTTTCATTTCAGGAGAAGGCAATGCAAAACTATCTTGAGCAGAAGTGCTCAAAACATAAGTAGGAGCCTCTTCCTGTTCTTGAGTCACTACAGGTTCTGACTCTTGTGATGCTGTAGAAACTGAATTTCGATTTTGCCATATCAAGAAGAATATCACCGCCAGCAAAACGATGAGTACAATCTGATAGGCAAGGTTTCCTTTATTTGCCATAATTTATTATTTTAGTTCAACTACAAAGAAGCTTCCTTGTTTGTATCTTTTTTCTTCATTCCTTTATAAACGAGATATGCTACCACGAAAATACCAACCCCTAAAAATATCAATGAAAGAACATGACTATATTCATTTACCTTCTCCATCAGTTTTTCCTCAGGAACAACAGAATGAAGATAATAGCCAATAGCAGCCAATATCAAGTTCCAAACTCCAGCTCCTATTGCAGTATAAAACAAGAACACATGGAATTTCATTTTTGCAAGACCTGCAGGAATAGAAATCAACTGACGAACAGCTGGAACCAAACGTCCTATCAAAGTGGATATGATACCATTCTCTCTAAAATAAGACTCTGCCTTTTCAACCTTCTCTTGATCCAACAAACACATGTGACCAATACGGCTATTAGCAAACTTATATACAATTGGACGTCCTAACCAATAGGCCAAACCATAATTGATTGCTGCACCTGCCATTGCTCCAATTGTCGCAGACAATACAACCAAAAGGAAATTCAACTTACCCGCTGCAGCGAAATAACCCGCAGGAGGCACCACAACCTCTGAGGGAAATGGAATAAACGAACTTTCTATCGTCATCAAAAACGCGATAGTCCAATAATTCAAATTTTCAATACACCACTCAATAAACGAAATTGATTCCATCTTCTAATAATCTTAACTTTTTTCTGTTTTAAAACTCGTAAGTAAATCTAGCGTTATTCAAATAACAAACGTATAGATAAGCCTTGATTCTCCATATAACTAAAAATTGGAAAACATCCAATTTATTTTGCAAACATACACAAATAACCGAGTTTTTGTCCTTTTTTAGAGATAAAAAAAACATAAAAGTTCACCTTGTCAATACTCAGCAACAAAAATTGAGAATGAGTTCTTCTCTTACAAAAATGGTATTTGTTTTTGAATGCTTTATGGTTATCTTTGTCTGCAAAATTAATCGGTGAAACAGATCTCCTTTTCAGAATCGTTCACCTCCTATTTTTAATATTTGAATTTTTAATTAAAATAGATATTCAATGAAATATTACAGCACAAACGGGAAAGCCGACCGTGCCACTTTACAAGAAGCCGTAGTGAAAGGTTTGGCTTCCGACAAAGGTCTTTTCATGCCAGAGGTGATAAAACAATTGCCTTCTTCTTTCTTCGACAAGATGAAAGACATGTCCTTCCAAGAGATAGCCTATACGGTTGCCGACGCTTTCTTCGGAGAGGATATCGATGCAGCATCACTGAAAAAAATTGTCTATGACACACTAAGCTTTGACGTGCCATTGGTTCACGTTAACGATAACATCTATAGTTTAGAGCTCTATCACGGACCAACATTGGCATTTAAAGATGTAGGCGCACGTTTCATGTCTCGTCTGCTCGGTTACTTCATCGCAAAAGAGAACCAGAAAGAGGTTAATGTATTAGTTGCTACTTCTGGTGATACAGGTTCAGCCGTTGCCAACGGATTCTTAGGCGTTAAAGGCATCCGCGTTTTCGTGCTTTACCCTAAAGGAAAGGTAAGTCCAATCCAGGAATGCCAGTTCACCACTTTGGGTCAGAACATCACAGCTCTTGAGATTGATGGTGTTTTCGACGATTGCCAGGCTTTGGTTAAATCAGCATTTATGGATGACGACTTGAACAAGCACATGAAGTTGACTTCTGCCAACTCTATCAACGTGGCTCGTTTCTTGCCTCAAGCATTCTACTATTTCTATGCTGTTGCTCAATTGCACAAATTAGGAAAGAAAGACAATATCGTCATCTGTGTTCCTTCTGGAAACTTCGGAAACATCACTGCCGGATTGTTCGGAAAGAAGATGGGCTTGCCTGTTAGCCGTTTCATTGCGGCCAACAACCGTAACGATATTTTCTTTCAATATCTTCTTACAAGTAAATATACGCCAAAGGCATCTATCCAAACCATTGCCAACGCAATGGATGTAGGTGATCCTAGTAACTTCGCACGCGTTCTTGATCTTTACAAGAAATCTCACGAGGCAATCTCTTCTGAGATTTCAGGTTGCACTTACACTGACGAACAGATCAAGGAGACTCTAAAGGAATGCTATCAGAAGAACAAGTATCTACTTGACCCTCACGGAGCTGTAGCTTACAGAGCATTGGCAGAATTCCTAAAACCAAACGAGGTTGGTGTATTCTTGGAAACCGCTCATCCGGCTAAATTCAAAGATACTGTAGAAAACATAATCGGCGAGTCTGTTGTCGTTCCTCAGAAACTCCAAGAGTTCATGAAGGGCACAAAACAAAGCGTTCAATTGCCTAAGGATTTCGATTCTTTCAAGGCTTATTTGATGACGAAATAATCAAGCTTTATTATACAAGAAAAGGATTCAGAAAAGTTCTGAATCCTTTTTGTTTTCCTACCTAAATCAGAGATTTTGTTATTTAGCCACTGATTTGTAGCAATGATCTATATTCCAATCTATCGGTTTCTTTACAATCTTAGCGGGATTTCCTGCTATCAAACAATTAGACTCCAAGATAGACTTTGTTACAACACTCTTTGCCGCAACGACAGAATCACCTTTTATAAATACACCTTTTAATATAAGGCATCCCAAACCTATCCATGTATGTTCGCCGATTTCAACATCTGCATCATGATTTGAAGCCTCACCTTCTGAGGTCAATACAGAATGATAGTCTGTTGTATGTATCTCCACATTGTTAGAAAGCAAGCAATTACGTTTTATTGTGATTTTACAGTTCCTACTTGCTCTTATAATCGTCGGTTGCTTTTTTGATGCATAGACGAATGTTCCTTCTTCGATTTTTATCTCAGATCCTTCCTCTAAAGAAAATTCAACACCTTTAATATTACAATTCTTTTCTATAATCAATTGATTATCTTTTCCTTCAAATACGACAGAACAATCTCTGATAACTGAATGACAAATATCTATTCCCTTTCTAGTTTTCATCAAAAAAGGAAACAAACCTTTATTCCTTCCGACGATTAAGTTACCAAACAGGTTGCTTAATACTATTTTAAACTCAAGCAGTGTCATATCGTACGATTTCTATTTAAAGATTTATCAGCATATCAAAGTAAACTTCCAGGCGCAGGCACAACTTTCATCCGTCACATCAGGATAACAGCTAAGAGCTTCGCACTCGAAACGGGAGTCAATTTCCTTTGCGAAGTAAGTATATTCCAAGATACCTACCGATTTGCATGGATGAAACGGCATGCCTTTACGAGCTCGCGCATTCTGAACACGGCATGATAAAGTTCTATATATTAAGGTATCACCATCGACTATAATTTCATCGCCATTCAAGGCTGCATAAAAACGGAAGGCCAAAGCTTTTTTCAATCCTTCTAACCCAGCCTGTTCAGAAAGGTGAAGAAACTCTTTGATGCGTCGGGCTTCAACGACCGTGTATCTGAGCCAAGCATTGCGGTCGTGCTCCATAGCCTCTTCCATTCCTAATTTAGATTCGACAGACTGAAACCAAACACCATCCAACGCCAACATATTTTTGGCATAGATATGCACCAAGTCAATGAGCTCTTCGCGGCTCAAATCGGATATTTTATCCATAAACTTTTATTTCATGAAAACGAAATAGACCGCCATTATCAAACAGATAAATGCAGCAACATGATTCCAATGTAAAGACTCACCTTGGAACATCACAGTGGCGATGACCGTGAAGACCGAGATGGAAATAACCTCTTGAATCACCTTTAACTGCATCAAAGTGAAGGGTCCGCCATTACCAACAAAACCGATTCTGTTAGCTGGAACTTGCATGGAGTATTCGAAAAATGCTATTCCCCATGAGAAAACGATGATTGCTATCAACGGCCAAGAATCACTGATTTTAGTCTGCTGTAACTTTAAATGACCATACCACGCCAATGTCATAAAGATATTGGAACCAATCAATAGTAAAATTGTATATAATCCGTTCATATCAGTTTTTATAAAAATCGGACAAAGGTAATATAAAGTTCAGAAAGTCCATAACTCTAATAAATTCAGAAAATCTAAAGTGCTGGATTCAAGCGGACAATGCAACCTCATTTAAATCCAAGTTTGTCAATTGTTTAAATTTTTGTAAAGGAGTCATATACCCTAATCTTTTCCTCGGTCTCGA
>Ga0116173_1000816_pt1 | contig 27515 bp, 29 predicted proteins | sample AD_UKC085_MetaG_FD_89800 | JGI IMG/M metagenome (GOLD analysis project Ga0116173, IMG submission 89800) | Active sludge microbial communities of municipal wastewater-treating anaerobic digesters from USA - AD_UKC085_MetaG | ecosystem: Engineered > Bioreactor > Anaerobic > Digestate | place: USA...
CGGCCTTGCTGCCCTTCTGCATGGTCGGCACGATGCCGTGGTGCGCGGTGATCTTCGAGTCGTCCCACGTCTTGGACTTGATACGCGGATCGGCACCATCGACCAGGCCGGCCAGTTCGGGGTTGACGTGCTTGATCGCCTCCAGCACGCGCGGCGCGTCGGCGTGCTGCGACTCCGGCAGGTAGGCGCAGTCGGTGCGCGGGTACGAGGTCAGCTTGTGCGTCTCGTAGAGCGCCTGGCAGGTGTTCAGCACGTCCTCGGCGCTGTAGCCGAACTTGGCCGAGGCCAGTGCCGTAATGTCGGACAGGGCGAAGGCCAGCGGCTGGTTCTGCTTCTTGGCCTCCTGTTTGTACGCGGCGATGGTGCCCGGCTGGCCCTTGACGGCGGCCACCAGGGCGTCGGCGACGGCGGTATCGACAAGGCGGCCTTCGCTGTCCAGACCGGCTTGATCCTCCTTCGCCTTCCATGCGGCGGCGAAGCTGCCGCCGGCGTGCTGCACCACCGCCCGGATGGTGTGGTACGGCACGGCCTTGAATGCCTCGATCTCGCGGTCGCGGGCGACCACGAGGGCCAGCGTCGGCGTCTGCACGCGGCCCACGGTCAGCAGGGCGCGCGAGCCGCCGCGCTGCGCGCGCAGCGTGTACGCGCGGCTGAGGTTCATGCCGATCAGCCAGTCGGCGCGCTGCCGCCCGCGTGCAGCGTCGGCCCAGCCTGCATAGGTGGTGTTCTCCTTCAACGCGGCCAGGCCGCGCTTGACGGAAACGGAGTCCTGCGCGCTCACCCAAAAGCGGCGCACCGGCTTGCTGTTGCGGAAGTGCTCCAGCACTTCGTCAACCAGCAACTGGCCTTCGCGGTCGGGGTCGCCGGCGTTGACGATCTCCTTGGCCTCCTTGAGCAGCTTGCCGATCACGGCGAGCTGCTTCTTCGCGTCGTCCTTGGGCTTGAGAATCCAGCTCTCGGGGATGATGGGCAGCTCATCGACGCGCCAGACCTTCTTGCCGGACTGGCCGCGCGGCACGTCATCGGGCGTGTACTCGTCGGGGTCGGCCTGTTCGAGCATGTGCCCGAAGCACCAGGTCACTTTGTCGGTGCCGCACTCGATGAAGCCGTCGCCCTTGCCGGTCGCGCCCAGCTCGCCGGCGATGGCCTTGGCGACGGACGGCTTTTCTGCGATGAAAAGGCGCATGGTGTGTCTCCCTACCAGGTGATGACCGGACGGATCACGGTCTTGATTTGCGAACGATTGATCGGGCCGAAGTAGCGGCCGTCGAAGGATGTGGCGCTCACGTCCGACATAAGCAGCACCTCGGAATTGCCGAGCGTGTAGCTGTTGGACTGATAGCGCGGCAGCGGCCGACCGGCCTTGTCGGCCTTGATCGGCGCGCTGAGGGGCAGCAGCTCGCCGTTGACGCGCACGCCGTCATCGGCGACGGCGACGGCATCGTCTTTAGCGGCTAAAACGCGCTTCATCATGTAGCCGTAGCCGCCCTGGCAGAAGCCGGCCCCGATGTAGCCCCTCTCCTTGGCGTCATCGAACACGCCGAGCTGCGGCGGGCAGAAGAGGACGTAGGCCCCCTTCTCCACCGGCGCGCTGCTCGTCCAGTACAGGCCGACCGGAATGCTCTTGGTGGTGTTCACGCGGGCACCGGCGGCATAGCCGCCGGCGGCCAGCAGCAGGGCGGCCACGCCCGCGATGACGACGCCTGCCGCGATGCGTTTCAGGATGCGGCTCATATCGTGATGCCCTCCCCTTCCGTCTCGGCCTGTGCGACGGCGCGCAGGCGGTCGCTGACCTTGGGCGCAGGGATCGCGGCGCGTGCCGAGAACACTGGGTCTTTGAAGTACAGGGGTTGCTTGCCGTAGATCGCCGGGTAGCCCGCGACGTAGATCACCATGTCGCCGGCTTCTTCGATCTCGCCCTGGGCGTTCTTCTTTGGCCCCGGCATGCGCAGGCATTCGTCGGGCGTCAGCAAGGGCCGCTGCACTTCCTGGTAAGTGCGCGACACCTGGCCCAGCATCGCCGCCGTGCGGCGGCCGCTGGTCGTGATCTGCTCCTTCACCACGGTGGTCTGCCCGGTCAGTCGGGACAGGTGTTCGGCTGTCTCGACGCGGTTGGGCGGGTAGGCGTTCTGCACGTGGCAGTTCGACGTGATGCTTTCGTCGTGGCCGTAGCCCGTCTCGCGGCTCTTGAGCTGGTTAATGTCCTGGCAGATGAGGTAGCACTTGATGCCGTAGCCGGCCACGAAGGCCAGCGACTCTTGCATGATCTCCAGCTTCCCGAGGCTCGGGAACTCGTCCAGCATCATCAAGAGCCGGTGCTTGTAGTGCGCCACCGGCCGGCCGCCCTCGAAGTCCATCTTGTCGGCCAGCAGGCGCACGATCATGTTCACCATGACGCGCACCAGCGGCCGCAGGCGGGCCTTATCGTTGGGCTGGGTGACGATGTAGAGGCTTACCGGGTCGTCCTCGTGCATCAACTGCTTGATGCGGAAGTCCGACCGGCTGACGTTGCGGGCCACCACGGGGTCGCGGTACAGGGCCAGGTACGACTTGGCCGTGGACAGCACCGATCCGGCTTCTTCCTCGGGCCGATCCATCATGTCGCGGGCCGCCGAGCCGATGGCGTGATGGTTCTGGCCGTCTACGTGCCCGTAGGTCGCCATTTCCATCCAAAGCTCGCCAATGTCCCGGTTCGGGTCGGCCAGCATCGCATCGACGGACGGCAGCGTGGCGGTGCCGCCATCGTCCTTGGCCTTGTACAGCGCGTGCAGGATCACGCCGACCAGGAGCGCGAAGGCGGTCTTCTGCCAGTGCGAGTCCAGGCCCTTGCCGTCCGGGTCAACGATCAGCGTGGCAAGGTTCTGCACGTCACCCACCTCGTATTCGGTGCCGAGGCGGATTTCGTCCAGCGGATTCCAGCAGACGCCGCCCGAGGTGCTGGCCGGCTCGAAGCGCAGCACCTTGTTCTTGGCGTGCTTCTGCCGCCAGCCGGCGGTCAAGGCCCACAACTCGCCCTTCAAGTCGGTGATGACGCTGCTCGCGCCCCACGACAGCAGCGTGGGCACCACCAGGCCGACGCCCTTGCCCGAGCGCGTGGGCGCGTAGGTCAGCACGTGCTCGGGGCCGCTGTGCCGCAGGTAGAAGAAATTGCCGTCCTTGTCCTGCCAGCCGCCCACGTACACGCCGGTAGCCGTGGGTGCGGCCTTGCCGGTGACGATCTCCAGGACGTTGCGCTCGCGTGGCAGCAGGCCGGCCGCCTGAATGTCCTTCTTCTCGGCCCAGCGGGCCGAGCCGTGCAGGTACTCGTTCGCCTTCGAGCTGTTGGACGTGACGACCTTCGCCACGGCCACGCCCAGCAGGCCCACGGTCGAAACCAGCATCCCCATGCTGCCGGCCTTCATGATCTCGTCCGGGTACTGGCTGTACCACTTGTACGTCCAGTGCAGGATCGACCAGGGCGCGTACACGTGGCCCACGTTGGGGCCGAGGGTCGCGTGATAGGCGAACGTGTGGGCGAAGAACTGCGTCGCGGCCTGGAGGCCGCCGACCATCGAGGCCGCGCCCAGCACCGGCAGCAGCTTGCTCGGCTTCGGTTTGGCGGTTCGGACTTGCGGCCCTACCGCGTTGTTCATCTTGATCTTCATCTACTCCTTCCTTTCGACGTTTTGATGGAGCCTTTCGCGGTGATCGAGACGGCATCGCCGACCGCGATGCGCGTCAAGCGCCGGGCCGTGGCCTGGTCGATGGGCATAACCATGACCTCATCACCTCGTTTCAAGAGGGCCAGCGCCTGGCCCTCGATAGTCCTGGTGCCCTGGAACGTGAGCGCACCATCACCGGCAGTATATCGGGAATGCTTCGGTATATCGAAACCTTTTAGGCGCTTTGCCTCGCGTTCGGCGATGTACTTGTCGGCGGCGGCGACGCCCGGCGGCGTCTGGCCTACTCCTGTTCCTGGCCGAGAAATTCCCCGTCGCAGTGCGTGATCTGGTTGGGTTCCTTGCTGCTCCACGTGACGAGGAACATCACGCGGCAATAGCACTTCACTTCCGCCGGCGATGCGAACCACACCGAGTTCGGACAGTGCTCGCAAACGGTGCTGGCTTTGGGGCGGCGGTTTTCTTCCAAGGCGTCCAACGTCGGGCTTCCGGTGGACGGTGGCGGCGTGAAGGCCGGCGTCGGCGCGGTCGCCTCGGCCGGCGGCTGGCCGGCCGTCGCCTGCTCGGGCGACGGCTGCGGCTCCGGTAGCGTGCTGGTCGGCAGCGGGCCGCTGTCCAGGGCCGCCAGCGCCGCGTCCAGTTCGTCCTCGATGCTCTGGTCTTTCGGTTCGCTCATGGGTGTTCTCCTTGTTCAAAAGCGCCTGCCGCCGGCTCTCAAGAGCCGGATCGGTGAAGGTGATGGGTAGCTGGGAATCGACGGCGGCGCGGATCATCTGCGCCTTGAACTCCACCGTGCCGTTGACGGTGATGCGGTTGCCGTAGCGTTGCATCGCCAGGCGCAGGGCTTCTTGCAGCCCTTCGCGCGTGGCCTCGCGGGAGACTTGCAGGCGGTCACCGTCATCGCGCACGGCGCTCATGCCGGCGCGGAAGATGATCGTCCCCTTCTTCGTGATGTTGTCCACCGCCGGCGCGTGGCCGGGCTTCGCCTGGCCCTCGCCCCGGATGGTGTTGCCCTTGAGGCCCTGGGCCGCCTCGCGGGCGCGCAGGGCGGCCAGGGCGTCGGCGCCGCCGTGCTGCGCCTCCTTCTTGAGCCAGTCGGCCCACGTGCGCCGGCTGTGCTCGGCGTAGAGGGCCGTGCGCTCCTGCTGGAACTGCTTGTTGATCGCCTGGATTTCGCTGCGCAGGGCCTTGCTCGCCTGGGCGTACAGCAGCTTCTTGTTCGCGCGGCCCTCGCCGACCACCTTAATCGTGGCGCGGCGCAGGCGGTTCGACCTCTTGGCCGCCTCGATCAGCCGATCCTTGCGATGCCGGGCGCGCTCCAGGGCCTGGGCGCGCGCCGTGGTCAAGCTCTGCTGCTCGGCCTTGTACTTCGCGTACAGCTCCACGGTGTTGACGCGAAGGCGGATGGGGTCTTTGCGGTACTGCCGCTTCGCGGTGGTTTGCGCCTGCCGTTCGGGCGAAGCCTCGAACGGGCCAAGCCGCGCCTCCAGGCTCGGCTTGGAAAGGTCGCGGGCTACTGTGCTCGCCTTCACCATCGTTCCGTCGCCGGCCTCGAACACGAGGCCATTGGCGCGGACGCGCAGCTCCATTCCGTTGTCCCGCATGACCTGGTGCAGTTCCTGCCAGGACTGCGCGCCCTTGATCTCGTCCAGGCACTCGCGCTTGACCCAGCCGACCAGGCTTTCAACGCCGGCATGCCGCTCCATGTCGGCGGCCCGGCCCTCCGCGCCGCGCTTGCGCGGCTCGTGGTTGTCGCGCTCCAGGCCGTAGTCGCGCTCCAGGGCCGTGCAGAGTTCCGCCAGCGCCCGGTGCGGGTAGTACGGCTCGTGCATCGTGTGCCGCGTCGGGTGAATCTTGTTGATGGCGATGTGGATGTGCAGGTTGTCGGTGTCGTTGTGGACGGCACTGATTCGCTGATGCTCGCCATAACCCAGCCCGACGCAGATGCGTTCCTCAATCGCGCGCAAGGTGTCGGCGCTGGGCTGCTCGCCGGCCCGGAAGCTGACGATCAGGTGGTAGGTCTTGTCGCCCTTCGCGCGGGTGTTCGTGTGCTGGGTCGCCAGCACCTCCGTGATGGCGTCCTGGATGGAACCGGCTTCGCAGTTCGTCGCCTGCACGTGGCCCAGCCGGTGGTCTTTGCTTTGGGCGTCGGTGATGTAGTTCGCCAGGCCCGCGAAGTCGCTCTTGCCAAGCGAGCGCATCGGCACGTGCTTGGCGATCATGGCCGCCCCTCCGGCTTTTTAGCCGCTAAAGAAGTCAAGGCTCGGCCCTCGGCTGAACCACGGCCTTCATGATCCGGCTCATTTCGTCCTGGGTGGCCTCGATCCGGCCCAGCAGGGCCAGGATGGTCGCCTCGCCGAACTGGAGCGTTCGCACGTCATCGGTCAGCCAGAGCTTGAGCAGGCCGCCAAGGCGGCCAAGGTCGCCGTTGACGCGCACCAGCTCGCGCACGTGCTGGTAGTCCATGACGCCCTTGATCTGGTAGCCCTGGCCCACGTCGCGCAGATAGCGCGCCACGCTGACGCCCGCCCTCTTGGCGTTCGCCTCGATCTCGTCTTTCTCTTCGGGGAACACCGGCACCCGCAGGTGCTGCCGCCGCCGGCGGCCGTGTTCCTTTTCGTCGTTCTCCATGCCTCGCCTCGTCTCTCATGCCGGCGGTAGCCGGCTGCCTCGCAGAGCAGGATGACCCGTTGAGCGCCCCCGGCGCGAATAAGGGACAGTGAAGATAGATAACCGGCTCGCCGGTTAGCTAACTTCACACATCCTGCCCGCCTTACGGCGTTAATAACACCAAGGAAAGTCTACACCAGCCATTACGATTTATCCGCAACTATCGCGCTATCAGGCCGCAAAAGCAGCAACGGATATAGCGAAACCCGCCACAATGGCCCATAATGCCGCTATCGAAGCGTGCCAATGCACGCCGATAGCGGACTTTTTGCGTTTCCGTAGCGCCGCTTAGTAGCGTTACATTTGCGATGAGAGGATTAGATGGACGAACACGATGCCAAAGACCTACCCCGAAGAGCTGGCTGAATGGGTGAAGGGACGGGAAGCCAAGAAGCCGCGCCAGGACAAGCACGTGGTCGCGTTCCTGGCCGTCAAGAGCGACGTTCAAGCGGCGCTCGATGCGGGCTATGCGATGAAAACGATCTGGGAGCACATGAAGGAAACCGGCCGGCTGCGCTGTCGGTACGAAACCTTCACCCAGCACGTGAAGCGGTACATCAAGGCCGCGCCGGTAGCTTCCCCGCCGCCTCCCGCCACTCCCCCGGACAGCCAGCCCAAGGGCGCGAAGCCCGAGCCGAAGGCCGCCCCGCCGGCCTCGGAATCCAAGAGTGAGCCACCCAAGATCGGCGGCTTCACGTTTGATGCGACTCCAAAGAAAGAGGATTTACTGTAATGGCGAAAATTCACATGGTTCTGCAAGGCAAGGGCGGCGTCGGCAAGTCGATGATCGCGGCCACCATCGCGCAGTACAAAGCCGGCAAGGGACAGAAGCCGCTTTGCATCGACACCGATCCGGTGAACGCGACGTTCGAGGGCTACAAAGCCCTCAACGTGCGCCGGCTCAACATCATGGACGGCGACGAGATCAACACCCGGAATTTCGACGCCCTGGTCGAGATGATCGCGTCGGCCGAGGGCGACGTCATCATCGACAACGGGGCCAGCTCGTTCGTGCCGCTGTCGCACTACCTCATCAGCAACCAGGTGCCGGCGCTGCTCCAGGACATGGGCCACGAACTCGTGGTGCATACGGTCGTCACCGGCGGCCAGGCCCTGGTGGACACGGTGAGCGGCTTCGCCCAGCTCGCCAGCCAGTTCCCGGCCGAATGCCTGTTCGTGGTCTGGCTGAACCCGTATTGGGGGCCAATCGAGCACGAGGGCAAGGGGTTCGAGCAGTTGAAGGCGTACACGACCAACAAGGGCCGTGTGTCCGCCATCATCCAGATTCCGGCGCTGAAAGAGGAAACCTACGGCCGCGACTTCGCCGAAATGCTCCAGGATCGGCGCACCTTCGATGAGGCCCTGGCCGATTCGGCGCTCACGATCATGACGCGGCAGCGGCTCAAGATCGTGAAAACCCAGCTCTTCGCCCAGCTCGAAAACGCGGCGGTGCTCTGATGGCGGCCGACGACAAGATCGAGGAGCTGATACGGGAGATCGCGGCCAAGCACGGCATCGCCGTGGGCCGCGACGATCCGATCTTGATCCTCCAGACCATCAACATGAAGCTGATGCAGGACAGCGCATCGGCCCAGCAGGAAATCTTGGACGCCTTCAAGTCGGAACTGGAGTCCATCGCCCACCGATGGGGTGATGACGCCAAGGGAAAGGCGGAAAGGACGCTCAACGCGGCGTTGGCGGCCAGCAAGGACGCCATGACGCGGGGAATGCAGGAGGGCGCGAAGGCGGCCGCCGAGGCCGTGCGGCGTGAGGTTGAGGCGGTGACGGCGCAGCTCGTCGCGCCGATCCGCGAGGCGCGGCGCGTCGCCATGATGAACATGGTCGCGGCCGGCATGGCGGTCGTGGCCGCCGGCCTGGCCCTGTGGGCCTCGCTGTAGATGGCGATGCGGGATCTCATCGTCAGAACTGGCGATGGTCGACCGCGCCGGCGGCATCGCCAGGTTCGGCGATGCTGGCCAGCTCCCGGCATCGTCGCTTGTGACGATGCTGCAGGATGATTCCACCAGGCCCTCGGCGGGCCTCCCTCGCCAGAAATGGCGATGCTCGAGAAAAAAGCCCGGCGACCGCCGGGCTTCGTTTTTATGCGGGCCTGGCTGACAGGCCCAAGGACTGCGATCTCCCTGGCCGCTCCTGGGCCTGGGATTGCTTGCGCTCCTGCTCCTGCTTGCGCATCAGCAGCTCATGCCGGCGGGCGGCCTCGCGCATGGCATCCCAATCGGAAGCCAGCTCGGGGTTCTCGGCGCGCATCTTGCGCGTCGCCAGCTCTTCGATCTTCGGCGAGTGCAGGCCCATGCCTTCCTTGATCTCGCGGACGGCCTCCAGGCGCGCGTGAAGCGTCTGCAAGCGGGCCTGCTGCTGCGCCTGCTGGTTCTGCCAGGCTCGCTTAGAGCCGGGCAAGGAAAGCCGGCCAGGCGCGGACGCCTGGGTCTGCTGCAAACGGGCCTGCTGCCGGTCGATCAGGTTTTCTAGCCTGTCCTCGATGTGCTCCACCTGGTCGTGCTTGGCCTGCACGTAGAGCGCCAGGGTTTCGGGGTAGGACTGCTCGACCGGGGCCGCCTCTAGGGTGGCCTGCTGCTCGATCTCGGCCGCCTGGGCGGCCTCCAGCAAGTCGGCTCCGGTGTCCTCGCGCGAAGCGCCGAAGGCGGCACCGCCGAGGGTGGCCGGCGCGCTGACGCGGGCCGGCTTGGTGGCGCGGCTCTCGGTGCCGCTGCCGGGGATGGTGAGTCGTTTCAAGGGCGTGCCTCCTTTTTAGCCGCTAAAGCTACATGGAGCGCCCCCGCGTCAGTTTCGGGGCCTCTGCGGCGACTGCCGCCTTGCCCTGGGCGTTGTAGCTGATGCTCTTTGCGCTCCCAATTTCAGGTACTTTATCGAAATCTGACCGAGCGTGCATGACAAAGTTCTTGCCGATCTGCTGGTACACGTTGGTGGCGTCGGCATGAACGATCACGCCGGCGTGGGTCTGCTTCTTGTCGGCCGCTTGGGCCGTGTACAGGTTGTAGATGCCGGGCTTCAACGCGCCCGCCTTGTCTACTTTCTGATTCGTCCAAGCGCCGTCCTTTTCGGCCTGAACGATGCGTTGACCGTTCATGACCAAGAGGCGTTCTTTCATCGGGCACTCCTATGGTTGCCGTAGTTCTCAAAAGGGTGATGGTGGCCCCATGCAAGCCGCGCTCCAACAAAAAAGCCGACCTCGGCAAAGCGAGGCCGGCTCTTCCCAGCGGCCGGGTTGTGCGTTTTGTCAGGGTTCCAGGGTAATTTTAAGGAAAACCAACCGATTTATCAGGTCTTTTTGCGTCCGCCGCTGGTCGGATCGGCCGCCCGGCCTTGCGCCATGACGGTTTCCAGGGCCTCCAGCCGGCCGCGAAGCCCGGCCGCTTCCTCGCGGGCCTGGGCAGCGTCGCGCTTCGCCTGGTCGCGCTCGCCCTGGGCGGCGGTCAGCCGCTCGGCCTGGCGGTGTGCCTCGGCCGCCATCGCCTTGCGCTGCTCCTGGTGGGCCTGCTCGGCCGCCTCGGCCTTGGCCTGCACCTTCACCAGCTCCGCGCGCACCTGGTCGCGCTCGGCGGCGGCCGCCTCGGTGGCCTTCCGCTGCTCGGCCTGAGCGGCGCGCGCCTGGTCGGTCGCCTGGTTCGCCCGCTCCAGGTCGGCACGCAGCTCGCCGGCGCGGCGCTCGATCTCGGCGGTACGGCTGTTCGCGGCCGCGAGGTCGGCCCGCAGGGCCTCCACCTGGTCGGCGCTGGCCGTGGCCCTCTCCTGGGCCTTGTCGCGCTCTGCGCGCGCCTGGCGGGCTTCCTGATGGGCGTGATCCAGCTCCGTGCGCAGCTCGCCGGCCCTGGCCTCGGCCGTGGCCGCGCGCTCGCTGGTCGCCGCGAGCTTGCCGCGCAGCTCGTCGGCCTCGCCCTTGGCGGCCGCCTCGACGGCCTCCAGGGCCGCGATGCGGGCCTTGGCCTCGTCCAGCTCGCCGGTGAGCTGGTCGGCCAGCTCTGCGGCTTCCTGGCGCGCTGCTTCCGTCTCCTGGCGCACGGCCTCCAGCGCCTCGCGCTCGGCGGCCAGGCGGTTGTTCGCCATTTCCAGCGCCACGGCCCACAAGTCGCCGCCCAGCTCGGCCAGCTTGTCGGTGATCGCCTGCGGTGCCGGCTCGCGGATCGGGGCGGCCTGGCTGGCCTTGCGTGCGCGCCACTCGTTCATCGCCTCGCTGATGGTGGTGAAGCTGCCGCTGCCGAGCTGCTTGCGCACGTTCGCCAGCGTGGGGTTCTGGCCGGCCGCGTCCAGTTCGTCGGCCACCGCAAATATCTGCTCCTTCGAGATCGCCATGTCGGGCCTCCTTTGGCCGGTTGTATGTTGTAGCGTGAAGCATACTACAACATACAACACTACGCAAGCGGTTTAGCTGAACTTTTTTTAGCGGCTAAAACGCGGGCAAAAAAAGCCCCGCTCGATGGCGGGGCGATGGGTGGGGGTCGGTGGTCGGCGATGCCCGGCGCTGGGCGTGTCAGCCCTCCAGCAGCGCGACAAGCTGCACGGTGCCAAGGTCGGCCTCGAACTCCTGGCCGTCATCCTCGTATTTGAGCCAGGCCCAGCCCTCGGCCGGGGGCCGGCGGTTGAGGATCAGCCGTGCCGGCCGGTCGTCGTGCTTGACCTGGATGATGGCCTTCTTGAGCTTGTCGGGGTCGGCCTCCTTCGGCTCCTTCTTCCCCTTGGCGTCATCATCCTGCGGCCCCTGCTCGCCGTCGCCGGCCTCGGCGTCGGTCTTGCCGGTCAGCGCATCGACGGTGTTGGGATCACGGTCGCCGTCCTCGTGACTGCGCTTGTCCTCCAGGAACTCGCGCAGCAGCTTCACCGAGCCGCGCGTCAGCTCCTGGCTGTCGTCGGCCAGCCAGGCGGCCACCTCGTCGGGGTTCTTCTTGTAGGCCGTCACCAGCTCGTTGATGACAGTCACGTCCTTGCCCCGGCCGCTATTGAACGCCTCGGCAATGGGTTCGGGCAAGTCCAGCAGCGTGACGTGCTGCGTGACGAAGGCCGGCGACTTGCCGATCTCCTTGGCGATCTCGCCCTTCTTCTTGCCCTTCGCCAGCTCGCGGCCGATGAAGTCGGCGATCTCACGCGCCGTCAGCTCGTTGCGTTGCAGGTTCTCGATAACCTGGTCGGCCTCGTTGTAGTCGTTGTCGATGAAGGCCGGGATCGTGGTCTTGTGCGCCCACTTCGAGCCGCGATAGCGCCGCGCGCCGTGGTTGATGAGGTAGCGCCCCGGTGCGTCCGGGTTCTCGCGCACGCTGATGGGCGACTTCACGCCGCGCGCTTTGATCGTCTCGCCGATCTCCGCGATGCTCTCCGGCGAGAAGCCGGGGTTGTCGGCCGTGCGCGGCTGGTGTGGGTCTTCGTCGATCAGGTCAAGCGGCAGCTCCTGCGGGCCTGCGCCGCCGGCGTTGGCCGCCGGCTGCTCGTTCAGCAGGCCGGCCAGGTCGCCCAGCCCGTCCAGGCCCAGCCCGGACGATTGCGGCTTGTCCTGCTCCTTCTTCTTGGCGTTGGTCTTGGCGCTCATTGCGCGATCTCCATCTTCGTGAACACGTAATCCGCCAGCGCACGCACCTCCTGGGTGGCCTTCCGCGCGGCGGTCTTCTTGATCTTCCACACCGGCATCTGCTCGCCCAGCGCCTCGGCGATGCTGTCACGCGCGCCGATGCTGAACGGCAAGATGAGCTGCGGGTATGCCTGCTGCAACGTCGCCAGGTTGTTGACGTGGCGCGGCTTCCGCGCGTCCACCTTGTTCGGCACCATGCCGAGGAAGCGCAGCTTGGGGTTCTGCTTGCGCAGGTTGCTGATGACCGCGACCATCTTCTTCATGCCCTGCAAGCTGTACGCCTCCATTTCGATGGGCGACAGCATGTAGTCGGCCGTCAGCACGGCCGCCGTCATGGCGACGCCAAGGGAGGGGGCCGTGTCGATCAGGCACACGTCGAAGAACTCGCCCAGCGCGGCCACACTGGCCCGCAGCGCGGCGGCCGCCTGGGAAAGCTCCATCTTGTCCAGGTTCGCCAGGTTGGCGTCTGCCGCGATCAGCGCCAGGCCGTCATCCTCCCGGTCAGCGAACCAGGCGCGCAGCTCGTCGCCGCCGGCGGTGAACATGCGACTGGCGGGATAGCCCGAGTCGTGGCCGGCCAGCGTCCAGCTCGCATTGCCCTGGGTGTCCAGGTCGATCACTGCAACCCGAAGGCCGCGCTCCTGGAAGTCGAACGCCAGGTGGCAGGTTGCGAACGTCTTGCCTTGACCGCCTTTCTGAATTGCCGTGACCAGTGTTTTCATGAGTTGGGTTCCTGTTTCCTCTTTCCCTTGGCGTCGGCTTCCCAACGCTTGACGATGAACGCTTGATGCTCCGGCAGTACCGCCGTCACCCGCTCGAAGCCCTGCGGGAGCACTTCCCCCGCCACTGCCCACACGCGGCTGACCGCTTGCGATACCGCCCCCTTGGTCAGCCCCAGCGAGGCCACAAACTCGGCCTGGGGCCTTCCATCGACCAGCACGCCGCGCGCTATGTCGATGGTCTGTTGCCCGATCTCCAGGCCCTTGATCGCCGCCTGGAATTGGGCTTCGGTTAGCCGTTTCTTCATGGAGAACACCCATATAAACTCCACACCCGGTTGTTGAACAAAAGGCGGTGCCAGCCGCCGACCATGTGCAGAAGTTTAGCTAAACTCGCCGCCCGCGTCAAGCGTTTTAGCGGCTAAAAATGGGCGCGTGATCTTCTTTCTTGGCGTTCAACCTGGCCGCGTCAGCGGCACTCATGAAGAACGTCATCAGCGGGCCGACCGTGCGGCTCGAACCGTTGGCAAAGCACACGTCGAACTGACCGCCGGCGGTGTGCGGATCGACGCCTTCCACCAGTCGCCAGGGGTCAAGGCCCCATTCCTCGGATTGCGCGCTGTACCAATAGGCCGGCGCATCGCCGTTCAAGTCGCTGGCCGCGTACTCGCGCACCAGGACGGCCACCCGGCCGGTGTTCGGCTCCACGAATCCCGGCGGGTAGGGTAGGGTCTGTTTTTTCATGTCAAAGCCCCTTCGGCTTGTAGATCGAAACGAAGTAGGTGATCGCGGTCAGCACCGCGAAGTACGCCAGGAACGACCAACCGGCATACACGCCAGGCGTGTTCCAGTGGTAGAGCATCCGCACGAACTGGAAGAAGGTGGCAATCGACAGCACCCACTTGAGGATCGGCCAGACCAGCACGGTCGCCACCCATACGAACTTGACCAGGCCGGCCAGCAGGCCAGCACCGGGGGCCTTGTTGGGGGCAGCAGACGCGGCGGCAGGCTCCACCGGCGCGGGCGCGGCGGGCTGCTCGATCTCCTTGGGGAACTTGATGATGTTGGACATAGCTTGACCCTCCACGCGCTTACGTGTTGAATGCTGGGTGCTCCCACTCGGAAGCATGGTTACGGTGTGCCAGCACCAGGCCAAGCGCCCCGGATCACTCCGGGGCGTTCCTCCACCTGGGGCCGCCCTTGATCTTGCCTCGGCTCACGCAATACTCCTTCTTGGCGTCCTCGATAGGCCCGGCCGTTGCCGACCGGGCCATGTGCTCTTACCAGCCGGCCCGGCGCTTGGCCTGCTCGACGGCTTCCATCGACCAATGGCCCTTGGCCTGCCCCTCCAGGGAGCATCCGGCGAAGTACGCCTTGCCGCGCAGTTCCTCGGCTTTGCACACCAGCTCGGCCGCCTCGGCCATCATGGCCGCGATCTCGTCACGGCGGGCCGGGAAGTCGGTCGCTGCCGCGCCCTCCAGCTCGTCAATCCAGGGCATAATCTTGTTGTCGCTCATCGGACTTTCTCCGGTAGTTGACCTGGGCAATGTGCCCGGCCTTCAAGTGCTATATTAGGGCAAAATGCCCTAACCTGTCAAGCACTTTAGCTAAACTTTTTTCGCTTTACCGGAATCCGAAGGCTAAACTTTAGCCGCTAAAACCTTTCCCTTGGCGTCAATCCTCTTTCCAGATCACGCCCAGCCCGGCCTGGTCGCACAGGATCGCCCATGCCGCATAGGGAATCGGGGTGTCCTCGCCGATCCAGCGGCGGATCGTGCGGTCGCCCTTCGCGCCCAGCCCCAGCGCCTTCGCGGCCTTGCTGCCGCTGAACCCGGCCAGGCGCAGCACCTCTCGGACTTCCTCGCCGGTCGGTTGCGCCCAGCGTTCGGCCGGCTTCAAGCACTCCAGCCGGATATTGGCGTCGTTCGTCATTCGTTCGTTCTCCTGGTCAAGTGATAAGCCGCAACTGGTCGAAGCCGTAGATCGACTGGATGCAGCTCGGGTCTGAATCGACCACGCGCCGGCCTGCGCGATTGGTCTTGTACGTTACCGGCCTGTCGTCGTGCGCCCACACCTGGCGGGTGTCGGGATGCACCTTCACGATGATGATGCGCTTGCCGATGTAGCGGTCGAAAACCGGGTGATGGACGTATATGGACGCCCCCTATGCCAGGTTCTCAATTCGCGACAGCTCGAAGGTAAAGATTGCACCCGTATATCCGGACTTTGGTTGCAGCCTTTGGGGCCACTGTCCCTGATGGGATTCGCTGGTTGACGCCTCGATCGCTCACACGCACTCTGGGTGCCTCGTCCAGTTCGGGCTTTGCCAACCACGGTCTGACCTGTCTTGCCATCACTTCATGATCGCCTGAGCAATCGGTGGTTTGTTCTCCCTGACGTTGCCGCGTTCGGCAAATGGCTCGGTTCAGGCTGTCGCTGTACTGCGTGCAAACCCGGGGTCGAACTGCCGGTCATGCGCCAACAGCGCCCAAACGATCCGGGCGTTCTTGTTGGCCAGCGCCACCGCGGCCACGTTTTTGTTGCGCCGCGTGACGACCGCACCAATCCAGCTGCAGGTATCGGGCCGCTGGCTTATGCGGTAGATGACCGACCGCGCGCCATGGATCAGCAGCGTTCGCAGGTAGGTATCGCCTCGCTTGCTCATGCCGAGCAGGTTGGACTTCCCACCTGAGGAGTGCTGCCGTGGGACCAAGCCGAGCCAGGCAGCGACCTGACGACCGTTGTCAAAGTTCCTGGCATCGCCAATCGAGGCGACCAATGCGCTGGCGGTGATGGGGCCGATGCCCGGAACCATGGCCAGATTGCGGCTGAGCTCGCTGCTTCGGTGCCATGCCTGGATCTTGTCTTCGAGCTCCTGTACCTGGCGATCAAGCTCCTTAAGGTGATCGAGCAGCCGCGCGATGAGCAGGCGAAACGCGCCGGGCAGCTCGTTGACACCGTCTTCGACCAGCTCAGGGACGCGTGTGGTAATGTGGCCAATACCCTGCGGCACGATGAGGCCGAACTCGCCGAGCAACCCGCGGATCTGGTTGGCCTGCGCTGTGCGTGCGCGCACAAACCCTTGCCGAACACGGTGCAGTGCAAGCACCGCCTGCTGTTCAATGTTCTTCACCGGGACGAAGCGCATGTTTGGCCGCCCGACTGCTTCGCATATCGCCTCTGCGTCGGCCGCGTCGTTCTTGTTCGTCTTGACGTAGGGCTTGACGAACTGCGGTGCCATTAGCCGTACCGTGTGGCCCATGCTTGCCAGCTTGCGGCCCCAGTGGTGAGCGCTGCCGCAGGCTTCCATGCCGATCAGGCACGGCGGCAGGTTGACGAAGAAGGCTGCCATCTGGTCGCGCCGCAGCTGCTTCTTCAAGACCGCCTTGCCGTGCTCGTCGATGCCGTGGACCTGAAACACGTTCTTGGCCAGGTCGATGCCAACTGTCGTGATCTTCATGGTGACGCCCTTTCAGTTCAGGTGGTTGGTGACACCACCACTTTGGCAGGTTCGCGCAACAGCGGGTGGGGGCGTCCATTCCATTGCTCACGATCTCGCACCGCTGGCCGGGCTTGAACTCCACCAGGTCGGCCGGGCCTCCATCGCCATTCCTGGCGATGCTGCAGGTTGCCGCGCTCGCTCGCGGCATCGTTGTTTCCGGCGATACAGGCCCGCCCTCGCCCGGCTCGGCATCGTCGGCTTTGACGATGCTGCAGGTCATCGTCGTTTCTGGCGATGCGGGATCTCGCTCCGGGCCTGCGCCGGTGATTTTTCCCTTGGCGTCCAACCCGGCGGCCCTGGCCGCCTTGATCCTGGTCGCGGCCTCGGCCGCCCAGCGCCTGGCGATGAAGGCCCGATGCGAGGGCAGCACCACATCGACCAGGACGAACCCCGGCGGCACCAGGACGGTCGCCGGTGCGCGCCGCGCCGGCGGCTCCAAGCCGGCCAGCCAAGCGGGCAGGGGAGCATCGGCCAGGCGGTCGCGGTAGCTGGCCTCGACCATCACCGGGCGCTTCTTCTCGGCTCGCTGCGCAGCCAGGATGCCGCGCGCAACCTCGTCCACCGTCATGCAGCCCTGCGCCGTGTCGAAGTGCGAGCGGTAGCCCGTTTCGGAGATAAACGGCCTGTCCAGGTCGATGACGTGGAACTGGAAGTGGGCACCCAGCGGCCCGCCGTAGCCGGCCTCGTACTCCACCAGGGCGCGCATGTCGCCATCCGCGACCAGGAACTGGCCGCGCTGGCCCTACAAGGGCACGTCGCCAGGCACCGCCGCGCAATGGCGCTCGATGACCTGGCCGGGCGCGTCGTGGTCGGCCATGCTGCCCACGTGCGTTCCGCCGTTCATCTTCCAGATGACGGCCTCGTATCGGTCGCTGGCCGCCTCGGCGGCCGCACCGTCGCCGCGCATGATCGCCGCGTCGATCTCCACCACGGCCGCCACGGCGGCGGCCAGCAGCTCGTCGCGGTCGGTGGGCAGCTCGGCCAGCAGCTCGGCCGCCGGCGCGTTCCAGTCCTGGCCCGGCTGGGCCGGCGTCTTGCGTTTCTTCGCCATCGGCCGGCCCCTCAAGTGTCAGCACGCCGCCACGCGATCACGTCGCGGGCTTCGTAGCCGTGGCGCTTGCAGTCGTCGCAGAATCCCGAGCTGAACCCCTTGTGGTTCGTGCCGATCCATGCGGCCGGCTTGCCGCATTCGTGGCCGTAGGTGCCCGGCTCGGCGTTGTGGCACTTGCCGTCCGTCGCGTAGCTGTTCGTCGGTGCCTGGGGAGCGTTGTTCCTGGTCATGGTCGCCTCCTGGAAGCCCCGGCCGAAGCCGGGGCCGCCCCTCATCAGTCAATAGCCCGGTAGATCGCGGCCGCCTCGGCGTGGCTGGCTGCGAAGCCGCGCAGGAAGTGATAGCGGTCGATCAGGGCATCGCCGGCGTCCGTGTCGGCGGCCTCGGCCGCGAGCTGACCCAGCGCGAACAGGGTTGCGACAATGCCGGCGGCGTCGGCCGACAACTCGCCTCGGAAGCCGTTGCCGTCCACCTCGATCTCCAGGCGGTCGGCCAGGTCGGGGGCCATGTAAAAACCGCCGTCCGACAAGGTGTAGTAGTGCCAATACGCGCCGCTGTAGCGTTCGCAGAGCCGGCGAAGCCAGGCATACACCAGGGCCTCGCCGCGCATCATCAGACGCGGGCCGAAGTAGGCGGGCAGGAAGTCGAGGCGCTGGGCCTCGGCGACCAGGGAAGCGGTAACGGGTTGCTCTTGGGTGTTCATCGGACTTTCTCCGGTAGTTGACCTGGGCGAAATGCCCGGCCTTCAAGTGCTATATTAGGGCAAAATGTCCTAATCGTCAAGCACTTTAGCTAAACGTTTTAGCCGCTAAACCTTGCCCTTTCCCTTGGCGTGCATTACAATGTAATTCACGAACCCAACCGGAGAACCAATCATGGCTGCAAACCAGCTCGTACAAACGCGCATCGACGGCGCGATCAAGGAAGAAGCGGCGGCCGTCCTGGCCGCGATGGGCCTTACCGTGTCCGACGCGGTGCGGCTGCTGCTCACGAAGGTGGCCCAGGACAAGGCGCTGCCCTTCGAGCCGCTGATTCCGAACGCCACCACCATCGAGGCGATGAAGGAAGCCCGCAAGGGCAAGCTGCCGCGCTTCGCCACCGTCAACGATCTGATGGCCGATCTGCATGCGGCAGATTGAGCGCACCGGCCAGTTCAAGCGCGACTACAAGCGCGAGGCGAAAGGGCAGCACCGGGCCACGCTCGACGCCGACCTGGTGCCCGTCCTGGTCGCGCTCGCCGACGACCAGCCGCTGGAACCTCGGCACCGCGACCACGCGCTGACCGGGGACTGGAAGGATCACCGGGATTGCCACGTCAAGCCCGACCTGGTGCTGATCTACCAGAAGCCCGACGCCGACACGCTGCGCCTGGTGCGCCTCGGCTCTCACTCCGAACTCGGCTTGTGATCGGCGCGGGCCTGGCCCCGCGTCTCACGTTTCATTGACACTTGAGGGGCGCTTTCCGCGCCACCGGCCGAGCTGGCCGACCCCCTTCCTTGGCGTAAAACCTGCGGCGGTGGAGCTGCTGCGATGCTTGAGGATCGCGCGGCCGGTCGAACCGCGGCGACCTGGTTGGGGAGTGTGAGGGGGCTTTGCCCCCTCGCAAGCTCTCGAACTTACTGCCTTCCGCCAGGCGCTTGCGCCTGGCTCTCCTAAGCCGTAGCGCCGAAGGCGCTCCATTGTGGGGTGAGGCCGCAAGGCGGCCGAGGGGCGTAGCCCCTGGGGGGATGGGAGGCCGCTTGCGGCCGGGTGGGATCGAGAAGGGGGGTTTCCCCCCTTCGGCGGCCGGTCATGCTGCGCGGTAGCTTGGGCCGTGTTGCCGTTTTTTTCGCCAGCCTCTGGTTAAAACTACCTGGTTATATAAAAAGGTTATAAAGACGGTTAAAAACCTGGTTAGCATGACCGAAAAACGCGCGTAAACCGTTGTCACGCCAAGGAAAAGCGCGAAGAGGCCGCCCCTCAAGTGTCAATGGATAAGCCCCCCATGTGTCAATACGCTGCCCCTCAAGTGTCAAGAACCGCGCCCCTCAAGTGTCAGTAGGGCCGCCCCTCAAGTGTCAATACCGGGGCAGGGTTCCTAACAGGGTTATCCACAACTTCGGTGGATAACTCCATGCCGATCAGGCACTTAGGCCGCCTCGGCGGCCGCCTGGACGGCTCGACCAGGCCGAAATCGGCCGCTGCCCCCCAAGTGTCAACATCGCGCCGGCCCCGCTGCCCCTCAAGTGTCAACGTCAGGGCTGCGCCGGCCGGCCTCGGCCGACTTGTCCCGAAACTGTCCACAACGGCCGCGCCGGTGGGGCAGGGCAGGGAAGGCCCCGGAAACGGGCCAGGAAGGCCCGTCAGGGCCGCAAAGCCCAGCGGCGAGGGCCACCGGCCCGGTGAGGGGTCTCCTCGTTTTCAGTGCAATAAGAGGGTCGGCAGGGATTCATGTAAAACCCAGCAGAAACAGGCTTAAGTGCCTGTCCCCGTTGACTTTTTCGACTCTCTCTTCCCTGGACGACCGGCCTCTTCAACCGGGTTCGCAACCAAATTAGGGCCAGTCGCCGGCGTACTGAAGCGCTCAAGCATGCTGGCCACGACCTGCTCCTGGGCCGTGACGGATGACCTGGCCGTCGCCAGCGCCAGTTCCAGCTGTTGTTTGGCGGAAAGCAGCTCGTCGACCTTGGCCTGCAACTGCTCTTTGGAAGTGCTGAGCTGCTGGACGGCCGCGTCCTGCTCAACCAGGCGCCGGCCCAATTCCTCGGAGCGCCTTTGCGCAAACCCCAGTTCATCCTTGAGCGGCCGCAGGCCTCGCACCTCTTCCTGAGCCTGGTGCAGATCGCCCTGGGCGCGCGACAAATCGCCCAGGAGGCGTGCGTTTTCCTGAAGGGTATGGACGGCTTCCTGCTGCTTGGTGGCCAAGGTCTCGTTCACGGTGCGCAACTCGGCCTGCAGGTACTGCACCTGCTGTTCGTGCTTGCGCTGGTCCTGGTCGCGCTGCTCCTTTGTGGATTCCCGGAAATGCTCCAGCGCCTGGCGCGCGTGCTTGTGCTTTTCTTCCAGGGATTGGCGATGGCGCTCTTCGGCCGCGAGGCGCTCCTGCAGGTCGGCCACCTGCTGGACGAGCTGAGTGTTTTCCAGGGTCTTGCGGCTCAGAGCTTCGCTGGTTTTGCCGTGAGCGTTTTTTTCGTCGGCCAGGGCCCGCTGGGTTTGCTCCAGCTGCTGGCGCGTGGCCAGCGCCTCGGATTTCAGGGCCGCGACGGCTTGCTGCTGTTGGCTCAGCTGCTCGGCGTGCTTGGCCTGCGCCGTGGTGACCCGCTCTTCCGCTTCTTCATTGACGCGGGCGGCTAGGCGACCCACCAGGTCCTGGATTGCCTCGCTGACGGCTACGCGGCTGCCGGTGGCTGGCCCTTCCTCTTCCTCGATCTCCTTCAGGTAGCGATGGATCGTGGTTTTGGAGCCGCTGCCCAGCTCTTCGCGCACCGCATCGATGGACGGATTGCGCCCTGCGGCCAGCAATTTATCGCGGGCACGCAGCACTTCAGACTTGTAGATTCCGGCTCGGGCCATGGTTCACCTCGTTATTTTGTACTGTAGTATGTACCATGATATTACATACTATTTAAGAGGTCAATAAATCATAGATCTTAGTAAATATCACACTGGGTAATAGTGGATTATCCAGTGTGATGCCGATTTTGGGGCGAATGAGCCGTGGCGCAGGTGTCGCTTGGGTGGAACCACCCCTGATGCACCCAGGCGGACGGGTTTCGGCTCGACCGGCGTGCTGGAGGTGGTCGAGGACCACCAGGGCGACAACTACCGGGCCTTCTACACCGTCGTCAAGTTCGCCGCTCCCCAGCGGCCACCCAAAGTGCTGCTAAAGGAAAGGGCGGCGCCACTCAGAGCGAGATCGAAAACATCACCGACATCTCGCGCCACACTATTCGGGTCATCGTTTCCCCTGGAGGAAAGCCGACGTGGCAACGACCGACCAGCAGCTCGAGGCGGCGTTGCTCGCCTCGTCGGGCCTTTTGGTAGGTCGTACCAGCGGCGGCGCTTTCGCGCGTCTTCAAAGTATTGAATCTGGAACAAGCACAAAACCGTGGCTTGCGCTGGTCTGGTCGCTTGACGGCCCAAAGTCAACTCCTTTTGGTCGATCGGTACAGCAGCAGGACTGGAGCGTTGTCCATGTGAGCGAGGCCGCAAACGTGCTGCCTACGCATGGTGAACCGCCCCGGGGCGGTTCATGGACTCTCTCCACGCTCGCAGCGCCAAGACGGAGAACCGTCTCACGGCCTCAGATAAATGGCAGCCAACACAAAGCCGGCCATCCACAGCGTCTCGATCACCAGCAGCAAAAAGGGCCGCCAGCCTGCGCGGGCCAGTTGCCCGAACGAGGTCTTGATGCCCAAGGCCGCGATGGCAACAACCAGACACGCACGCGATACATCGTTGAGTCCCATCTGCACCACTGCTGGCACGCCCCCCATGGAGTTGATGATCACCAGCGCCACAAACACCCACAGAAACCAGGGCACCACGGCCTGCTTCGCCGCAACGGTGCCTTCTTCACTTTCTTGCTCACGCGCCTTCTTGAACAAGGTGGACACCACCACCACCACAACGGCCAGCATGGACACCCGAAACAGCTTGACGATGGTGGCGTAGTCGCCGGTCTCCGGGCTCAGCATGTAGCCTGCGCCGACCACCTGTGCAACGTCGTGGATCGTGCCGCCGAGAAACAGGCCGGCCAGCTCGGGCGGCAGATGCAGCAACCGGGCCGCCAGCGGATAGATCACCATGGCCAGAGTGGACAACACGGTCACGGTCACCACCACCATCAAGGTAAAGCGCTCACTGTCCTTGGTGCGTGGCAGCACGGCCGAGATCGCCAGCGCGGCGGAAGCACCGCAAATGGCGACCGCGCCGCCGGACAGCACGGATTGCGCGCGGTTCAGGCCCAGAAAACGGCCCAGCAGCACCCCGCACAGCAGCGTGGTCACGACGGCGGCGATCACGATGCCCGCCGTGGTCCAGCCCAGGCCCGCAATCTGGCTCGCCGTGATCCGCGCACCGAGCAGGCCGACGCCCACCCGCAGCACGGTGCGCGAACAGAACTCGATGCCGGGCCGGGTCTTGGGATCCTGGCTCAGGTAGTGAAAGGCTACGCCAAAGAACAGCGCGTACAGGAACTGAGGCCCGCCGTGCAGCGTGGACACCAGGGTCGCGGCCATCGCAATCACACACGACAGGCCCGTGCCGGGGAGAAACTGCAGCAGTTGCTGCGCCAGTCCTGGTGGGCGGGCCGTGTCCGCAGCGGATGTGGGAGACATGGAGTTGGACACTGGAAAAACCTCTTCGATCAAGCTTGTAGGGCGCGCAGGCGGGCCTTATTCCCTCCATGAATTTGATAATAGGCAGAAGTCATAAAGTAAAAAATCAGATAATATCTTTCATAATGATCGATAAATCCAATCAATTGTCGTTCCAGCGCTTGCGCGTGAACCTGCGTCAGCTGGAGGTCTTTCTGGCCACAGCGCGCGGCGGCAGCACACGCGCGGCGGCCGATCGCATCGCACGCTCGCAATCGGCGGCCAGCACCTCGCTGGCGGAGCTCGAGGCCGCGCTGGGTGTCGACCTGTTTGATCGTGTCGGCCGGCGCCTGCAGCTCAACGAAAACGGGCGCGCGCTGCTGACCAAGGCCCAGGTCCTCGTCGATCAGGCGGCCGAATTGCAAGCCATGTTCACGGACGAGCACGCGGCGCCGTTGCGGGTGGCGGCCAGCTTCACGATTGGCGAATACCTGTTGCCCAGCCTGGTGTCGAGGTGGACGCAACTGCACCCCAAGAGCAAGATCCATCTGCGCATTGGCAATACCAGTGAAGTCATCGATGCGGTCGCGGCGCTGGACGTCGACATCGGCTTTGTGGAGGGCTCTCAGACACACGCCGACCTGATGGTGCAGCCGTGGCGGGAGGATGAGATGGTGATCCTCGCGGCGCCTGACCATCTTCTGGCGAAGGGCTGCGCCACGCTCCGCCAGTTGGCTCAAGCCACCTGGGTGGTGCGTGAACACGGCTCCGGCACACGACAGACCACGGATGCCTGGTTGCTCAACAACCTGGAGGAGGTGCGCATCGGCTTCGAACTGGGCAGCAACGAGGCGGTCAAGCGTGTGGTGGCGGCCAGCGATGGCCTGGGCTGTCTGTCTCGCTACGCCGTGGAGCAAAGTGTGGCGGACGGGCACCTGGTTGAACTGCAAACGCGCCTGCCCAAGGCAAGCCGCAAGCTCGCCATCGTGCTGCACCGTGAAAAAAGGCTGGCCCGTGCGACCCAGGACTTCCTGGCGCACTGCACACACTCTGCCAGCTCGCTGCGATCGCCATCGCAAGGGTACGGTGCCGATCAAACCCTTGGCTGGAGGCCGCTGTAGGCGATGGCGGTTGCAGCCAGCAGCACCGCATGCCGAGGATTTAAAACCTGTCGATCAGCAGATCGAGGCACCAGACTTAGCAGGCTGCTGAAATACCCCCGCCGAAGCTGATCGCCTCAGCGCGATGAGCCAGTTTCGGATGAGTTGATCGGTCGCGGTCGAGCAATGCGCCATCCAAGGGGATGTTTTACGCGTTTGCAGGGCCTTTTCCGCTCATCTGGCGCTCACTGCGCACACTTCAGACGGACTTGTCCCAGGGTACGCATGCGCACACGCCCCAGCTCAAGGCACGACCGTCAACGCGACAGAGCCCTGGCATGTCATGCCGCAATGACTGTGCGGGTTTTACCTAATGTCGACATTAGACAGTAAATGGCAAACTCCGACCCACTATGTCATCGCGTTTATCCGATCCCCCCGCACAGACCCTGAGCGAATCGCTGCATCGCACCATGCCCTTGCAGATCGCCGACGCCCTGGCTCTCGAAATCATCGAGGAGCGCTACGCCCCCGGCGAGCGATTGAACGAGATCCAGATCGCTGCCCGATGGGGCGTGAGCCGCTCGCCGCTCAGGGAGGCATTGCGGATTCTCGAAAAGCGTGGACTGGTAGTGATCACCCCACAGCGTGGCGCGCGGGTGACCACGCTTTCGCTGGAAGAGGTTGAACAGCTTTTCGAGATCCGCGCCGTGTTGGTCGGCTTGGCGGCCAAGGGAGCTGCCAGTCGTATCGACGGCAACGCAGCACAGCGACTCGATGTGCTGCTCCTGCAGTTGGAAGAGTCTCTACCCGACGCTGAGCGATATGAACGGGCTAGCGCCACAACCACGATCGAGATCGCGGTCATGAGCCGAAGCCCGCCCCTCACGGAAATGATCGTCTCTTTCGCACATCGCATTGGCCGCTATGCCCGCCTCGGTCTCGGCACACAGGCCCGCCGCACGACATCGATCGCACATTGGCGATCACTGGTCGAGGCAATCCAAGCCGGCGATGGAGAGCGTGCGGAGACGATCCACCGGCGCCTGGCACTTGAAAACCGCGACGAAGCGGTCAAGGCTGTTGACGCCGACCGAAAACTGAGCCACTTTTTGGTGTGATGCCGACCTAAAACTGAGCCAGGTGTTTTACCTACCCTGCTGTTTTGTGCAGCAAGGGAATGAAGAGGGTGATCACCATGGACATGATTGGCAAGATACGGCGGATGCACCGCCGGGACAAGAAGACGAAGCGGGAGATATCGAGGGCCACGGGTCTGTCGCGCAACACGGTGGCCAAGTGGCTGGACGAGGCGCAGCCGGTCGAGCCCAAGTACCGCCGGGAGGCGGCGAAGGCGACCAAGCTGTCGGCGCACGAGGCGGAGCTCAAGCAAGCCTTGAAGGCCGATGCCAAGCGGCCCAAGAAGGAGCGGCGCACGGCCAAGGCCTTGTTCACGCAGATCAAGGCAGCGGGCTACGAAGGTGGCTACACGCGGGTGACGGATTTCATCCGCAAGTGGCGCCAAGGTGAAGGCCAACAGGCGGCCTGCAAGGCCTTCGTGCCATTGACCTTCGAGCTTGGCGAGGCCTTCCAGTTCGACTGGAGCGAAGACGGCTTGCTGGTGGGCGGGGTGTACTACCGCATGCAGGTCTCGCACATGAAGCTGTGTGCCAGTGGGGCCTTCTGGCTGGTGGCCTACCCCAGCCAAGGCCACGAGATGCTGTTCGATGCGCACACCCGCAGCTTTGCAGCGCTGGGTGGCGTGGCACGCCGTGGCATCTACGACAACATGAAGACGGCGGTCGACAAAGTCAAGAAGGGCAAAGGCCGCGTGGTCAATGCGCGCTTTGCAGCCATGTGCGCGCACTATCTGTTCGACCCTGATTTTTGCAACCGTGCCAGCGGCTGGGAGAAGGGGCGCGTGGAGAAGGATGTGCAAGACAGCCGCCGTCGCATCTGGGTGGAGGCGGGGCAACGGCGCTTTGGCAGCTTTACCGAGCTCAATGCGTGGCTGGGCGAGCGCTGCCGGGCTCTGTGGCGAGAGCTGCGCCACCCACAGCACAAAGCGTTCAGCATCGCCGAGATGCTGGAGCTGGAGCAAAGCCACCTGATGCCGATGCCGGTGGCCTTTGATGGCTATGTTGAGAACCCGGCCAAGGTGAGCAGCACCTGCCTGGTGACGGTGGCGCGCAACCGCTACTCGGTGCCCTGCGAATGGGCGGGGCAAATGGTCAGCACACACCTGTACCCGGCGCAGATCGTGGTGGTGGCCGGCGATGCTATGGTGGCCACGCACGAGCGCCTGAGCGATCGCAACCAGACCCGCTACGACTGGCAGCATTACGTGCCGCTGATCGAGCGCAAGCCGGGCGCGCTGCGCAACGGCGCGCCCTTTGCAGACCTGCCCGAGCCATTGCAGCGCATGCGCAAAGGCTTGCTGCACCAGGAGGGCGGCGACAGGGTGATGGCGCAGGTACTGGCCGAGGTGCCCAAGCAAGGGCTGGACGCCGTGCTGGTGGCGGTGGAGTTGGCCCTGGAGAGTGCGCCGCCATCGGGGCGGGTGAGCACCGAGCACGTCATCAACGTGCTCGGCCGCCTGCAAGCGCAGCCCCTGCCCGAGACGGTTGCGACCAACCTGCAAGTGAGCCAGACACCCCTGGCCGACACGGCGCGCTATGACAGCCTGCGCGCTGGCAGCGACATGCAGGAGGCCGATCATGCGTGAGCTGGACAAGGAGTTCAAAGAGCTGCGCCTGTACGGCATGGCCGGGGCCTGGGAGGACCTGGTCAAGCAAGGCGGCCACGCCACGCTGGAGAGCTCGCGCTGGCTGCTGGAGCACCTGCTGCAAGCGGAAGTCACGGACAGGGCCATGCGCTCAGTGAGCTACCAGATGCACACGGCGAAGTTCCCCGTGCACCGCGACCTGGCGGGCTTCGACTTCGAATGCTCGCCCGTGGACAAAAAGCTCATCGAGCAGTTGGCCAGCATGGCGTTCACCGAGCAGGCGCACAACGTGGTGCTGGTGGGTGGCCCCGGCACGGGCAAGACGCATCTGGCCACGGCCATCGGCGTGGCGGGCATCACGCGCCATGGCTCACGCGTGCGGTTTTACTCCACGGTGGACCTGGTCAACGCACTGGAGCAGGAGAAGGCCCAAGGCAAGGCAGGCCGCATCGCAGCGAGCTTGCAGCGCATGGACCTGGTCATCCTTGATGAGCTGGGCTACCTGCCCTTCAGCCAGGCAGGCGGCGCCTTGCTGTTCCACCTGCTGAGCAAGCTCTACGAGCAGACCAGCGTGATGATCACCACCAACCTGGACTTCAAGGAATGGTCCAGCGTGTTCGGCGATGCCAAGATGACCACGGCACTGCTGGATCGACTCACGCACCACTGCCACATCGTCGAGACGGGCAACGAGTCCCACAGGTTCATGCACAGCACAGCCGTGGCCAAGAAACGCATCAAGGCACGCGAACAGGCCAAGAAGGCTGAGCCGTTCTGAGCGGTTCAAGGGCAAGCCGCTACGGGCTTCGCCCTGCGCGGCTTACCCTCAACGGACGACCACCGAGCTCGATCACCAAGGAGACCAAAACCGACCCAAGGCACTACACTTATCCACAGCCGACCTTCACAGGTTGGCCATTAGCCCTGGCTCAAAATTCAATCGGCACGGTGGCTCAATTTTGAATCGGCGCCAACAGGCAGTTGTCTATGGCTGCATGAAATGCGCTTCCCGCAGAGCAATGTCCTCTCTCAGAATGCGCTGGATTTCCAGCACTGCCGCCGCGCTCTGTTGCACGCTGTGTCCTGAAATGATGATTTTCTCGGATTGCGCCCCGGGAAGATGAGCGCTGCGGTAAGGCACGAGACCATCATCGGAATCAGCGAGGGCCACTTCGGCATTGGCCTGGGCCACG
>Ga0116173_1000819_pt1 | contig 27400 bp, 10 predicted proteins | sample AD_UKC085_MetaG_FD_89800 | JGI IMG/M metagenome (GOLD analysis project Ga0116173, IMG submission 89800) | Active sludge microbial communities of municipal wastewater-treating anaerobic digesters from USA - AD_UKC085_MetaG | ecosystem: Engineered > Bioreactor > Anaerobic > Digestate | place: USA...
GATACAAATATGAGCAAATTGTTGAAAATATTCAATTGTATTTTCATTTAAGTCACCACGCAATTTGACCCATTGACACTTAGTATAGTGAAAATACCACGCAATTTGACCTATACGCCAAAAATTTGTGTAAATACATGTTCGCACCTAACGTTGGATTAGCGAACTCATTATTCCTGATTTTAGTGGACCAAAAATATAATAATTCGTTTTAATTCGTCGTCAAGCATCTGTCAGCGCACTTTTTCTCTTGATCCCTAAAAATGTCTTGAAAACTTATCTCAAATAATCAAAGGATAAAATCTTAAACCTGCTTCTGAAGCATAAATTTCTTTCCGTATTTTCCTGCCAAATATTTTATAAGTAGATAGCCGATGGTTATTCCAAAGATGTCGGCAAAAAAATCAATCCATTCTGCGCTTCTGGGTGGAAAAAAATATTGCTGTACTAATTCCATTACACCTCCAAAGACAAAAGGGAAGACGTATGCACTCCAGTATAATACCTTTTTGGAAAACTGTCTGATATAAAGATCAAAGAATATGCTCATGCTCAATGTCATATACATAAAAGAGTGGCCAATCGTGTTTCTAATAAAAGAGAGGTCTATTAAAAGGTTTTCTTCTGCATTCGCATAATATATTGCCTCGTGTTCTGGTGCTATACGTATGGCATCTGGCATCTCTTTTATGATGCTAAAATAAATAATGGCAAATAGCACAAATGGTGATATGAAAATAAATTTTCTCATCTCTTATAAATTCTGTGCTGCAAAGGTAAAAATATCGCGTGGAATATGTTTGTTAAATGGAGTTTTTAATCTATAACGATTGTATCACGTTAAGCGTTGCTCGAATTTCGAACAACGCTTAACGTGAAAACATTAACGCCTTAATAAGGTGAAGTGTCCTACATATTGTCTGTCAATCTCTTCTATGTTTATGATATACCAATAATCGGTAGATGGCATTTCGTTTCCATTGTAAGTGCCATCCCAACTCATTGTTGGGTCGTTGTATTGATAGAGTTGCTTTCCGAATCTGTCGAAGATCTGTACCGTAAAAACTTCAAACTTATCCAAGTTAGAGATTTCCCAAATATCATTTGTTCCATCTCCGTCAGGAGTGAAGAAATCAGGAACTATGATGTGGTAGGTTGGAGTAGTCAATGTGGTGTCGTCCATACAGCCCAGCTCATCTTTTATCCTGATGGTATATGTTGTAGAATAATGGATCTTCTCAAATACGTTGGATGTTGTAAATCCAGAGCCGAAATCGTATTCGTAACTACCTGTACCACCATTAGCGTTGAAGGCTATGCTGTGATAGCCTACATATTCGTAGCTTGTGATGGTTGGTAGTGGAGCTACCGTTACTGTGGTGGATTTCTCCTCTTCACATAAACCATTTGTAGCCCTTAGGTAATACGTGGTAGTCTCTTTGGGATTTACCAAGATCCTGTTTCCTTCGTAATCTATTTCAGAGAAGTCTGGTGTTGTAGCCCATTGGTACTTGTAGGAGGTGTTGAAAGGACTACTCTGCAGATAAACGTTCTCTCCATAACAGATGCTGGTGTCGGCAACGTTGAGTTTGACTTTTGCATCAACGTTGATAGTGGTTGTTTTGCTGCCAGCAGGGCAACTGGATTCAGTGAAAGCTGTTACCTTGTATTTGGTTGACTTTTGAGGCGAGAGTGTCAATGTCTGGCTTCCTATTGTCAAAGCAGAGAATGTATTTGAGTTGATAGCTGCCTGTTCCCAAACTAAAGATGGCTCATAAGGGAAGTCTGTGCTGACCGTTATCTCTTCGCCTTCGCAGATGGAGTCTGTAGAGATGGAGAGGTTAAATGTAGGTACAAAGTCAACATAAACTGTCTGGGTGTCGGTTGTAGTTGGGCAGTATTTGGCTGTAGCAGAGACCTGGTACTTCGTTGTGACGCTAGGTTTAACGAAGATCGATTTTTTGTCTGTTGCTATCTGACCGTTTGCTGTCACATCATCCCAGATGATGCTAAGAGGAGTTCCCCCCGTGATGGCTTTGAGCTCAACATTCTGTCCTGGACAGAGTTTGTTTTCTCCTTCAAGTGTTATGCTTACGGAGTCTTCTACCTCAACTGAAATCTCGTTAGATTTTATATCAGGACAAATTTGACTGCCAGAAACTGTAATTCTGTAGGTGCTGCTCTTTGTTGGATTGTCAGTTTTTTGAGTGCTGATCTCTGTAGAGAATGTACTGTAGTCTGTCTCGCCTTCCTCTTTTTTCTCCCATTTAACGGAAGTGGTTGCTCCGTATTGAGCAGATAACTGAACCTCGTCATTTTGACAGATGCCTTTGGTCGAAGCCGAAATAACTGGTATTACAGGGGTCTCAACTTTAACAGGAATAGTAATGACTAGAGTCGGACAGTAAGCACTGTTTGCATAGAGCGTATATTTACAGTCTTCTGTAGGGGTATCTTTAGCGTTGAGAGTTTGACTCACTGTTGTGTTTGTCGTTTGAGATTTTCTTCTCCATCCGAAATCCAAATATGCACCAGTTAATAAAGTGGCATTTAAATCAATGACAGTTCCGCTACAGATGCTTTCTGGAATAGGATCGTATGCTAATCGTATAGAGTCATCGACAATAATTTCAATCTCATTGGAAGCTTCTATCGGACAAACATTCTCTCCGATGGAAACAATTCTGAATATAGATGTTTCTGTTAGTGTAACATCTTTATTTTGAATAGGAGTCTCATCTATCGTTTCAAATCGAGAACTAGAAACTGTGTGCACCTCCCATCTGATGCTATCTGCATTGCTTACTTGGGTAAATAACCTTGTTGTACTGTTTGTGCAGATTCGGTTTCTGTCTGCTAATAACTCCAATTTAGCAGGTTGCTCTACCGTGACGGTACTTGTCTTTGTGACAGCAGGACAAACACTGCCGCTGAAGGTAACTTTGTAGACAGTCGTTTCAGAAGGGGTTTCGTCAAACGTTGTGCTTTCAGGAACGAAGACCTCTTCTGCATTCCCTCCAATTTTCTTGGTGAACGTTGATTGGTCAAGTTTTCCTTCTTTCAGTTTAGCTCGAATGCTGATCTCTGTGCCTTTGCAGATGGTCTGGTCTTTTGTAAGACTGAACATAATGGAGTCTTCTTTTTCTACTAAAACAGAGATTGGTTCTGCCAATGGGCAAACTGCTGTCTGTGTTTGTTTCAACTCAAAGATTCTATTTTCTGTGATGACCTCTTGACGGGTCTTAGCTCCGCTTCCGTCTTCCATGAAATTCTCTTCTTTTGGTTGTTCAATAGAAGAATCGTCAGCTGGACGACTGATGAATGAAACATGGTCAAAGTTGGTTGCGTCGAAGTCAATGGTCACTTCAGAGTTTATGCACACAAGATTGTCAGAAACGTTGAGGGAAAGAGTTGTTGGCTCTTCTATCTCCACATGTAAAGTTTCGCTCTTGCTTGGACAGACTTTTGCTTCGATAGAAACTCGGTAGTCTGTTGGTGCAGTTGGTGCTTCTTTGTGTGAGAAACCAGTTGCGGTTGTTATTTCAGAGAAATTGCTGTCGCCTGTTTTCTTTGATTCCCATTTCAATAGGTCTGCGTCGAAGTTGTAGTTGCTTACGCTTATAGTCATCTCAGAACCCAAGCAGATCGTGTCTTTGTCTAATGTAGCTTCAAACTTGACAGAGTCTTCAACGAAGATGGTGATAATGTTTGTTATGCCCGATGGACATTGACCTGTACCCTCAGCTGTGATTCTATACTGAGTGGATTGTGTAGGGGTGAGCGTCTTTATAATATCTGTTGATTGATCGAAAGATACAAATGCAGCTGTTGAATCCGTTCTCGACATCCAATTCAAGACGTTGATGTTTGTTCCGTTAACGGTTAAGTTAACAGATGATTGCTCGCATATAGAATCTTTGTCTGAAGACAAATCAATTTTTGTAGGATGAATGACATCGAAATTGTTTTCAAGGATGAGAGATGGACATTTGTCTCCTACGTATGTTATTCGAGTTTGCTGATTTTCATCAGCAGATCCGATGGAGTATTCTGTTTGTGTACCTCCTGTGATAGCCGTGTATACAGTTTCTGTACCTTTCTTCACTTCCCATGTGTAAGAGTTGATGAATCCCGTTACGCTTGTTTTGATGTTAATAGGATCGCCTTCGCAAACGGTTGTGTCTTTGCTGATTGTTCCTCTTATGGAGTCTTGAACAGTGATGTTTAAAGTCAGCGTATCTGAAAAACAGACACTGTCGTTTGCAGAAAGAGTTATTTCAGTCTCTTTTATGACGCCTACTACGGTATGGTTGTCTTGGTTTGTCTCAGTATTGTCCCACATATATTTGGTAGGATTGCCTTCGACCAAAACATCCGTTAACTCAATGTTAGAACCTTCGCAGACGATTGTGTCGGTTGGCAATTTAAGCTTAATCGCTTTGCTGACTCTTATTTTAGCGTAAATCGTGTCAGAATGACAAGTGTCATTCACCGCATAAACTCTATATTCGGTGTCAAGCGTTGGTAATACGGATAAGGTGTCACTGTCGTCAGTTACTTTCGTCCATTCCGTTTCTCCCATTTCTTTGTATGCCCAAACAAGGCTGTCGATGGTTGCCGTTGGGTCGTAAGTGGCGATGAGCTGAACCATCTCCGTTTGGTTGCTGCAAATGACAGAATCTGTCAGCTCAAGAGAGATGTCTGGTACATCGCAATGGCAAGAGACGGTTGAGATGTTTGTTATGGTGTAGACATAACAAGAATTGTCCGGACGACCTTTTGCGGCAATCTGTTGTGGTATCTCTGGCTCTGGGCCTGAAATGACCACGCGGTAACGTGTGCCGTTTGGATTGCTTTCCAAAAGAATCTTGACAGAATCGATGTTATATCCGCTCTCGTTCATGGATTCCCATGTTACTCCTTCGTCCAATGACTTTTGAAATAAGCAATAGAGTTTTGCTCCGTATATCTTATTCCAATCAGTTAAATCAGATAATTCGAGAGTTACGGAATCACCACAAATGCCTGTATAGTTGGTGTCTTTCTCTGCAGTAAGTTCAACCAATGGTGCTTTCACGTGACATGAAATGAGTGAGATGTCATCCATGGCCAAATCATTTCCTTTGTCTCCGTTGCCTGCATGGTCGTAGATTCGGAGTGTGATGGATTTGTTATCTCCCGAATTGAAACTTACGCCATAGTTGTTCCAAATGGATGTGCCGAATGGAGAGTTGGGTATGTCGCCAGAATCTTCTTTGCCTAGTACTGTGATTCCATCTTCACCAACAATTTCGAAGGTGAGGTTGCAATAAACGCCTTCCGTGTCACCGTTAGCCAATCTTTTAGAGATGGAAGTGGCAAATGTAGAGAAGAAATAGTCTGTATTGGCGCAAGGCTCGAAATCGATTTTCTGCTCGTAAATCACTTTGTCCTTCATGGCTTCATCAATGTTGATGACAATCAGACCTCCATCTTTATTGCCCGTGTGGTCACGACCACCAGAGAACCAGTTTGCTGCATATTTTGTGTCAGAGACAACGGAATATTCTCCGTCATCAGTGTTGCCGGAACTTCTGTAATCATGACCTTTTAGATTGCTGCTCTCTTTTCTTGAATTGGGAGCAACAGAACCAAAATCGTCTTTCCAAACAACTAAACGATCCTCTGCAAATTCGCAGGTTGGAGGGGTGCATTGTAAGGAGACCTCATTTGTGATAAAGAACTTATCACAGCCGTCGCTGGCTATGCCGTTGGTTGCAACCTCATTGGCTACAATGGAATTTTCTGCTAAAACAACGCGGTAGAGCTCCTTTGTGCCGTCTTCGCTGCTTGTAGATGTGATGGATTGCACATCATTGCCGCTTTCTGTGAGAGTTTGCCAAGTCAATCCGCCGTTGTCAGATCGTTGCCATAAACAGTAGATAGACGATCCGAATTCGTCTTGCCAATCGGTTAAGTCGGAGAGGTCAATCTCTTTTTTTTCTTCACAAGGAAAATTACTTAAGTCTGTCAACGCCGGATCTTTTTCAATAAATAAAGATGCTGAAGGTAACTTCTCTCCACAAATAAGAACGGAAATGTCATCAAAAACAATTTGTCTGTCTTGTGTCGTGTTTGTGTTGATGAGTTGAAGTGTGATATCACCTTGATAATTTTCCGGAACCATGAAATCGGCGTAGAAATGAGTCCATGTATATTCAAGGGTTCCTCCTGCTGAAACTTTACAACCGGTTGCTGATAGGGTATCTTTGTTGTTGTCTAAAACAACTGCTGTGAATGTTGCTTCAGACCACTGTTGATTGATATCAGCGAAGAGAGAGAACATGTAAGTCTTGCAGCTGCAGAATTTTGCATTGAGTGTCTTTTCGTAGAAAACTGTAGGGGTAGTGACTTTGGGTAAAATGGCGTACAATATAGCACCGTCAATGTCTCCCGTATGGTCGTTTGGACGAGGATTTCCTGTGTCCCAATCGTTTTTTTTCGTATTCTTTGGGTCTGAAACCAAGGCATAACCACCTGCTGCAGGTGAATCGCCATTGAAGAGGGTTAAGTTCTTGACCTCTGCACAAGCATTCAAATCGGTAGAAGTTGCTGTCCCGAAATCTTCATTGAAGATGGACATCAAATCTTTTGAGTAAGTACAGTTGGCTCTTGGTTTTGAAGCTGCTAATGTGTTGGAGATGGAAAATTTGTAACAACCATCATCAGGACCTCCGTTTGTGCTGATTTGTTCGGCTACTTCTTTGGCTTTAGCCTCTGTTTCGGCACCAGTGATGATGACTCTGTATCGGATGTTTTTTGTCACATCCACCTCCATCTGAGCCTTTCTCTTATCTATACCGCTGGTAGGTTCGGGAATGTCAGTCCATGTGAATCCGTTTTCGGATTCTTGCCATAAAAAGTATATCTTATCATAAAGTGTCTTCCATTTGGTTAAAATAGAGTCAGCGATAGAGTAGGAAGAGGTATATCGGCACCCCTGATTTTGGTTGATCGCACTGATGGTACTGCTTTCAATATCGGGGTCTGGTACATCTTCAGTGTCGTATCTGTAGAGTGTGATGTCATCCAAAGCAAAGTCGTTTCCTGCTTCGCAAGATTCCCAAGGTTCCAATTCTGAAGCTTTTTTGTCTTTGGTACAAAGTGCGTTATTTACAACTTGTAGTGTAATGGAGTTGTTGCCGGAAGAGTTGAACTTAATTCCGTATTCAGACCATTCATGTTCTGCTTTTGGGTTGTTTGAATCTGGACCATACATTTCCCAAAAAGGAATGCTGTCTGTGCTTAATTCTTCAATAGTACTACCGTCGTCGCCTAATATTCTCAAAATCAGATTGGCAGGTGTGCAACTGAAACTTGTTATGCTGGCTGCGTATATGGAAAAATAATAGTCGTTGTTGCTACAGAGAGGGAAGTTGATTTTCTGCTCATAAATAACTTGTCCTTCAAGCGTTCCGTCGGTGTTTACAACCAACATGCCTCCATTCTCGTTTCCTGTATGGTCGCGTCCGTTGGTGAAGAAATGCTGTGCATTGGGCTGATGAACTGGAAAACACCAATAAGTACTGTTGGCGATGGCGTATGAACCATCTTGTACACTTGTTGTGGTATCTCCTTGAAAGGTGTGTCCGGGCATGCTTTTAGATGGGTCGGCGAAGTCTATTCTCGTAGAATCGTCAACTACACCAAAATCATCTGTCCATACCTGGTTCATGGTTTGGGAGTGCACATTGATGAATAAGGTTAGTAATGAAAATAATACCAATAGATGGTTGTGTGTGTTTTTTAAGTGTACCATTATATAAAGACTAAAAAGAGATTTGATGAACTATAGTTTCCCCCAAAAAGTATAGTCCAAAACTGATTTTCAAATTTAATTATTATTCTCATAGAGAGAAAGAAAAGAAAAACAATTTTTTTAGAATCATCTTTTTTTAATTAAAAGTATAAGAAGCTGTTTTGATTTTCTATCATCTATTTTTTTATTTAAGCCCCAATGGTGGTTTTCCTATAGCCTTTCTGATCTGTAGTAGGAGATTTCTGTTTTTTGTCTGAATGGTTTTCTCAATAAGGAAATATGATTTCGCATATCTTATATACGAGAAAAACATGAACTGTCAGAATGAAAGGTACGGCAAAGATAAATTTCATGTGCTGAGTTTTATGACGAAGTGCGAACATCGCTATTAAGGCGCCAATGGAACCTCCAATAGCGGCAAGCGAAAGCAAATTTTTCTCAGAAACGCGTCTGCTGCCTTTCTTGGACAGACTTTTGTCTCTAGCATATACACTGAATGTGAATATGTTGATGATGAGTAGATAGCACAAGGCTATTGTGATGAACTGATTCACTTTTGATGTTTAAAAAGGGAGCTCACGTTGCTCCATGTGTTTCTTATATGGGTTAAAATTCGTAGTTAAATCCAAGACTTAGCTGTTCCTGAATACCTGTCTCGATACTCTCTTTATTGTCTGAGCGTATTTTGAAAGAAATACGGGAACTTAAGAATTTGTTGATGATGAAGTTTCCGACCAACTCAAGCTCCATCTCTATGTAGTTGTGAGGGTAAGAACAGAATACGTTGGCTTTAGACTCGAAATTGATCTCTCTAGAGAACTTCCAATAGAGTTGTCCGTAAATTTTGTATCCCCAATAACTGGCACTTTTGCCATGCTTGATGCCTTCATGAATTGGGTCTACTCGGTCGTCTGTAATAAAGATGAGTCGGTATGCCAAAGGAGACAACTGAAGGTATGTCTTCTTGTTGTAGCGGTAATCAGCACCTAAACCGAAGGTGAGTGTGGAAGGAGAAAGAAAAGCCGTTGCTACATCATTGGAGTTGATACCGTCGTAACTGGTGAATAGGGAAGTGCGGAAATCTCCCGATAAACTGTAGTAAATTTTTTTGATTCCTGTGAAGTATCCTAAACGGCTGAGTATATTGAACTCGTCGTTGTTGACACGGAAGGCACGGATGGTATCTTCACTGGTGTTGTAAAAACCAACCTCCATGTTGAGGCTGTTGTCCCACGTGAGGATGTCATCTTTGTTATAGTTCTTATTGTAGACAAGTATGGAGAGCAACGTTGAGTTTGGCGTTCCTCCTTTGTACCAGTTGTTTACATAGTATTGAGAGAAGTGAATGGTCAGCTTCTTATACGAACTCCAAGGACCCTCGTTTTTCTTCTTCATGAGTTTGCTCAACTGATCGAAGACAGGCTCTCTGTTTCTCTTTTCTAAGTCGATAAGATAAACGTCCCTTCTATTATTACGTATGTCACCTGATTTGTCATCGTAGGTGCCCAAATTGTAAAACTCAATTAGTTCGGGCTGGTAAATAGCCATTTGAGTAAGGCTTCTTCTCTTAAACGTATTTCTCATCAGAACCTCTTGGTATTCCTGCTCGAAATGTGTTTTAGATGCTGAATCTACTTTTTGAGGGTAGTAGGAGATGCCTTTGTAAGGGAACATTGGGAGGAAGTCTTTGTGGCTGATGGAGTCGAATGTGATGGGTTCCATGTAGCTATTGGCACCACTCTTCAATTGAGATTTTGTAAGAGAGTCTGCCTTCTTCTCTGTCTTTTCAATCTCTCTGACTATGAAATAGGTGTATCTGTTGCTTTTTTCTTCTTTTTTTGCTCTTCTCAGACGTTCGATATCCTGTTCTATCTGCTCTTTTTGTCTCTCAAGATTTTCAATCTCTTCGCCTTCATTGATCTCTTTCCTGGCTTTTCGTTCGTTTTTGTTTGCTGCTTCTCTGTTGTTCTCGTTTGCTGCCTGTTTCTTTGCAGGCTCCTCTATGACTCCTGCCTCTTTTTTGCTCTCTTTGATGAGCTTGTCAGTACGGTGTGACAAAGAATCCAATGCACGTTCTTTCCCGAAATCTCTGTATTCTCTGATATAAGAACTCATAAGTGCATTTTTTGTGCTGTCGAGTTGCTCGGGTGAGAAACCTTTCACCTCTTTTTCTAAATAAGAAAAAAACCATTGTGGGTCAATCTCCTCTTCTCCCAATGCCGATGTAAATAGGGATAGAAAAAAAACGATGATGAAAATTCGATAACGATACATGATGATTCCTTTTTTATGCAAAGATAGTTGTATATAAATTTTAAATATCAAAAAGACGATTAAAAACCAAGCCTATTCCTGTTGAATTCTCTTGATGATGTTGTAGGAAACGTAGATTCCCAACTCTCCGGCTTTACTTAGATCTGCGATGCATTTATCCTTTTCGCCTAAGTATAGTCTGGTAAGTCCTCGGTTGAAGTACGCCTCTGCAAAATCTTTCTCTTTTTCAATTGCCTTGGTGTAGTTGGCAATGGCGTTTCTATAGTCTTTCTGCTCTGCCAATATGTTTCCCTTGTTAAACCAGGCAAATGCAAAATCAGGATAAAGCTGTGTTACTTTGTCGTAATCGTTAAGAATAAGACCGTAGTCAAGTTGCGAACCTGCTTCTGCCTTGTGTGTGTTCTCGCCAATGACGACCTCGTCTTCGAGCGATTTTTCATAATCCATCTTCTTGTGACGGATATTGCCTCTGTTGAAGTAAGCAATCCATGAATTTGGATTTAGCTCGATGGCACGGTTGTAATCTTCGATGGCACTTTGATAATCCTGAATGAGATCGAAGTCTATCGCGCGACAAAGAAGGCTGACGTGATTGTTGCTGATGTTGTCCAACTTTTTGTATTTTTCGATGGATTGGAAATGCTCATCGATCTGCTCTTTTGAAAGTTGTTTTTCGTCGTTGCCTATCTTTAATTTGGCTGGCAACTTTCCACTGCCATTTAAGTCAGCGATGGCTTGGCTGTAATATTCGGGACGTTTCAACTCGCTGTCTTTAATGTAGTAGGAGAGCAGGAATATAGATTCCATGTCAATGTTAAAGTTGACATTCTGTACCTTTCCTCTGATTTCGCTCTTGTAAGAGAACCGACGCTCTTCGTCCTCTTTATCAGCTATAACTAGTCGGTTGAAGTTTTTGATGTTTTTATCTGATTGTTCCCTTGTCTTCTCGTTTTTCTCTTCGTCTTTCTTTTGTTCTTTTTCGTCCTTTTTCTTCTTCCAACCTTCCCTCTCCATCAAATAAGCTTGGTTGAAGTCTAGTTGAGCGCCTTTCTTGTCGCCCGTCAGCTCTTTGGCTTGTGATCTGTTGTAATAAAGAGGGTAGAAATCCTGATATTTCTTTAGAACTTTGTTTATGTCCCTGATGGCTTTGTTGGCTTCTCCCAAATCAATTTCGATCAAAGCTCGGTTGTAAAGGGCCATGTAATCTTCTGGGTCAAATTCAAGAACACGGTCAAAATCTTCGATGGCGCGGTTCTTGTCGCCCACTTCGTTGCGGAGCAAACCACGGTTGTAGTATGCCAAAACGTTGTTTGGATCGAGTTGAATGACGTTGTCGTAGTCGCTCATGGTTCCACGCAAGTCGTTGAGGTTGTATCGTATAATGCCTCGGTTGATGTAGTAACCTGAACGCTCGGGTTTTAGTCGGATGGCCTCGTTGTAGTCGTTCAATGCCTCGCGGTATTTGCCCATTGAGTAATAAACCAAACCTCTGGAAGCGTAACTTTCTGACTTGAACTTATCAAGTTGGAGTGCCTTCTCGAAATCGGACATGGAAGCTACTGTGTCTTCTAAAGCCAGATAAGCATGTCCTCTGTTGATGTAAGCATCCACAAACTGAGAATGTTTGTCGATAGCTGTGGTAAGAGACTGGACGGCCTCTTTGTATTTTTTGTCTTGAAGATATGCGGCACCTTTGTATAGCAAAAAACGTTTGTTGTCGGGGTCGAATTCCAATCCCTTTTCAAAATCTTCAATGGATTCTTTATATTTCTTCAGGTTGATGCGGGCAATGCCTCTACATTTGTATGCGTTGATCATGAATGGGTTGCGGTCCAAAGCTAAAGTACAGTCGTCTTCCGCTCCTTGATAATCTTCTAGGTTTATCTTTGCAATAGCACGAAAGAAGTAGGGGTCTGCCAAGTAGGGCTTGATGCGGATTACCTGATTGAAATATTGAATAGAAAGAATATAGTCTTCGAAATATAGGGCATTCCTTCCGATAGAGAGAACTCTATCTGTATTTATTTGTGAGAATATGCCCGTTATCGAGCTTATTGCAAATAATAGAATTAAAGCGAATTGCCTCATTTTCCTTTTTGATGAATGTTTCTAAATGGAGTGTTTTTTGATTCTCCTCTTTTTATTAACGTCACAAATTTAGATAAATTTTGTAGACCTCTCTCATTATGTTTATTAATGGATACTTAAAAAAGACAAAATATCGTTCGAATAAAAAAGAAAATAGGCTTTGGTGATTTTGGATCAAGAGAAAAAGTCCGTGGACAGTTTTTGACCACGAATTATTTTATGTCAACTAAATTCAAGAAACGACAGTTCAAGAAAAAAAGTTGCGATCTCTAAACAGCTTTTTAGTTTACTATTTCAAACTTCTTGTTGATGGTATTTCCTTGATTATCCGTAATGGTTAGGATGTGTTTTCCTACTTCGGCATCAATTCCTTTCTTATGAAACTGGTAAGTGCTTCCGATATATTGTTCGTCCAAGTTCCAATAGAGCGTGGCATCTTTGTCGTGGTGGGCAACCTCGAAGATGATTTCGCTCTTTTTGCCATCGATATCAATCGGTATAAAAAGTTTACTATCCTCTTTAGGATAGACAAACTCCATTGGTAAGGCTTCGTTGGGGGCTATACAGCCGTCTTGGTATGGGGGCAAAGATTTGTAGGAAGAGTTGTGCATCTTATAGTACCACTCCATGGAAGGCGGTAATACAAACCACTTCTCGTGAATCATTTTATTGACCGACATGCAACGTGAAGTGACGCGATTTTTCTTATCTGGTGATAGATGTACAATTCGGTGATACGGACAGCTGGCACACTTCTCTTCTGTCTTGCTTGCATTTTTGAACTTTCCTTCGGGACAGTTTGGTCCTCGTCTGTATCCGCTCTGCGGGCAGATTTCAATGCTGACCATGCCTTTGGATGGTTTCTTAAACCAGGAAGTGGCTGGCAATTGGTTGAAAATTGAAAACATGACGGGAGCCGCATGGGTTACACCTGTCAGACCTGGGCGACCTTCGCCGTCGGCATTGCCTACCCAAACTCCGACCACATATTCAGGGGTCACCCCGATAGACCATGCATCTTTGTTTCCGAAACTGGTACCTGTTTTCCAACCTACACGACGAGAGGAGCTGAAAACTCTCCAGTCTGAAATGCCTGGTCGATTGAGCTCTTTGATGGCATCCATGGTTTCCCAAACGGTTGGGCCGTTAAATAAAAACGGACTATGTTGGATTTTGCCTTTCCTTTTGGGTTGCTCCGCCTTGTTGTAGTAGAGTGGGTGTATGTCGCCTTCGCAATAATTGAAGTTGTTGTTGAATCGGTTCAGTGTACGCCCCATGCTGGCATACATGCCAGTCAAGTCCCAAAGTGTTCCTTCGGCTCCTCCTAAAATAAGGGTAAGTCCGTAATGGTCTGCCGAGTAGTTTAGGGTAGTCATGCCTGCTTTTTTGAGATAATCCATGAACTTAGGAGTTCCGTATTCTCTCAGCATGAGTACGGCTGGAATATTGAGGGAGCGCGCCAGTGCCTCATTCGCAGGTACGGCTCCGTCAAATTTACGGTCGAAATTGTTTGGTTTATATCCTGCAATGAGGATAGGCACATCGGGCAACAGCATTTCCGGTAAAATTTTTCCATCCTCCAACATGGCGTTGTATAGGAATGGTTTCAGTGTACTGCCCGTACTTCTTTGCGAAGTGATGATGTCCACATGGTTATTGTCCATCTTGTCGTAACCGGAATTTCCACAGTAAGCAAGAACCTCGCCTGTAGATGTCTTTGCGACGATTACAGCCATATTCTGAATCTGATTCTGAATATAAACGCTGTGGTAATGGTTGACCGTCGTCTCTACTTTTTGCTGAATGTTTCTGTCGATCGTGCTTTTAATGACAGCACGGTTGTCGTTTTTGTCAATACGGTCAATCAGGTGAGGCGCCATCTTTTGAAGAGATTGCGGTTTACCTGGCAAAGGTTCCGAGATAGCCAAGGTGCAAGTTTCTGTGTCGATGATACCTTCTGCCTGAAGTTTGTTTAGCAGACGGTTCCTTTTCTTTAGTAATCGCTCTCTGTTCTTTCCAGGGTGGATGAGCGAAGGCGCATTCGGTAGTACGGCAAGCGTAGAGGCTTCCGCCCAAGAGAGGTCTTTTCCTTCTCTGCCGAAATAACGCCACGAGGCGGTCTGTACGCCCACGGTGTTTCCGCCGAAAGGTGCGTTGCTGAAATAGAGGTTTAAAATCTCCTCTTTGGAATATCTGAGCTCTAGGCGTAGAGCTAAAGAAATTTCGATGAACTTTTCGAAAAATGTACGTTCTTTATTCTCGCGGCTGAGTCGTATCACCTGCATGGAGATGGTACTGCCGCCGCTTACAATATGACCCGTTTTGATATTCTGAACTGCGGCTCTGAAGATAGAGACCGGATTGACTCCTGGGTGATTGTAAAACCATTTGTCTTCAAAAGTAACGATGCATTGTTTTAATTTATAAGGGATTGAGTCGGAGTTTGGAAATCTCCATTGACCGTCGGCCGCAAGTCTTGCACCGACAAGTTGATTGTCTTTATCTAGAACTACGGTAGAGTTAGGTGAGTTGAATAAAGGTTCGGGTAGAGAGAATAGCCAAAAAATAAAGAGAACGGATAGCAAGCCTATTCCGATTTTTGTTTTCTTCCCGATTGTTTTTAGCTTGAACATAAGCTGATTAATTTTTCACAAAGATGCTTATTTTTTGGCAGAAAGTGTTCGCTCCAGCAAACTGATTAGAAAAATGGTTCAATCAGTTCTTTCGCAACTGTAAAAAAAGAGCGATTGAAAATTGCTTTCCAATCGCTTAAGTGAGCCAGTTGGGGCTCGAACCCAAGACCCCATCCTTAAAAGGGATGTGCTCTACCAGCTGAGCTACTAGCTCTCCCTTGTTGCCTTATTTCTCAAAAGCGATGCAAAGGTACTCATTTATTTTTAACTTGTAAATGTTCAAATGCATTTTGTGTAAAAAAAACATTGTTAGAAGTCTTTCCGGTTAGGATACACGGAGCTTTTTACCTGCTTTAATTACTGAGGTTGCTTTGAGTTTGTTCAATTTGCATAGTCTGCTTACAGTTGTGCGATGTTTTTTGGCTATATATCCAAGGTTATCGCCTTGTCTAACTCTGTAGTATCTTGTAGGGCTGTTTACGAATTCTTTGAATTCTTTGAATGACTCTGCCTTGGTGATAGTGTAGTTGTCGTATTTGATAACGTAGTTGTCGAAATCGATGAAATTTCTTGGGTTAATAGGATTTCCTAAATATCTTGTCTCGAAATGGAGGTGAGGTCCGGTAGAACGTCCTGTGTTTCCTCCTAAAGCGATGATCTCTCCAGCTTTGACGTCTTGGTCAGGTTGAACCAAGATTTTTGAAAGGTGTCCGTATAAAGTTTCCAATCCGTTTTCGTGTCTGATTACTACGTAATAACCGTAGCCTCTTCTTCTTGAACCTGTGCGGGCAATTCTTACTTTTCCGGAGAATGCGCTGCGGACAGAATCTCCAACTTTAATGCGCATGTCTATGCCTGCATGGAAACGACCCCAGCGTTGTCCATATTCGGAAGTCACAATGTTATCAATAGGGTGAACGTATTCAGAACAATCGACCAAGAAAGAGTCTTTTATCTCTGTTATCTTAACTTTATATGGATTTAGTGTTTCGTTGTCCCATTCTCCGTAGAGGGAATCTGATGGGATGTCTTCGTATTCTTCGTCTTGAGTGGCTTCAATCAATAAGAGTGAGTCGATGGTTTGTCTTTGCTCCTGCATTCCTGCAACACTTGCTAAAACTTTTTCTTTAGTGGTTTTTTGCTGAGCGTTTGCTGAAAAAGCAAATAATGATAAAAGCAAAATTGCCACAATGTTTTTATTATTGTGTCTCATGTTAACCTCCTTTGTTTGTTTTGCTCCTTGCGATTTGTGCGAAATACGTCAAGAAAATGAGAATTTTTTGTTTTCTGGTTCAATTCGTGTCCCCTCATTGTTAAATCGGGAGTTTGGTCGGTGTGAGGGAATAATTCGTTTTGTCAAAAACCTTTTTAATCTCTATCGCTGCTTAATCCTCCGTTCAGGGATGCGTTGTAAACGTAATGTTCTACTTATACTAAAATTTACTCAACTTTATCATCCGTATTTCATCCTCTAAATCAAGTGTGTCTAACATTCGTCAACCAATCTTTTATAAAACATTTGCCTTTAAAGTAAAAGATCACGTTTCGTTTAAAAAATATTGAACGGATGCAAATCTAAGGTTTTTGGTTTTGCAGACTTGTAAAAAACGACATGCTGTAAAACATGTTTGGAGTTTTTTAACGTTGGTTTGCTGTGAATGAGCATATATTCTGTTCCTTAACATATATACTACCTCTTAAGGATGTTAAAGTTTAAAATATTTAACATGGTTAATTCTGTTCATAACTTATTATTGGATAAGTGATTTGTTTTTATATGGAAAAAGATAGTTTTTCCTGTTTGAGGGTTTCCTTTAAAAACAACAGAGACTAAACAATCCTTCTTTCAAAGGACCGTTTAGTCTCTATATCTATTTGTTATAACAAAGAAACTTTAGTCGGTGATCTCAATCCATTGACCCACGTTTCTTGCTGCAATCTCATTATCATACATGGCTTCGCATGAAGTGGCAGGTAATCTGAATTTACCTTTATAAGCCGCATTCATTCTTAAGTAGAAGGTCTTTGTTCTTCCTCTGTCGAGGTTGAAGTAGGTCATAACCCTATCATCACGAATGTCTTGATATGAGAAATTTGAATTGTCGTTGTTTGTGTTCTCATCATTCAATCGCTCGTTGAAGATCTCCCAACCAGAAGGGAATATCTGGATTAAAGAAAGCTCTTTGTAATCCTCATAAGTGGATATGTTTGTAACGCTTGCTTGTATGATGAAGTCTGTTCCTTGCTTCATTCTGTTGATGTCGACCGGACGACCATCTTCGTTCAGATATTTGATGCTCATCTTCAAACCTCTCTCTTTTGCAGGAGTCTTGTCTTCGGCAGGCAATCCTGATTCAGTGATGGTTACGAAGATCGTACCGTTGCTTTGATTGGTAACAGATACCTTTCCTTCACCTGGCTTGGCTACGCTCAAATCTTGCTTGATGACAGACTTTGTGCTGTTGATGGACTCTGCCTTGTTGAACTGTTTGTAAGATGCCTTGATGCTCTTGCTTGCTTCGGCTCTCTCTGTCATTTTACTGATGGCAATAAGCGCGTAAGCAGTCTCTTGGGTGCTCATCCATTTGTCTTTCATCATCTCTTTTGAAATCTCTTGAGCCATTTCCATGCATTCGCGGTCTTTCTGTAATAGACAGAGAGTCTCAAGAATCATCGCCTTGTCTCGGAAAGAAGATCCGAAGTTCTGACCATAAAGATTCTCCTCTGCTGTCTCCTCTTGGGCAACGATGGATGAAAGTATAGACTCAGCTGTACTCTTGTCTCCGCATAAAGCGTAGGCTCCCGCCAATCTCCATTTTGCATTGATGGAGAGTCTGCTGTCTTCCTTCAGTCTGTTCATGGCTCCTTTCTCTGGTTTGCCGTAAAGAGCCAAAGTGTATAGTCTGTACGCTTGAGTGAAGTCATTCGCTTCATCGTAGTCGTAGTGGTTTAAGTTACGATAGCTCCAGTTGTTCGCCTTATTCTTCTGGTATTCAGCCCAGTCTGATAGAAGTGAAGCTGAAACTGAGAATCCGTGGTTCTTAGCTTCAATCAAGAAGTTACCTGCGTATGAAGTTACCCATTGGTAGCTGTAGTTTCCTCCCATCCAGTAGGCAATAGAACCGTCGTTCAACTGCATCTGAGTAAGTTTGTTGATGGCATTATCAACATTCTTGCTGCACTCCTCTTTCTCGCTTTCTGTTAAGTCGCAGAGCAGAGGCATGAATAGTTGAGGGAATCCCTTAGATGAAGTCTGTTCGGCACATCCGTGAGGATAACCGATAAGGTACTTCAATCTGTAATCCAAATTGATTGGCGGTATGGTTGCAAATTCCAAAGAGAGCGTATTCGAACCTTCTGTTCCGAATAGGTTGTAAGGGAGATTTTTCGTTTCACCAGCGTTGAATTGGTACATCGTGCTGATGGTGTTGCGAGGGTTTGGATTTCTAACCTCTAACCAAATCTCGCTGTTGACTTTGTTTTTACCGTCGGTAGCGGTAATGCTGATCTTCTGTTTGCCTAGCTTGTTACCCGCCTTCAACGAGAAGGTGACGATCTTATCTTCCGATTTTGAGAAGGCTACCGATCTCGTCTTGTTACCTTCCACTCCGATAATGTCTCCTGCGTTGACGGTTACGGTTACGTTCTTGCTCTTTCCGTCCATAGAGAAGATGTTGACTGGCAAAGTGATATCCTCTTTAGGTCCCGCTACACGAGGTAGGGTAGCCAAAATCATCAGCGGTTTCTGAACCTTGACGCTCTTTTCTGCGTTTCCGTATGCTTTGTCGTTGCAAGCAACTACCATGACTCTTACTGAACCGAAATAAGGAGGCAACTCGATAACGAGTTTGTCTGTCTTCTTAGCTCCGAGTTTACAAGGACCAATGAACTTGACAACTGGCTTGAATCGGCTGTTTGTCTTATCTTGGTCTTCATTCTTCAAATCCTGGTCACCACCGATGCTGAAGAGTTCTTCGATCTTACCTCCGAAGGCACCGATAACCATGTTGTACATATCCCAAGTGTTAACACCCAAGGCCTCTCTTCTGAAGAAGTCATCGTGTGCATTTGGTGTTTTGAAGTTGGTCAAGTCCAAAAGACCTTCGTCAACGATAGCAAGCGTATATTCCATCTCTTTGCCATCCTTTTCAGAAACGTTCACTTCGAACTTCTTTTCTGATTCAATGGCATCTGCCATTTTGATGACAGGAGTAAGAACCGTGTTCGGATTCTCCACATTGACGTTCTGAACTCCGTAAAGACGGATAGGAAGGTCGTTGACTGTGTTTTTATGAGGCTGAACCAATGTGATGTTGACATAGACGTTTGGTACCATGTCTGGAGTTGCTTCAATTTCAAGGGTTGTGTTGTTTGACATGCCGTTTGACTCAACCCATTGAGAAGAGATCACTTTGCTTCTGTTCTCTAAAGAGACAAGAGCCCTTCCTCCGTTTGGAGTTGGAATCTGAATCTTGATCTTATCGCCAACATTGTATTTGTCCTTATCTGTAGAGAAGGTAAGCATAGTTGCGCCTTGAGGATCGTCCTTTTTGGCTCTTCCCACGCAGCTCTCCCAATCGAAGTGTGAAATACATCCGGTAACATGACCTTCAGGGTTGCTTACGAGAATGAGGTAACGTCCCCAGTTGTCGTCGTTGATGTTGAGAGAGAAATCACCCTTTCCGTTCGTTGTGTAAATATCACCTTCTTGAAACTCGTCGGCATATTCATCGTTGATGTAATAAGCCAAGTTTTCTGTGTTGTTGGAATCCCACCACCATCTCCATGACAATTTGTATACACGGTAGTGTAGGTGGCTGTTGTCTTCTGCCAATCCTCCATTTTCGGAAACTCTTACAACTTCGAAAGTGTTGTCTTTGCCGGTGTAGTAAATGCCATTTCTGTTTGGTGATTTTGGTGCACGGATTCCGACATACTCGGAGAATGGTGAATAGTTAGCTTTTTGGTAATTGATACTGAAATCGCCTTCGCCTTCGAATACGCGGGTAGAGAAGGAAACCTCCATCATACCTGGAAGGTTGTCAATCTCAGGCATCTCTTTCTTGAAAGTGCAATTTCCGTTTGCATCGGTTGTTCCTGTGCACAACTCCCTCTCTTTGTCGGTGAAGTTCATTGCAGCAGGACTTTCAAATGTGTAATCTTTGAATTTAGGGAATGCGGTGGTTGCTTTTCTCATCTTAACGGATACCTTGGCCTCTTTGTTGGCAGCAGCTCCGCCGTGAAGCCATGCGGCATTCAATGAAAACTGAGCTAAAGATCCTGATTTGATCAGGTTCTTATCCACATTCAACGTGATTTTCAGACGGTTTGGTTTTACTGTTTCAATCTTAATTGATTTCTTGAATGTGCTTCCACCTATGCTGAATGTGGCATTCCAGTTTCCTGTAGGAACGCTCTCTTCTGTGCTTATCTTGAAAGAGTAGATGAACTTGCCTGTCTCAAACTTCTGCATGAGTTTAGTGTATCTCTGACCCTTCGGATTAGTCAATTCCAAAGTGATTGGGTGCCCGCCAGGAAGCATGTTGTCTTGATCTTGCAAAAGAAGGCTCAGATAGATGTCGTCTCCTGGTCTCCAAACGCCACGCTCACCGTAGATATAACCCTTCATGCCTTTGTCATAAACCACACCACCAACGTCGAAGGCCGAGAGTGACAGTGCTGAGTTGTCCTGAATTTTCAAATAACCTTTTTGGTCGTTCTTAGATACCTCGATGAAGAATGGGCGGACCTTGTATTCTATCTCAGCTATACCTTCACTGTTGGTATTTGCTTTGCAGATAGGTACTTGCTGGTAGTTGTATAATGTAATCTCTGCATCACTCTCAGGTTCTGTTGTTTTGAGGTTGGATACATAAACGTACATTTTGTTGTTTGAACCAGCCTTGGCAATGACACCTAAGTCAGACACCAAGATGTTTGTCTCAGCTCTACGTTCGCTTTGTCTGTAATATTCATTATAGCAAGGGTTGTTTCTCTTGCTGTAGTCATAGTCTTCGTCATTCCAGTAGTCGTCGTAATAATAGTCGCTGTTGTAGTATCCCATTTCGCCTTGCTGCCAGTCTTTGTCGATGCCTTCATAATATTCGTCCTCGTCTTCTTGTTCAACCTCTTCGCTTCCGCAAGGGTACAAAGAGTAGCTCTTTCTGAAAGATAGGATGACGCTATAAATGGCACCTGGATCTTTGTTGATAATCTCAGACAAGTCCAATGAGAATGTCTGCCATTGAGTAAGGTCAGCTGCAGACTCGTTCAGTATAACTTTCTTTCTTAAAACAGGAGATGCAACTCGTTTCATTTCGCTTTTTCCGTTCAAATCATTGACCTGTAAGAACTGAAGTGTGTTGTTGGTTTCGATCTTCAATACAGTGACGTCGATGGCACTCAAGTTAACAGCTTGGAATGGAAGTGTTATTCCGTCAGTAGTTGGAAGAATTACTCCGTTGTTCAACAACTTAACGGCTGGTTGGATGCTTTCGAATTTTACATATAGAGTAACGTCATTTTTCAGTGTCTGACCTGTAGTGCTCTTTAACATTCCGCTGATTATCATGCTCTTTTCGGAGTCGAACATTTTCTTTGGGTATATCTTCAGTAAACTGTTTTCCTGAATAAATGAACAAGGAGTGTTTTCTGAAGAGATGATGCAGAAATTCTCGAAATCCTGCTTTGCCGGAACTTGGTTGAAATAGACTTCAATATGAGCATCTTCACCATTGATTACTTTATTTCCAATATATTGAAAAGTATTTGTAGATGCTATCTCTTCTTTGAACGAATCGGAATTCTCGGAGTTAATAGGTTCTCCATCCCATTCAAACTCGATTTCCTGCACTTTCTCTAGATCAGAACGGATGCCCTGAACGCTGAAAGTGTATTGATATCCAGACTTTAGTTCGGAAAGTTTATCCCAAGTGATATCGACTTTTTTACCATTCAATTCGGCTGTCAATACCTTCTTGATGTTCTCGTCCTCATCTTTGTCGGTTAAGAAGAGACGGCCTTTCACTTCGACAGATCCATCTTCTTTGTATATAGGATAACCGCACTCGAAAGAGACGCGTTGTTTGATTGTTCTGAATTTGAATTTGAAATTTTCTTGTTCCTCTTTTTTTACTTTCAAAACCTTTGAAAGATGAAACTCACCAATGAATGACTCTCCGTTTTTAAGAGGGGCAGTGGGTTTGAACTCGATAGTGCTCTTGTCTACCCAATGGGCAGTACCTTCTATCTTCGGAGAGAACTCAAAGATTTCTTTGATCACCTCATCTTTGTCTTGCTGGTCAAAGACGGGAGAGGCGGTTGCCAAGGAGACTCTAATACTAGAGTATTTGGACAAAGGGCCTGATGTGTAGCCGCTTATGTACTCTAAAAAGTCAGCTTCGTTCGAAACTTCCTCCGAACTTTTGCAAGAGAATAGGAAAATGGCTGCGAAAGCCAAAAAATACAAAAATAATTTCTTGTTCATTTTTTTAAAAAAACTGGATTCTAGATAAATTTGTTCAATAAAAATAGTCGCTATAATCAAAAACAGATTGTTTGTTACAACAGTTTAAGAATGACCTTGGCAAAAGTATGTAAAAAAACGAAACAAAAATGTCTATCAGGTAAAAAAAAGAATCAAGTGAAAAAATAGGTGGATCACACGCTATAAACGATGATTTCGCTACAAATAAAACCTTTTAAGAAACCTCAGATTATGCAGGTGGCGGACGTTCTGTTCACTTGGTGACCACCAGAGATGCATTTCGTTTTTGATCAAGAAATGCTGATTGTTTTATTCTGCCCACTTTTCTGAATGGATCAGATTTTCAGGAATTTTGGATAGTAAGTGATGGGGATAACAAAAAAAGGCGGTCACCCATGGTAATCGCCTTTTGCATAAAAGAGCCACTAGCCGGACTCGAACCGGCGACCTACGCATTACGAATGCGTTGCTCTACCAACTGAGCCATAGTGGCGTTTGCGGCTGCAAATTTATATTTAAAAACTCTATTTCAGAAATCTTTTCAGAAGTTTTTTGTGCATTGTGTTAGCAATGCAGCCAATCTGAACGATTGAACTGATTGGTTGAGGCTATTCTTCTGTCTCAATCTCCTCAATTTTAAATACTCCGCTAGGTTGACATACAGCCGCTTTTTCGAGCTTTGTCTTCAACTTGTCGTAGTCGCGTTGACGGATACTGAGCTTGAGCATGCATTCCATGTCGAACTGTTGCTCCAGAATGGTAGGTTCCTCTTCTTTGACTATACGCATGATCTCGTTCATGAACGCATATTCAAAATGGACAGACATGACTTTGTCAATGGTCTTCTCTATGATCTCATTGTTGCGGATGGCATCGTCTGAGGCCTCTTTGTATGCGTTGATAAGCCCGCTGGTTCCTAATTTGGTGCCGCCGAAATAGCGGACGACTGCAATCAGCGTGTAGGTCAGTTTGTTTGACATCAGTACGCCTAGGATAGGGCGCCCTGCAGTACCAGAGGGCTCGCCATCGTCGTAAGAGCGTGTCTCTTTGCCTTCAGGCCCGATGATGTAGGCGAAACAGACATGACGTGCATCATGATACTCCTTCCTCATTTCGTCTAAGATGACTTTGGTCTCTTCTATATTACGTACAGGCATGGCAAAGGCGAGAAACTTACTTCCTTTCTCTTTGTATAATCCTTCGGATGTTTGTTTGAGTGTAAGATAGGTGTCTGACATCTTATTTTAGGTTGGATGATTTTATGCCTAGACCGTAATTGGTTTCATTAATAGGACCGGCGGAAAGAGTTCCGTCGGTCCTGATTTATTTAGAAGAAGACTTCTGCAGATTATTTATGTCTGCTGAAACTGTCTCTGCTGTATTTTTTTGAGGATTTTTTGCTGAATGCATTTTCTTCTTTTGTGTGTCTCCACTCAGAACTGCTGTCAGAACGTCTGTCGCGGTCATGGCTTCTGTCACGATCTCTGAAGCTTGAACGATCTCTGTCGCCTCTGTCGCGATCACTGCGGCTGCGACGACGGTCTCCACCTCTGTCGAAACCACCACGGTCTCCGCCTCTGTCTGAACCACTACGGTCTCCACCTCTGTCGAAGCTGCGGCTACGGCTCTCTTTAGCTTCTGCAAGAACAACGCCATCGTTATCGTTTGCTGCGAAAGCATCAATCATTCTTTTTACGTCGCTGCTGTCAACGTCGAAGAATGAATATCTTGGAGTGATCTCAATGTCTCTAATCTCAATACCTTTGTCACCCGTTGTGTCGTTGATAATTCCAAGGATACGTTTTGGGGTGAATCCGTCTTTTTGTCCTAAGTTGATCTTGAGTCGGATGAGGTCGCCATTTCTTCTCTTTTTTGAACGCTCGCTGTTGTCTCTGCCCTCAACGTTGATGTCTTGAGCATCCTTGTAGTAGTTTAAGAAACGGTTGAATTCCAAAGAGACGAACTTCTTGATGATGGTCTCCTTGTCCATGTCATTCAACTGTTCAATCACAATTGGCAAGTATTGTTCAATCTGCTCATCAACCTGAGCCTCTTTCATCTTATTGATAAGGGAGAAAAGTTGGCTTTGGCATACGTCCAAACCTGTAGGAACAACCCCTTTCTCGAATTTCTTGTTGATGATCTTTTCTATCATTCTGATTCTTCCTGACTCCTTAGAGTGAACAATAGAGATGGAGATACCTGATTTGTTAGCACGGCCTGTACGTCCGCTTCGGTGGGTATAGCTCTCAATATCGTCAGGAAGGTTGAAGTTGATGACGTGAGTCAAATCGCTTACGTCCAAACCTCTGGCAGCAACGTCTGTTGCAACCAAAAGTTGGAGAGTCTTGACTCTGAACTTTTGCATAACAGAGTCTCTCTGAATCTGAGATAGATCTCCGTGAAGAGCGTCTGCATTGTATCCGTCGGCCATCAAATGATCTGCCACGTCTTTTGTTTCTTGTCGTGTGCGGCAGAATACAATTGCATAGATGTCTGGGTTGACATCCACAATTCTCTTTAATGCTTCGTATCTGAATTTAGCAGGAACCATGTAGTAGATGTGTCTTACATTCTCAGCACCGGCGTTCTTTCTTCCGATAGAGATTTCTACACTGTCCTTCATATATTTTTTTGCAATGTGAGCTATTGCGCTTGGCATGGTAGCTGAGAACAAAAGCGTACGTCTATTCTCTGGAGTCTCTTGAAGAATGCGCTCGATGTCATCTTGGAATCCCATGTTCAACATCTCGTCAGCCTCGTCGAGTACCAAATACTTGATGCCAGAAAGGTTGACTTTACCTCTCTCTATAAGGTCGATTAGACGACCTGGAGTAGCAACCAAGACTTGTGGTTGAACGTCCAACTGCTTGTATTGATGGATGATGCTCTCACCTCCGTATACAGGAACTACTTTGAATCCCTTGATGTATTTGGAATAATTTTTTAAATCGTTTGAGATCTGAATACAAAGCTCTCTTGTAGGAGAGAGTACTAATGCTTGGATGCGGTTGACTGAAGCGTCGATTAAATGAAGTAAAGGAAGGCCGAAACCTGCTGTTTTTCCTGTTCCTGTTTGTGCTAGTGCGACGAGATCTGAATTGTCTTCGCTTAATAAAAATGGAGTTACTTTCTCCTGAATTGGCATTGGCTCTGTAAAACCTAAATCTTCAATACCCTTAAGGATCTCCTCCTTTAAACCTAATTCTTTAAATGTCATAATGTTTTTTTGTTCGGTTTCGGTGACTTTGCCTCGCCAGACCGTCTACTGAAACTGTTTTTTAAATGATTCTCGAGTACCATTCACATGTTTATCCTCGTTGTTACTTACCTTTAAAAAACATATATAACACATTGACAAACCCCATGTCCAAAAATAATGGATTTCGCTGCAATTGGCACTCAGCGTTTTTTTGGAGTTGCAAAGGTACGTATTTTTATTTAAAATTCAACAACTTTTGGTTTTTTCTTTTTTTGAGAAAAGAAAATGCAACACAAAGAAACAGTTATATGACGTGTTATCATAAGCTTTTTTGTTCATCTGTCGTGTTTTGTAGCCACTTAAGAATAGAAACAATCGTTTTCGAAATAATCTATTCAAAAAATATATTTTCCGCATGAATAACGAGTAGGTCGTTCAATTTGTTCGATAGAGAGTGTCTCTTATTGAAAAAAACTTAAAAAAGAGAATTTTTTCCTTGTGATTCGTATCTTTGCTAAAATGAAAAGCAATGATTTGATTTTGCGTTTTTTTTTTTTTGATCATAGTGAAATCATAGCATGGTAAAGTACAAGTAACAGATTATTCATACAATATGAACAACTCCATTGTAAAACGATATTTATGGCTGTTTATGCCTCTTTTTTTAATTTCAATGACCTCTTGTAGTGAAGAGGAGGAGACGAAAGAATATAGCATAAATGCAGAATTAGATCCTTATTTGCAGAAGTTTTTGTACGAGGCTTCCTTGAGGGGGAAATCTTATGATCTGAAGGGCGATGGCCTTATCATGGAATTTGCCAATTTGGAAAGACCGACAGTCGGATTGTGTATTTATGAGGATCCGATCAGGATACAGATAGACCGAACTTATTGGATGGAGACATTAGAGTCTGCTAATGCGGAAAATTTGCGAGAGGATGTGGTCTTTCATGAATTGAGCCATGGCTTGTTGAAACGTCAGCATGACAACCGCACGTTGCCCAATACGGAGTGGAAATCGATTATGTGTGGAGGTTCGGAGGTGGATGGCCGCAATTGGTCAGTCAATTTCAATGGGGCAAGAAAAAAGTACTATTTGGACGAGCTTTTTGCGATCAATGTGCCGGCTCCCGATTATGCCCAGAGAACAAATTTTGATAAGGAGGTGGGAACTTCACAATATGACAAAGCATATAACTTTCCAAAAGAGGATACTAATACTTTGCTAAAGATGGATAGCATTCCTTCTGTTGATTTTCAAATTGAAGCTGTCATGAAGGTTACGATGTCTACTTCTCAGGGTATAACAGGGTTGTTTGTCAGTTCGAAAGATGCTGCAAGCGGAGCAAATTATTTTGCATTAGGAATGGATGAAAGGGTAAACGTTCTGAATACAGAATGTATATCTCCTTTTGCTGAGGTCTTGGTAAGTGAGTTATACAATGCTGAGGATTATAATAAGTTTACTTTGCGTAAAGAAAAGGATAATCTGTTCTTTTATATAAACGATGTTTTAGTTTATTGGAATGATTATGCTTTGAAATCTTATGATTTTATAGGTGTGATTTTACCCAATGATGGTACTGTAATTTTGAAGAGCTTTAAATATTACAATAATTCAAATCTAAAAAGCGCTTCTAGGTCTTTTGTGCCAACGGCATTGCCATTGATACAAAAGAAAACAAGCTCTTATGATTTGTCAAAGTAAGTTTATTTATCACTGTTTAGATTGATATGTCAAATTCTAAAAATAGAGCAGCTGTTGTAATAATACGTATCATATCCTTTTTTTATTTGAAATTATCAAAATGTTTTGTCTGCAAAAATGAAACAGAATGGTTTTGCTGCGAACAGACAACCGTTTTATTGAAAAAAAAAGAGGATGTTTTTCTTGTGAAACTATTATGTTTGTCGTTAAA
>Ga0116173_1000840_pt1 | contig 26945 bp, 24 predicted proteins | sample AD_UKC085_MetaG_FD_89800 | JGI IMG/M metagenome (GOLD analysis project Ga0116173, IMG submission 89800) | Active sludge microbial communities of municipal wastewater-treating anaerobic digesters from USA - AD_UKC085_MetaG | ecosystem: Engineered > Bioreactor > Anaerobic > Digestate | place: USA...
CATCGTATCATGCATCACGTCTCAAGCATCAACTAAAAAAATTTAAATATTTACGGAAGCTAAAAGCTTATACCTAAGGACTGAAAGCTTAGCATTTAGAACTAATAATTAAAGGATATTATAATGTTCGATATTAATAAATTTAAAGCAAATAGATCTTTTTCCCAGCGATATGAAAAACATCTTCAGAAATTAAGGGACTCAAGTTTTATTACATCGTACATTGAAGAAACTGTTTCTGGTGCTATAAAAAATCTTAAAGAAGACGTTAAATCATTCATTATATATGGCGCCCCGCAAAGTGGAAAAACTGAAATGATGATTGCCTTGACTGCAAGGCTACTTGATCTAGGACATAAAATAATTATTATTTTACTAAATGACAACGTTGGCTTGTTGGAACAAAATCTTCGTCGATTTGCAAAATCGGGCATTGACCCTGATCCAAAAAATTTCAAAGAAATATTAGATGATATAATGGAGATAAAAGATTATGATTGGATAATTTTTTGTAAGAAAAATGCATCTGATTTAAAAAAGTTAATCCGAAAATTAGATGGTCATAATCAAAAAGTAATAATTGACGATGAAGCAGATTATGCAAGTCCTAATGGTAAGGTAAACAAAAATGAAAAAACAAAAATTAATGATCTCATTGGTCAATTATTGCTTGATGGCATCTATATTGGTGTAACTGCGACACCTGCAAGATTAGATTTGAATAACACGTTTGATAACGCTAATGATAGATGGATTCATTTTCCATCACATTCGAGCTACACAGGACAGGATGTCTTTTTCCCCTTTGACCTCAATGCACCAAAATATAATTTAAATATTTTACCACCATCTTATGACGATCCCAAATTTCTTCGCGAAGCATTATTTAGGTTTATGATTAATGTTACATATTTAAATTTGTATCAAAATGAAAATATCGAAAATTATTCCATGTTGATTCATACAAGTGGCCGTAAAAATGACCATCTGAAAGATCAGGAATCTATTCTGAGAATTCAAAATATTTTAAAAGATCAAACCAAATTTGAAAAATACGTTAAGCAAATATGGGATTTAGCAGAAAAAAGTTATGGCGAGGATAAAGCAAACGAAATAGTTAATTTCATAATAGCAAGCAGAAATAAGAATAAGGTGCTTGTAATTAATAGCGAAAAAGACAAGGAAAATCTTGATAAAGCCGCGAATCCGATACAACTTTTCACAATAGGCATAGGTGGAAATATCGTTTCAAGGGGAGTTACTTTTAAAAATTTACTATCAATGTACTTTACTAGAGATGTTAAATCAAAAATTCAACAAGACACATATATTCAGCGGGCGCGTATGTTTGGCAATCGTGGCAAATATTTACCTTTATTTGAATTATCAATTCCCGAACAATTATATCTTGATTGGCAGAAGTGTTTCGCTTTTCACAAATTGGCGTTAGATTCCGTAAAAAGTGGTAACCCGCCTGTTTGGCTTGAAGACAAGCGTGTTAGAGCTGTAGCATCTTCAAGTATTGATAAAACAACGGTGGAAATGAATAGTGGAGAAATGAGTTTTGAAATATTTAAATACAAGCAAGAAATTGATCATATCGTAAAACAAACACTGAAACCAATCAACAAATTGCAAGAATTAAGACATTTATTAGGTGATAATGTAATACCCAATCATTTAATTAATTTTATTGATCACTTTAGTCCTGATGGCGCAGATTCGCTAGCCATACATGAAAGTACGGATATATCTAATCGTGGTGAAGACACTGACAAAGCACATATCTATCGAGCAAAAGGATTAATTGGTAGTCAAGAAATGGAAAAAACTAAGTTTCCTCATGCAATACATCACATAAAAATATTTTATAATAAAAATAATTTAAATGCTCGAGTCTTTTACCGTTTTGTTGGCAGTATTAAGTTTTTAAAAAATTCGAGGAAAAATGCTGAAACAAAGTGATTTTTTTCATGGTGTTCTACTATCAAAGTTGTTAGACCATGATGAATTAAAAGTAAAAAAACATCCATATTTCTCTGCTTACATTATTAATAACAGAGCATATTACATTAAATATTCATCAAAAAGAATCTCACCTTGGAGTTTTTCATTTTTAGAAACTCATATTAAAGAACTAGTTGATCTTTCAAGTCAATTTAAAGAAGTCTTTGTTGTGTTAATATGCAATGAAGATGGTATCTGTTGTTTAAATCTTCAAGAGTTCAAAACGGTGATCGCGATTGAGAACTTAAATTTTCCTAAATGGATAAAAACGACCAGACAAAAAAGAGAGAAATACTCAGTCACTGGTTCTGATGGTAAACTAGCATATAAAATTGGCGATAATTGTCTACAAGCATCCATAGAAAAAAATGGTGACGTTAAATGAACAAGTTAGCCGATATAAATTCTATGGATTTTAGTGCTATTCCGGATGATGTTTTTTGGAATACAAGTACCGAAAAAGAAGACAAAATGCATCGTATACATGCATACCCAGCTAAATTCCCCGCATTTATCACCACAAAAGCACTTGTTTTTGCCAAGAAGAAAAAAATAAAAATTTCTCGTATTGCAGATGTGTTTTGCGGTTGTGGAACGGTAGCTTATGAATCAAAGCGCAATGGCATACCTTTTTGGGGCTGCGACATAAATCCTGTTGCAACATTAGTTGCTAAAACAAAAAGTTATTCTTACCAACAAAAACAGCTCAATTATTATTATGAAAATGTGATTCAAGACTTCTATACTATGAATCGTGATTATGTTCATCATGAAGTCAATGACCGATTAATGTACTGGTATGATAGTGCTCATTATAAAGAACTTTTCATTCTAAAAAAAGCAATAGACAACAATATTCCCAAACATAGCAATTATAGACTGTTTTTTTTATGTGCTTTATCTAACATTCTTAAACCAACGTCACGCTGGTTAACCAAATCAATTAAACCTCAAATCGATCCAAACAAAAAACCCACTGATGTAATTAAAACATTTGAAAAACAATGTAAATTTATGATGTCAGCAAACACAGAAAGCCATGTAAAGAATAACATACCTACAAATATCATTACAGGAAACTTCCTTAACAGGAAAACTACAATACCTGAGGTAGACATGATAATTACAAGCCCACCATATGTAACATCTTATGAGTATGCTGACTTACATCAATTGTCAACTTTATGGCTTGGGTATGCGTCAGATTATAGAGAATTTAGAGAAGGTTCCATAGGTAGCCTTTATCACGTTTATGATTTTAACAAAGAGTTAGAAAGATTAAACTCTACGGGACAAATAATCGTCACCGAATTACTTGAGAAGTATAAATCAAAAGCAAACGCAGTAGCTAAATATTTCTTGGATATGCAAGAGGCGACAAATAAATGTTATAAAATGATCATCCCGGGAGGATTGGCACTCTTTGTAATTGGTAATACCGAGTATAAGGGCGTTATCATAAATAATGTTAAACACCTTGCTGAATCTCTTCAAAATAGTGGATTTAGGAAGCTGTATGTAACTAAACGAAGAATACGACAAAAAATTCTTACACCATACCGTAATTCTTTAGGGCGCTTTTCTAAGGATAGTAATAGCAGAAAAGTTTATAATGAAGAATTTATTTTAATCGGGATTAAATAGGTGCAAGACCAAAATTCGGGAACATCCATACTAGTTTTCAAAATCTTCCCCTCACCCCTCTTTACAAAAGAGGGGAACGAACCTTATTGTTCTTGAAAATTACCGATTCGAAGCATCATTTATACTTTGAAAAATCAACGCCCCGCATTCGGCCGCGTTTTTCAAGCCAGTCGTCTTCATTGACGGGCGGCTGCACGATCTGATCGGGTCCTTTACGCACCAGCCGAATAGCCTCGCTCGGACAGGTGCTGATGCACAGCCCGCAGCCGATGCATCTTTCCCGCGAAATCCGGGCGAAATCCGGGGACACCATACTAATTATTTTCCCCTTATGGCCTTCCAGCCTTTAAACGACTTTCTTGCTGATTAAATTGCGCTTCTTGTTCTCGAGGTAAGCTCTATATCGTTTGATGATGCCTTTGACGGTAACTGCGATCAGTTTTCTGGTGACAGCGTTCTGTACCAGAATGCTGTGATACAACGTGCCAAATATTTTTATGCGTGTCCTGTCAAGCCATCCGGCCTGGGGCAGAGATTTTTCTATGTCGATTGGCCGGGGCATGAATCGTTTGGGCGCAAAAAACCATTTCAGAATGAGGTTGGTGGTAACGGCCAGGATATCCCAGGCGCGCTGCTCGTGTTTATGCACGGGGGTTTCTCCGGCGGCCATCTGCACCAGTTCCAGGGGAAGATATATCTCCATCTTGCTGTTGGTCAAAACCTTGATCAGCGAAAGGAATGTGCAGCAGCCTGGGCAAGGGACAACCAGGGCTTTAGCGCCAGTTGCCTCCGCCTCTTGCAAGCGGAGATACAGGCTTTGTATCAGGTTGAGTAAAGTGTGCAGGGGATTGCCGGACGTTTCGCCGAACAAGGTGGGAACAGTTCCGGCCCAGCCGCAGCAAAGCGCATTTTCCCGGGTATGCGGCATTTCAATGACGTTACAGCCGATGCGTTCCATTATTTCACGGGTGGTGTCCGGCAGTTTTGCGTCCATGTATCTCCCGCAGCAATTGTCGTGGACGGTAACGTCCATGTTTAATTTATTACTGACTTTTATTTTCCCGGTCTTCAGCCGGTCCAATATCCAGTCGTCTAAAAGCTTGACCTCGAAGTCAAAATCAATGCCGAATTTTTTAGGCAGGACATCGGTAAACATCGAGGCTTCAACCACCATGAAACAATACATTTTTTCTATGCCCATCTTGGAGAACTTCTCTTTTGCGAGCATACCCAGCCGTTTTGCTTCCTCCAGAAACCCGATTCGATAAGCATCTTCCCCCATCCCGAACATGCTGTCACTTCCCACGATGGACGGTTTCAGTTCGTCAAGGAGTGAGGTCTGGGCAATATACGGCAGAAGGTTATTATAAAAACCGGTGAGCAGGACTTCCTTTCTGGGGGTCTTCAGGTTCTCTTCCCAGGCATACAGTAACGAAAGTTCATCCTCTCCCATTAATACCCGGGTGTTGGTCCACATATTCTCGGGCTCGTTGGGAAAGATAAACTTGGCCATAAAAGGCAGGCCCTGTTTTTTTCTTGTTTCGTTATGACGCTCCAGAACCAGTCCGTAAGGGTTCGCCTTTTGCGGGCAGACAAAATCACAAATATTACAGGTGACACAGGTCTGAAGCACCAGAGAGGCATCCGCATTTCCGTTAATCAGTTTTGCTATTTCCTGTTTCGCCTCGTTTTCCGGAAGCTCCAGAACCGGACAACGCTGAAAACAGACACCGCATCGATCGCACAAGTCTTCTTTAAAAAAACGGGAATCGGATTTTGAATTCATTTCACACACCTTTTCCTTTCAGTGGCTCCGTGCTTTGTATCAACGGATCCGGTCTTCCCTATGCGCACGCAGACGCGATGAACCGGGCACATCCATATCAATCGCATTCGGAGGGATTGATCCATCATTCCAGGCTCGTTCAAAATCAGCCGGACAAACAGCAACTGCTGTACCAACTTTTAATGAATACTGTTTCGTAAAATTTGAAGATGAAGGAGTATAGGAATTACAGAACGGTGTGTCAACCACGAATATTTTCATCACGGGAATTTCAAAGCAATCAGGGGAACCATATCGTAATATGCAGGGCAGAAATCCAGGGACACCTTACTATTTTTTTAACGTAACAGCCATTACGTTTCGAGAATATTTTTAAGGTACATTTCCTGCGTCGCTATGCTCCGGGGATAATTCCACCAGCGCCTCGTGCTTCATTCCATTTGCGCTTAGCGTGTGTCATTAATACTGGAAAAAAAGAGAGAAAAACTTTAAACTCCTCCCTAGACACAGGAGGATACGCTATGAAGAATGTCATATCCGTTCCCGGCAGGGATGTGCCGATTCTGGCTCACGCGGACGTTGTGGTCGCGGGCGGCGGTCCTTCGGGATTTGCCGCGGCAATCACAGCGGCGCGCGCCGGCTTACAGGTGATTCTCATCGAGCGCTACGGTTTTCTCGGCGGACTCGCTACGGCAGGAGCGGTGGGCACGCTCTGCGGCTTATACCTTCATCACCCCGACCGGATAGAACCGATCATTGCAGGCATCGCTACGGAGATAACCACTGCCCTGTCTGCCCGTGGAGGCGCCTTCGGTCCCCTCATCCGCGAAGGCTTCACAGCGCTGCTTTACAATCCCTGGCACATGAAACGTCTGTGCGACGACTGGATCGAAAAAGAAAAAAACATCAACCTGATGCTGCACAGCACCGTCGCCGATGCCGTTGTCTCCGACGGCGCCATCCGCGCGCTGTTGATTGCCGGACCCGAAGGTCTTAAGGCCGTCACAGGGCGCGTCTTCATTGATGCGACAGGCGATGCCATGGTGGCGACGGCCGCGGGCGTGCCGACCGTCACAGGCGATCATGCAGGCGCTGTCATGAATCCCACGATGATGTTTTTCGCCCAGGGGATGGATTTTGCGCTTTATCAGGAAAAGGGAATGCCGGCGCTTGACGACCGCATCCAGGATGCCATCAAAGAGAGAAAATATCCGCTGACGGTCAGCAAAGGATTGGTCATCCCGACGTTTCGTCCCGGAGAAGCGATTGTTAAACTTTCTTCTCTGGCCAAGGACGGCCGCGCCCTCAGCGGGAGTGTGATTGCCGATATCACCTATGCTGAATTGAAGGGAAGAAAGGACGCAGAGATCGCCATGGAATTTCTCAATAAAGAGATTCCCGGATTCGCGGGCGCGTTTCTTTCCGACACGGCCGTTCAGGTAGGCATACGCGAAACCAGGCGCATTGTGGGCCGGTATGTGCTCACGGAGGCGGATGTGCTTGACGGCCGCCTGTTCGACGATGCCGTCTGCCTGAGCAGCTGGCCGCTGGAAATCTGGGAAGGCGGTAAAGAACCGCGCATGGTCTTTCTCCCCGAAGGGCGTTATTACGGCATCCCGTACCGGTCGCTCCTTTGCCGTGAAATCAACAACCTGCTGGTTACCGGCAGAGCGATTTCGATGGATCACGGCGCGCTGGCCTCCGTCCGTGTGATGGGCCCGTGCCTTGCGGAAGGACAGGCGGCGGGAACGGCGTGCGCGCTGGCTCTTTCGTCGGGACAATCGATTGACGCCGTTGACACCGGCAAGCTCCGGGAAATGTTGGCCAAGGATGGCGCACGTCTGAAATGAACTTAAAAATATGGTTTAACGTTCTGCGCTCAACGGTTCATGTTTAAGAATCAAAAAAAATGACAATTTTAAATAGAACGTGGTAAAATATAAAAAAGTTCCATACAGATGTTCCTGATTCCCTCTCCTGCTCAAAAAACGTCATCCCGCTCTTTTGACTGGTCTGTTTGCGGAAGCACTGAACCCCGTCAACACGATTCAAAGGAGGTCCCTTATGCCGGCCAAAAAATTGAAAGAGTTTCTGGACAGCCATGCGGTGAAATATGTGAAGCTCACGCATTCGACGGCCTACACAGCCCACGAAATTGCTGAATCCCTGCACATCAGCGGAAGGAAGGTGGCCAAGACCGTCATCGTGATGATTGACGGGAAGATAGCCATGGCGGTCCTGCCGGGCAACCGTTCCGTCAATTTCGATCATTTTCAAAAAGCCGTCGGCGCGCATAAGATCGAACTTGCCACCGAAGCGCAATTCAAGGGCATGTTCCCGGATTGCGAACTCGGCGCCATGCCGCCTTTCGGCAATTTATACGGGATGGAGGTTTACGCGGACCAGCATCTGACAGACGATGATGAAATTTTTTTCAACGCCTGTTCGCACTCGGAACTGGTCGAGATGTCTTATACGGATTATGAAAGACTAGTGAAGCCCAACGTGATGAAGATGACGTGAGAACAATAGTGTCTCCCGTCGCGTCGTTCCCGGAATAAGTCGCAATCCCGATGTGTTGGACTTGGAGAGTTCGGATGACACTTCAGAGGTCGTTGCACTCGTCTTGAGCGTGCCTCATTACCCCTTGCGTTTCTCGCGTTGTTTCGCTTGCGCTCAATGAGCGTCACTGCGTCTGACAATGACAAATCCCATTATTTATGGATCACGCCCCGATGCCGCGCGTATTCGACCATGCGTCCGAACGCGAACATGGCGCGTTCCGGCGTGGGATAGCAAGGCACATTCAGTGCGGCAAACCCTTCATGAATGTGGGCGATTTCTTTGGCTGTGCCTCCGTAGTAACACGCGAAGACCGGCTTTTCCGGATGACGGCTGAAAATTTCCGTGAAGGCTTCCTTAATATCGAACATGCTTTCCGGCATCAGAACTAAAATGATCAGAAGGGCATCGATGTCTTTCTGATCCAACAGGCACCGGGCAATATGAGCCGAGGTCTTCTTCGAGCCGTGCTGCTCAATGGCAGACCACGTGTCGATGGGATTGCGCACCGGCGCCCATGAAGGCATCACCTCGCTGAGTTTCCTGAGTGTGGCGGCGTTCAGTTCGGGTAAAACAATGCCACACTCCTCCGCGGCATCGGTGGCGGCAACACAGCCCATGCCCGTAATGGAAAATGCGCCCATGCGGTTCCCCCGCGGCAGAGGAAGTTTTTCAAACGCCGACAGCGTGTCGAAGAAAGCTTCCGGGTTGTGCGTCCGCACCAAGCCTGTTCTGCGGCAGACGGCATCGAATACCGCGTCTGATCCGGTCAGCGAGCCTGTATGCGAAGCAACGGCGGCTGCTCCGGCCTCACTGCGGCCCGCTTTCATGACCACCACCGGTTTTCTTTTACAGACCGTATCGGCGGCCTTGATAAAACGCCTTCCGTCAACGACTCCTTCCAGATACATGCCGATGGTTAGCGTCGCTTGATCATCGGTCAGGTATTCCAGAAGGTCGCTTTCATTGATATCGCCTTTGTTGCCGATGCAGGCTACCTTGGCCAGCCCGAAAGGTCTGGTGTCGGCTATCCAGCGCGCCCAGCCTGACGAGAAAACACCGGACTGGCCGATGATCGACACGCCGCCGACCCGGATCGGATCCAGACCGACGATGGATGTGGCCATGCCGGCGGACGGGTTGAGCGTACCGATGCTGTTGGGGCCCATAATCCGGATGCCCGCGCGGCGCGCCTGCTCGATAATGATTTTTTGCTCTCCGGCGCCTGATTCTCCCATGTCCGAGTAGCCGCCCGTGCTCAGGATGATGTTCGTCACGCCCTTGGCTTCACACTCCGCCAGAGCATCCGGCACCGCCGCTTTGGGAATCACAATCATGGCCAGGTCCACCGGCGTCGGCACATCGCAGACGCTGGCGTAAGAAGGCATGCCCAGAATTTCCTTCACCGTGGGATTGATGGGATGCAGGGCGCCCTGGAAACCGGCCTTTTGCAGGTTGCGCAGAATGATGTTGCCCCCTTTGCCGGGACTTCGCGAGGCGCCGATAACCGCCATGGACGAGGGATTGAAGAACGGCGCCACGGTGGCGGGGTTGGAACGTTTCCGGGAAGATCTGAAATGGCCGGCATCCAGCCGCACGAGAGCGTCCACGGCCACGGCTCCATCGGGATACGCAATGAAAGGATTCACATCGATTTCCAGAATGTCCTGACGTTCAAGCATAAGCCGGGAGAGCGCTGAAACGGCATCGGCGATGACGGCGATATCGAGAGGCTCCTGGGAACGGTAGCCATTAAGCAGAGCCGCGCCTTTGAGGCGCCCCAGCATCGCGTGAGCCGTCGTGCTGTCTACAGGGGCGAGTTCGATGGCCGTATCACGGAATATTTCGGTGAATATGCCGCCGATGCCCACGAGCACAACGGGACCGAATACAGGATCGCGCCTGCCTCCGAGGATAAGTTCAATGCCCGGCCGGGCCATTTTCTGTAAGAGCAGCGCATGGGGAACATCAGAGAATTTATTGTTCATCTCCCGGACGGCCTTCTCCAGAGACAATGCATCCGCGATATTTAGCTTTACCCCGCCCCGCTCGGTCTTGTGAGGAATATTTTCCGAACAAATTTTCAGAGCTACCGGAAAGCCCAGCAGTTTGGCCGCCTTTGCGGCCTCCGGATAATCATTGACCAGAACATTATCGATAACGGGAATGCCCCCTTTCTTGAGCAGAGCCGCACCTTCAAATTCATTAAGCGTTGTGATGTTATTTTTCAAAAACCAAATTGCCTCCTGATTTCATTTGCATTATTTAAAGCGTATTGTCGCGGCCGGCTGCCGCGGCGTTTACTGTCTTTTCTATTCTTTGCAGCGCCTCTTCCAGAACGGGTCGGGGACACGCGATATTCATCCGCTGAAATCCTGATCCGCCGGAGCCGAAAAGGAAGCCGTCGTCCAATCCTACTTTGGCTTTGTCCCGCATGAAGCTTCTGAGCGCCATATCGTCCATGCCAAGGTCACGACAATCCAGCCAGACAAGATACGTCCCCTGCGGTTTGACAACCTTGATTCGGGGAATGCTGTCGGCAAAATATTTCAGAAGAAAGTCCAGATTGCCCTGCAAATAATCCAGAAGCTGGGCCAGCCATTCATCCCCGAAACGATAGGCAGCTTCCAGAGCCGTGTAACCGAAAAGATTCGGATGAGGCACAATGCCGGTCATCGTGTCGGTAAAAAGATGACGGAGTTTTTTATCGGGAATGATGATTGAAGATATTTCAAGTCCGGCAAGGTTGAACGTCTTGCTGGGCGACATGCACGTGATGGAGTTGCGCTCAAACGCTTCGGAGATTGAAGCAAACGGCGTATGCTGATGGCCTTTGTAGAGAAGTTCGCAGTGGATTTCATCGGAAATAACAACGGCCTCGTGTTTGATGACAATCTCGCCCAGTCGGGTCAGCTCTTCCCTGCTCCAAAGACGCCCTACGGGATTATGCGGATTACAAAGCATTATGGCTTTGATCCGCCTGGGCACGGGAAACATGCCCATCCGCGCCTGAAAGTGATGTTCCAGATCATCATAATTCATCTCGTAATATCCGCTGACGAGCTTCAATTGATTATTGACAACCTGACATCCACTGGACGTAACGGCGGGAAAAAACGGGTAGTAAACCGGTTCCTGCAAAATAATTTCATCGCCCGGATGCGTCAATGCTCTCACGGCAACGTTCAGCGCGGGAACAACCCCCGGCGTAAAAACAATCCATTCCGGATTTATCTTCCAGGCATATTTGTTCCACATACGATCGACGACGGATTGGATCACGCCGGGACCCGCCGTCGTATATCCATAGACGCCATGTTCCGCGCGCCTTTTCAGCGCTTCAACAATAGGCGGCGCAACGGGAAAATCCATGTCGGCCACCCACATGGGTATCACGTCATCATGCCCGAATATATAGCGATTGAAGTCCCACTTGATACAACTTGTATTCTTTCTGTCGAAGATCTGATTGAAATCGTACTTCATAAAAGTCTCCATTTTCGACGCAGGAGTATATGAAGATTGAAATGGTGTGTCAAAGTAATTTTGATTGCAAAAGAGAAAGCTTGAAATAACCGGATAACCGGTGGCACCGTACCGGTTTTTTCAAATAAAAAACCGGTCTATCAAGCAACACTCTTTGATTCGCTGAGCTTCGGGTGTAATTCCCAATTTCGATGAATCGGGATTGGATAATTCGACTTACAAAATTAAGTTCATTACATTCCTGAATTTTGAGTCTCATTACGCCTTACGCTTCGAACTTCGCAAACCTCGTTCTCAGCTTGGCTCATTATTGACACTTCCTCACTTATGATGTATGTATATTCTAAACAGTATGTATTTTTTACAGGAGTATGTATAAATATGGCAAAAATCACGATCAGTGTCCCGGATGAGCTTTATGAAAAAATGCAGGAATGGAAATCATCCCTGAATTTCTCCAGGGTATTTCAAAATGCCATATCCGGAATGATCCGGAAGAAGGAATCTTTGATATCCAAATGCAGGAAGGAAGTCGATTTCTCCTCCATCGTGGATCGCCTGAAGAAAGAAAAAGTCGAGTTTGAATTCAATATCAAAGAGTGGGGAAGAAAAGACGGCCTCGAATGGTGCAAAACCGCCCATTACCGTGAACTTCAGTACGCCCTCGCCTTGACCTCTTATAAAAACCCCGACCAGGACGAAGAGCTGGGCGACTATTTTTCCCATATGTTTGAAAAACACCGGAAACAGATCAAGGTAACCGGCAAAAAAACACAGGACATCTTGAATGATTTTTCCGAAAAATACCTGAAAGGCTGGAAAGAAGGCGTTGAATTGTTCTGGAGCGAAGTGAAAGACAAACTGTAACCGGCCGGAAGATTTTAATTTACAAGAACCCTATTTCCCGGGGAAGCGATATGGGATTAGAAAACATAACAAAAGAATTTTTCGAAAAATACCGGCAGAGATATCTGGATAACCGAAAAAGATTTTCAGACAATTTCAGGTCACTTGCCGAAAAAAAAGACTGGATCACCCGCATAAGCTACCAGCCCTACAAGTGGCTTTTTATTTTGCCTTTGCTGCTGACGACGACTTTGATCTGCGGCATATTTGCCATCATCTTCGCGCTGCTGTTCACGCCGCGCGTCGGTACGATTTGGGGCGTCATCTGGGCGAGAATCAACAGCTTTTTCACTCCGATGACCGTACATGTCGTCGGCGCGGAAAATATAGAGCCCGGCACATCTTACGTCATTGCATCCAATCACCAGAGCATGTATGACATCTATGTTCTTTACGGCTGGCTGGGCGTGGATTTTAAATGGGTTATGAAGAAAGAACTGGAACATGTTCCGGTTCTCGGTCTGGCCTGCAAGGTCCTTGGACATATTTATATCGACCGGTCCGACACGAAAAGCGCCGTGGAAACGATCAACGCCGCCAGGACAAAAATTGTCAACGGAACCTGCGTTTTATTTTTCCCGGAAGGCACACGAAGCAGCGATGGGAAAATCCGGCCGTTCAAAAAAGGCGCCTTTAAGATGGCCATGGATCTTGGCATACCGGTTCTTCCCGTCACCATCAACGGCACCCGAAACATCCTGCCGAAAGGAAGCTTGGATTTAACGCCCGGCGGCGCGACTCTGACCATTCACAAGCCGATTCCCGTAAACGGTTATCATGAAGAAAATTTGACGGAACTCATGGATCGAACCAGAATGATTATCAACGGATCGCTGGATTGAAATAAAGAGCCGTCAGCGGGATTTTCGCCTTTCCGCCTTTCCTTTCCGTATGACCAATGCTGTTCGTTCCTGACCGAAAAGAGATAGTTTCCAACGGCCACCGGCGATTGGATAGTTCCACTTATGTTTCCCATCCTTAACGAGTGTCCTTGCCGGGTCGAAAGCGAAATCGGTTCCCTCACCTTCCGAGTTCAATGATTCCGATTAAGCTTTTTCATTTTGAATTTGACCCTGGTGTTGGCTGCATTTCTTTCATCTCCGCTACGACGTCATATTCATCGGCGATTTCCCGGCCGGGTGGTTTGGAAAGCAGACTGACTGCGATGATGGCAACACATGCGGCAATGAAAGCGGGAAGCAGCTCATAAATGTTCCATGCGCCGCCGAGCGGCCGCACAAGATATTTCCAGACAAAAACCATGCCGCCGCCGGTCATCATGCCGGCCAATGCGCCGTAAAGATTGGAGCGCTTCCAGAAAAGCGCAAAGAGGATGACAGGGCCGAAGGCCGCGCCGAAGCCTGCCCAGGCAAAGGATACGATGCTGAAAATCGAGCTGTCGGGATCCCGGGCGATGAACGCGGCAATGACGGCAATAACAATAACCGCCGCTCTGGCAATGTGCATGGTCGCAACCGCAGGCAGTTTTATACCGAAACATTCTTTCAGAAGGTTCTCCGTAACGCTGGAGGACGCCACCAGCAGTTGCGAGTCGGAGGTGGACATGGTGGCGGCGAGAATTCCGGAAAGAACAACACCGGCAATCAAAGCGCACAGGACGCCTTCATGACTCAAGAGTTCCGACATGCGGATGATGATTGTTTCGGAATCGGCTCCCGCAAGCATCGGCAGCAACCCGTTCATGGACATGGCGTGTCCGACGACGCCGATTAAAACAGCCACGGCAAGTGAAATGACAACCCAGGTCACGGCAATGCGCCGGGAAAAGACGAGTTTCTTTTCATCGCCGATGGCCATAAATCTCAAAAGGATGTGGGGCATGCCGAAGTAACCCAAGCCCCAGGCCATGGTGGAAATAATCGTGACGAGGTCGTAATCCGCCGCCGTCTTGGTTGCGGCATCATGGGATAAAATCATGCTGAGATAACCGGGAAGCGAGTTGACGTTTTGCATCACGGCTCCAATACCGCCGACGACCGCGGCGCCGAAAATTAAAATAGCCAGCAGGGCTATGCTCATGATGATGCCCTGTATCAGATCAGTCGCGCTTTCGGCCAGAAATCCTCCGATCGCCGTATAGACAACAACAACGACCGCGCCGAGAATCATGGCAATGGTGTAATCCATGCCGAACAAACTGTTGAAGAGCTTTCCGCAGGAAGCAAAGCCGGCAGCCGTGTAGGGAATGAAAAAAATGAGAATCACGAGAGCCGATATCCACGTCAGAAGTTTTCGAGAATCGTGATAGCGGTTGGAGAAGAATTCCGGCAGAGTAATGGCGTTTCCCGCGACAATTGAATAGCGGCGCAATCGCCTGGAAACCACCAGCCAGTTGACATAGGTGCCGATGGCCAGACCGATCGCCGTCCAGCCGGCGTCCGCGATACCGGACAGGTAGGCCACGCCGGGAAGCCCCATCAAAAGCCAGCTGCTCATGTCCGATGCTTCGGCGCTCATGGCGGTGACGACGGGACCGAGTTTTCTGCCGCCGAGATAAAAGTCGCTGACTTGATCATTGCGCCTGGCGTAGATAAAACCGATAAGGATGACCAACGCCATATAGGCGGCGATGGCAATCATCATGAAGGTGTTGGCGGATTCCATAGGGATTTTCTATAAAACCTTTAAGCAATCTGTCATTGCGGAAACGCCCTCGCCGTTTTGCTCATCAACACAACATCTGTTATAATTTTCTGTGTTGACGGGAATGACCTCAGAAACGTCCGGCCGTTTCATACCATTGTTTCAATGAGACGTAAATACGGAACTCGGATATCCGGCTGACGGATTTATTCCTGGAGGAAGTGTTTGCTGATCAATATGCCTAAAGCGGACTTGGGTTTCTCGTTCTTTTTTTTCCACAAGATGTAATCTTCAAGCATCTGAACCGCATAAACCGGCGCGTTGACGAATTCCACTCCGGTTTCGTAATACTTGTTTTCATGGATGATGTTAACCCATCTTACTTTGCCGACAGCATTAATCTTCTCTTTTAACGTTTTTAATGTGAATTTTATATTCAGGAGCGTGCCCACGGGCAGAAAGATATTGGTTTGAATGCTGACACCGGTAGCGGAAAAATCTCTGATGTAGTTATACATGATTTTTTCTTTGGGAAGGTTCTTCCCGCCGGAGATGACAGTCACGGCAACATCAACTCCCTCTTCCAGTCGTGGAGCTACTCTTTTTTCGATCATAAAGATTCACGGCCTCTTCCTGTTTCAGGATAAATTGATTGGAGTCTGTCTGCTACTTCTCTTTTTCCGCTTTCTTTTCCTTTTCCGGTTCCGCTTCCTGTTCCTTCATTTGATGAAGTCTTGCTTTCGCTTCCTCGTGTCCCTGCTCAGCCGCTTCGCTGTACCAGACCTCAGCCGATGCACGATCTTTTTTAACGCCTTTACCTTCTTCCAGGATCATGCCGATTCTGAACTGCGCGTCCGCAATGCCCTGTTCCGCAGATTTTAAAAACCACCTTGCCGCTTCGGAATAGTCCTGCAATCCCCGGCTGAACATCAGCGCCAGATGATACTGGGCCTCGGCGTGTCCCTGTTCGGCGGCTTTGAGATACCATCGCGTTGCCTTGGCTTCGTCTATTGAAACGTTTTTGCCTTCCTCATAGATCTGCGCAATATGAAATTGTGCGGAGGCGATTCCTTTTTCGGCCGCTTTAAGACACCATTTGATGGTCTTCGCGTCGTCCTGCAAAATCCCCCTGCCGTTTTTATACATCATATTCAGATTTATTCTGGCCTCGGCATTGCCCTGGTCTGTCGCTTTGAGATACCATTTGATGGCTTCAGCGTCATCCTGCTGAACGCCTTTCCCTTCCTGGTACATCATGCCCAGCCTGTTCTGCGCCTCGGCAAGTCCCTTTTCGGCATTTTTTTTGATCGCCGCAATTTCCTCTTCTGAAAGATCCCGGTCCGGTTCCTGTTCCGACTCCATTTCAAGAAATATATCCGTATCATCCGTCAGCGGTTCTTCATGACGGCGGATCACTTCAGCTGTTTCCCGCGGAATCTCTTTTTCCAAATCTTCGACGGCCGCTTCAACTTCTATTTCAGGAATTTCTGTTGTCGGTTCGAGCTTCAATTCGATATCGGGTTTTTGTTCCACAATCTCCGGTTCCGGCGGTTTGAGGCTGTCTTCTGTTGTGTCCGGTGTAAAATCTTTTTCCAGTTTCAAATCAACGCCGATCTCTGCGTCTGCGCTGTCCGATGCTTCAGGCTCGTCGATTTCCTCCGCACTGCCTGACGGAACGTCTGATTCCGCATCCAAATCTTTTTCGGCCGTTTCAACTTCTATTTCAGGAATTTCTGTTTTTGGTTCCAGCTTCAATTCGACATCGGGTTTTTGATCCGCAGTTTCCGGCGCTGCAATCTTGCCGATATTCTCAGCATTGCCCAGCGGCGTATCGGATATCAAACCCAGATTAAATTTGGCGTCATCATTACCCTGTTCAGCGGCCTTGAGATACCATTTGATGGCTTCCGCCTGGTAAAGCAAACCGAGATTATTCTGAGCATCGGCATGACCCTGTTCGGCAGCTTGGAGATACCATTTGATGGCCTCGGCATCATCCTGCGGCACACCTTTGCCCTCCTTGAACATCATACCCAGATTGTACCGGGCATCGGCATGACCCTGCTCGGCAGCCTTCATATACCACCGAATGGCTTCAGAATTATCTTTCGAGACGCCCTTGCCTTTCTGATACATCATGCCCAGATTGAATTGAGCATCGGCGTGATCCTGATCGGCGGCTTTGCGATACCATCCGGCGGCTTCGGCATCATCTCTGGGGACGCCCTTGCCTTTGTGGTAGATCATGCCCAGATTGAACTGGGCTTCGGCATGATCCTGATCAGCGGCTTTGCGATACCACTGGACGGCTTCGGCATCATTCTGCGGAACACCCTTCCCGTTCTGGTACATCATGCCCAGAAGAGTTTGGGCAACAGCGTCACTCGCTTCTTCCAGCATTTTATATAAATTATATTCTATTTTATTATGCATATTAAAACCACTTCATGTTTCTATACCCTAAAAATCGATAAAATTCCATATCCTCTGTTCAACAAGATCATTTCGATTTTTGATTCATCCGCAGTATGATCTCATACGCGCACGACGGCCGCAAGAAGCGGCACAATGCTTTTGCACAATTTTTTTATCCGGAATTATGCTAAAAATTCAAGCACATGTGACCGTAGATTTTCCATCCATTATATATGCTTGACAACTTTGGTCAAAATAAACTAATGACTACAGGTCAATTCATTTGGAGAAATTATGCTGAAAATAATTCAACAGGCCGTTGAGAACGGACAAAAGACGCTGTCGGAATACGAATCAAGGCTGGTGATCGAATCAGCCGGAGTTTTTGTATCGGCGGCGGAACTGGCGAAAACCAGAGAAGAAGCAATCGAGGCAGCCGAAAGAATGGGGTTTCCCGTCGTGTTGAAGGGATGTTCCGCCGAACTCGCTCACAAAACGGAAGCGGGCATGGTGGTGCTGAATATTAACAGTTCCGAACAGGTCGCGCGGGTATTTGACGAACTCACCGGCAAGGTGAAAAACCTTGACGGTATTCTGGTTGAAAAAATGGTTCGTGGAAACCGTGAATTCGTTATCGGACTGACGCGTGATTCGAGTTTCGGTCCTTGCGTCATGTTCGGACTGGGCGGAATTTTTACCGAAGCGCTCAAAGACGTGACTTTCCGCGTGGCGCCGCTGACGCGTGAAGACGCTCTCGAAATGATCGACGAGATCAAGACCAAAAAATTGCTCGGTGAATTCCGGGGCAGCCCAGCGGTGGATCGTGAAGCGCTGGCCAAGGCGCTTGTCGGCGTGGGAGACCTGGGCGTCCGGTACGATGCCATTGCCGAGATCGACATCAACCCGCTGATTGTCTGCGGAGACAAACCCGTCGCTGTCGATGCGCTGGTCGTGCTGAAGTAGCCGGTTGTTTCGCCTGTGGTGTCACTGCAATTTCAGGTGATCATTTTCAAAGATCACGCGTTATTCCCGGAACATGGATCTTTCCCTTCGGTCGCAACGGCAAGCTGTGTCTTGATTCCTTCGCGGAAATGACAGAAAAGAGGACGTTATAATGTTAGATTATTTTTTCAATCCGAAGAGTGTCGCGATTATTGGAGCGTCGAGCAATATCAATAAAGGCGGCTATTCCATTATAAAAAATATCACGGCCGGATTTCGCGGAAAAATTTATCCGGTCAATAAAAGTTACAAGGAAATCCTGGGCATCCCCTGTTATCCCGACATCGCATCGATTCCGGATAATTTCGATCTCGCAATTTATTTCATCCCATCGAAAGAATTGCCGGAAACGGTGAAGGAATGCGCAAAAAAAGGCGTCAAGGGCATTATCATCGAATCGGGCGGATTCAATGAAGCAGGAGAAGAAGGCGCGAGGCTGCAAAAACTTGCTTTGGAAAACGCAGCAAAAGCGGGCATCCGGTTGTGGGGCCCGAACTGCATGGGTTTCATCGACGGCAACAGAACGTATGTTTTCTCATTCATCAACTCGCTGGTCTGGCCGGATGTTCTCCGCGGCGGCAACGTCGGTATGATTGTTCAAAGCGGGATGCTCTCCGCCGGATTTCTACTGCACGCGCTGCAGGAAGGCGTCATGGGCGTGAGCAAGGTCTGCTCCATCGGCAATAAATGCGACATTGACGAGAGCGATATTCTTGAATACATGATCAACGACAGGGAAACGGACGTCATCGCCTGTTATCTGGAATCGATTGTGGACGGCAGAAGATTCCTGAATCTCGCGAAACAAACAGACAAGCCTGTGATCGTGCTCATGGGGGGAAGAAGCGCCGAAGGAGCCAAAGCGGCGCAAAGTCATACAGCCAGTCTTTCCGGAAACTATAAGATCGCCAGCGGCGCGTTCAAACAGGCAGGCATCATCGAAGTATTTGATCCGGCCGAGCTGACCGATATGGCGCGCGCCTTCGGCAAGCACATGACCTTTTACCCTCATCCCGGAAAAGGAACGGCGATTCTCACGTTCTCCGGAGGAGCGGGGACCGTTACCACCGACCTGATGGAAGATTGCGGTCTGCCGCTGGCAAAACTTTCTCCGGAAACGCTGGCATCCGTTGCGGAATTGTTCCCGCCGTGGAACAAGCCCGACCATCCTCTCGATCTGTGGATTGCCATTGAGCGTCACGGTTTTGAAACCGTATTCAGAAATTCTCTTACCGCGGTCATCAACGATCCGGCGGTGGATTCGATTATCTTTCACAGTTATGCCACACCGCTCATCGGACAGGCATTTTTCGATGAACTGGCGGCGCTGATCAGAAAACATAAAAAACCGGCGGTGTTGTGGGTGGAGGGAAGAAAGGATTTTGCCCAGCATTTGAGAGGCATTGCGGAAAATGCCGGACTTCCCGCGTATCGTGAAATGAACAGATGCGTAACCGTTCTCAAGGGAATGAAACAGCATTACACCAAGAAACCGATGACGTAAGAATGTACGGATCCACCTGGCTTTGCACGTGGATGTTCGACGAACGCTTTCATCGCACACGCTTTTAGCACATTTCACCAGCAGATTATTATGACACGCATACCCTATTATAAACCGGCGGACACCGAAAGGGAAAAAATCCAGTTGCAGGGAGAAGCGCCCTTCAACCTGAATATTTTTAAAATCATCACGCATGCCCCGCTGGGCATTGCCCGTCAATTCATCGGCCTGCCCGGGGCGGTGCTCTTTGCCGGCAGGCTCGATCCGATTTTAAGAGAAATGGTTATCACCCGCGCCGGGATTCTGTGTCATTCGGAATATGAAGTGCACCAGCACCGCAAACTTTGCAAACGTGTCGGCATGCCGGAAGAAAAAATCAAAGCGCTGGATATCGGATCGTCATCGCCCGTGTTCTCCGATATCGAAAAAAGGGTGCTCCAGTTTACCGAAGAAACGGTTTTACAGCACAAGGTCAGCGCGGAAACTTTTGCCGCGGTCGGCAAGTATTTTTCTCACGACGTGCTGGTGGAACTGGCCATTGCGGCGGGCTGCTACATGATGGTGAGCATTTTTCTCAACACATTCGAAGTGGATATCGAAGAAAAAGACGCTCCGTTATAACGCTCTTGAGACCGGATTGCCATGCCCTGAAATGATCGCTTCAGGTGCGGGCGTCTTTGGCCCGCATCAGGGACAATATCCCTTGCTCTTTGCCTTTTCCAGCAGTTCGCATTTCCCTAATTCACAGACCTTTTCCGCGTCGGGACATCCGAGTTCTTTCTTACCGTGATCGAAGTGAACATTGGCTCTATTATAATAGGCATCAACATAATTGGGACTGATGCGAATGGCTTCGCTGTAATCTTCTATGGCCTGCTGATACCGGTTGAGAGCGAGATTCGCAGCGCCCCTGTTGTTGTAAGAAATAGAACTATCCGGTTTCAGGCGAATGGCCTCACCATAGTCTTCTATCGCCTGTTCATGTTTTTCAAGCCTGCTGAAGGCAAGACCTCTGTTATTGTAGCCATGAACGGATTCCGGTTGCAGACGAATGGATTCGTTGTAATCGTCAATCGCCATTTGGTACTGACCGGTCTCGCTATAGGCATTCCCCCGATTGTTGTAGGCGTCAGCATAATCCGGTTTCAATGTAATGGCTTCACTCAGATATTCAATCGCTTTCTGGGGATCCGTGCATTTCCCGCTCGAGCACAAGGCAAATGCTTTGCGGAATAAATCATTGGCCGGATCAAGAGCGGGAGCCGGCGCCGTCGGTTGAACATTCGATACGGTTGATTGAATGGCAGGAGCATAAACGTTCTGCGATTCAACGACCCCGGTTTGCTCCTTTGTTTTTTTCATCTCCGGCTTTTGTATAATCGCGATGACAATGCCGAGCAAAAAGATGAGGACCGCGATGATCGGATATTTATACCGATTCCATATTTTCTGATATCCGGTCTGCTGTTCGACACGCATTTTAGTCCTTTTCCTCTTCCCGGACTGTGCGACGGAAGGCGCTTGAGGAGAAGGTTGTAAGGGCTCAAGCATAACGTTGCAATAACGGCATTTCCTGGTTGTGTCCTTGAATCTTGTCTTGCAGACAGGACATATATTCATAATGATGTCTCCAATGGGTGTCTTCTAACCGTCATCCGAATATCTCTTTTTCAAGCATGACATGACTAAATTATTCGCGCATCGATGCCGGGACGTTCAGCACAAACCTGTTCCGGGTGACCTTCTTTGTCAAGCATGGGAATCCGGCAATGCCCTCATCCATTTCAGCATTAAACCGTTTTTCAAATAGCGGAAATAAATTCAATTCGGATTTAATCGTTTTCGTTCATTATCATTTTAAGCGGTGGATGAAAAGATAAAAATACTTTTTAAAGGGATTATTAAAAATAAGGGGGCCGAATAGGAAGAGATAGGGATAATTCACTTATTTCCGCTGACCATCAAGCATCGTTTTGATTTGCCGGATGAAATCGGCGGGGTCTTCCGTGTTCAGCGCAATGACTTCTCCGGGACAGACGGCGCTCCGGTCTCTGGTCATGATATTGGACACAACATGCCGGGCGCTGATAACAATAATGTTGTCTTCCAGAAATTTCATTGCCGGCACGGAGACAACGCCGGCAATGACTTCCGCAATGATTGCCGTATAGACAATCAATTTGGCGGCGGCCAGACCGATGACTTTATCGTGGAGTATCAATCCGGTTTTCCCTGCGCAGTGGTCCAGGCTCTCAAAAAGCGGACGCAATCCCGCGTCTGAAGAAGAAAATATCAGGCGGTTCTCTTCGAATAATGCCAGAGAATATTCTGAAAAATCCGGTATCAGCATAGAAGATTGCGCAACGGTTTGTTCATTGCACTGATCAGAGCGGCCCACAAGATGTCCGCCAGAAATAAAACGACAACAAGCCTAAGAATAAACTCACCGGAAAGATGCATGAAATAATAATCAGATACAATCAGCCACGGGAGCTGACAGATGAAAGCCAGGAAAACCGAAAACATCAGTTTGTCCGTTTTCCTGTAAAAAATGCCCGTGCAAAAACCCAGGATCGCGTTTCCGAGCATCAGATACGGATTGCCGAGCAAGAAAGCGGAATACAGAGAACCGGCGACACCGGCAACCAGTCCGCCCGTCGCGCCGAATATCAGAGCTGCCAGGATAATCGCTGCCGGGAAAAAATGAACCTTCCACTGCTGCGCGAATTGCAGATTAATGAGACTCAACACGAAAGGAATTACAATAAGCAGAAAAAAAGCAACGGCCATGCGTCGGTATTGTTTTACGCTGTCTGCTGTCGTTGATGAAATCATCATACCTGACACCTCTCGTTCAAATTTATTTTGTGTTTATCTTACACTATTATCGATGCTTTGAACAGACTCGAAAATGATTTTTTTAATGAGACCCAAATTTTAGAAACATAGTGAGACTTGCTAAAATCGAGCGAAACGAAGATCGAGGCAAAAGTTGAATTGTCACTTCCGCGAAAGCGGATAGAGATATCCCCGAGGCAAAGCCCCGCGGGATAAATGCGGGGCTAATTCCCCGCCCCCTGGGGCGCAGTTCCTTTGAATACCCGACTGCTGCCGGCGGAGTTGTTCATTGCAATCATCAGGGAAAAGATTTAAAATGTATAATATTCTAAAAAGAAACGGGGTCGGACCATGAACGATGTATTCTTTGAGTCGCTGGAAGACGGGAATAAACCTTACATTGAATCCTTGAGAAAACTATTAAAACAGCTCCAGCCCCCCTTTGCCGCCGGCGACACGGTCGGCATAAAACTGCACTGGGGAGAAAAAGGCAATAAAGGCTTTCTGCCGCCTGATTACGCCAGGGAAATCGCGGCCTGGCTGATGGCCCACGGGACCAAACCGTTTATTTTTGATACGACGGTTCTTTATTCCGGTGGACGCCGCACCGCCGAGGACTCGCTCCTGACCGCCGCCGGCCACGGTTACACGCGCGATTTTCTCGGATGTCCGGTGATGATCGCGGATGGCATGGACGGTCGTAATCTTGTTGATATTCCCGCCGGGTTCAATCATTTCAAGACCGTACAGGTGGCCAATGTTTTTGAGGAAGCACAGGGCTTCGTTATCTTCTCGCATTTCAAAGGGCACATGGTTTCGCTGTTCGGCGGAGCTGTCAAAAATATTTCCATGGGTTTTGCATCGCGCGCACAGAAGCAGCGCATGCATTCCGATTATCACCCCGTTCTGAACCGGAAAAAATGCACACGGTGCGGCGTTTGTACTGAAATTTGCCCGACCCAGGCCGCAACCATCGCGGAATCCGATTATCCCAAATACGATTTGAAAAAATGTATCGGCTGCGCCCAGTGCATTGCGATGTGTCCGGAAATGGCGCTGCAGATTTTCTGGAACTCAGACATGACGGTTTTTCAGGAAAAGCTTGTGGAAACGGCGGCCGCCGTGTGGAAGAAGATAAAAGGCAAATCCATCGTCATCAATGCTTTGCTGAATATCACCGTGGAATGCGACTGCCTGCCCGGCAAGCATCCGCTGATCAGCCGGGATCGGGGATTTATTGGCGGTTATCACCCCGTAACGGTTGATGAAGAATCGCTGAAGATGACGGGTGCGAACATTTTTGAAAAAGTGCATCCCGGCATTCCCTGGCAGCGACAATTCACCTATGCCCGTGACATCGGTTTTTAAACCGACCCCAAACGTTGAATTCGTTTCGTTCACCCGGCCGGCGCGTTATCGGCTTGTTGATATTACGGGATAATTCCTTCCTCCGCGAAGCTGTAAAAATTCCCGTCACCGATGATGATATGGTCAAGGACTTTGACGTCCATGAGTTTCCCCGCCGCAACAAGGTCCTGGGTGAACTTTTTATCCTCCATGCTGGGCGAAATATTCGCGCTGGGATGATTGTGCACGCAAATAATCGCCGCCGCAAATTTCTGCAGAGCGCTGTGGATGATTTCCCGCACAATCGGCATAGCATGATTGACCGTTCCGACGGCGGCATCATTGATTTCAATGATTTTGTTGCTGCTGTTGAGATAGATGACTTTGAATAATTCCGTTTTGCGATCGCGCATCTGCGGCATGATGATATCAAAAACATCGCGGGAAGAAGACACTTTCTGTTTTCCCTTGAGCACTTCCACCTCACGGAAACGCCGACCGATTTCGAGGGCCGCTTGGATCTGCGCCAGCTTGGCCGGACCCAGTCCCTTGAATTCCTTCCATTCGCGCGCATCAGTCTGAATCATGTTGCGGAAAGTGCCGAACTTATCAACGATGCGGCGGGCCAGATCTATGGCGCTTTCTCCTTGCACACCTGTACGCAAAAGAATTGCCAGCAGTTCCGAATTGCTCAGCGTTTCCGCACCGTGCCGGAATAGTTTTTCCCGCGGGCGATCATCACAGGGCCAGCTTTTAATGCCGGTTGCGCTCTCCTTGTTTTTCACCATAATTGACTCCACCGATGATGATTCGGATCTTTTGATCAACACGCATTGATCGTCTTCTTTTTCTTCCTCAAATATTCCTTTTGAGCGATTTGTCCATGATGTGTTTTATGGTCAACATGACCAGATGATAGATCGGGAAACAACATCGTTTGACAAAATAAAACAACTTGATGTCCAGGGAAGTAATCACCATAAATTTACCGGCGCGAATCGCCTTGACGATTTTATCGGCCACTTTTCCCGGCGGCATGGCGATTTTACGAAATAATTGACGCGATTTATCCGCTGCCGCCGTATTGTCGGAACGGATATCCGCCGTATTGACCAATCCCGTATCCACAGCGCCCGGACACACGACGGTGACTCCGATGTTGTGTTTTCTTAAATCATAGCGCAATACTTCAGAGATACCGACAATCGCATGCTTGGTGGCGGCGTAGGCTGCGTGCCAGGGCAAGCCGATGAGGCCGGCCGTCGATGACACAGAAACGATGTGTCCGCCCTTCCCCGCTTCAATCATCCGGGGAACGAAACATTCGAGGCCGTGAATCACTCCCCAGAGATTCACATGGACAACCTTTTCCCAATCACTGTGTCGCATATTCTCTATTTGCGAGAAAAGAGCAATTCCCGCCACGTTGATCAAAATATCCAGAGATCCACATTGTTCATGAATATCTTTGGCGAATTCGTACATCGCCTGATAATCGCCGACGTCCAACGCTCGCGCCAGACATACGGTGCCGCCTGCTTGGGAAATAGCATCAACCGTCTTGCGAAGGCCCTCGCCATTGATGTCGGTTAAAAACAACCGGCTGCGTTCCCGACCCAGGGCCAGAGCTGTGGCGCGGCCTATACCGCTGGCGGCTCCGGTAATCAATACATGTTTATTCGACAATATTTTCATTTTATGCATTGCCCTCTGACAAACAAAATCTTTCCGTCCTTCCCTGCTCCACGACGTTTACTGCTGCTTTTGAATTAAGGCCAGCAATCTCTTCAGGCGATTTCTGGCTATTTCTTTGATAAATTTTTCGGTAATAAATTTTCGTTTGGTTATTTTTGCGCGGTCTTTAATAATATCCATTTCAGGACTGTCCAGGTTGCTGTTCAGCACCCACAGATTGTAACGTTTTTTGCATTCCACACCCTGCTGTCCCAGATAGGCATAGGGAAAAATCAAAACCATGATGCTGTCACTGTTATAAATCTTACCGGCGATGCTGACCGCGTCCTGCAGTACCGGCCACGGCAGCGTATGATCAATAACAATGATTTTGATACTGTTGAGGAGTTCGGACATATTGACACCCAGATCCGACGTATCAACAATCAAAGCCGCTTTGATCCGTCCATCATGCTTGACGGACAGGACCCTGCTCTCACGTTTCAATCCTATTTTATTAAACATGCCCATGATGTTGTTCTTATGATCCGTCAGGACCTCATGAACCTTGCCGGATGATTCGGTTTCCGCCGCCCGGCATTCCAGAGCATAGGCGTCAAGCATCATCCCTCCGCCGATGCCGCTGTAATATTCGCGCATGAGCGCCAGATCATCCCGGGAAAAGTTCTCTAAACTCCAACCGGACGGGAGGCCGGTTTTCCCCGCATCAACGGACATCGGCATATAACCGAAAAGATCCATCGAACATATTTCCCGACGCTTAAATATTTTGCAAACACCGCCGAAATAATAATCCGAAAATGTGTTTTCCGGTCTGTAGTAACAAAATGTATAGCGCATGGTCTTGGAAGAGACCGGCAGTCGGAACAGGCAATCCAGATAGTTGATAAAATAATTGAGTGTTTTAAGTCCGGTGCGTTTCCCGTTTAGAGGACGCGCGGCCAGATGATGAATGATCCATGAATTTTCGTAGGCTTTGACCATGGACAAATGACCGTAAACCTGTCCCTGATCCTGGTAAGTTAGATGCGTGAAAATATCCTGACCTTCTTCATAAAGGCGGCGGTATGTCTCTTTCAGCGCTTCCGTATACGGACTGATGATGCCGTATTTGTCGGGATAGATGAATCCCGAATCAAAAAACAGCTC
>Ga0116173_1000841_pt1 | contig 26942 bp, 22 predicted proteins | sample AD_UKC085_MetaG_FD_89800 | JGI IMG/M metagenome (GOLD analysis project Ga0116173, IMG submission 89800) | Active sludge microbial communities of municipal wastewater-treating anaerobic digesters from USA - AD_UKC085_MetaG | ecosystem: Engineered > Bioreactor > Anaerobic > Digestate | place: USA...
AAACCTGTAAGTACAGACTGGAACAGTGTTTCAAGTTACAGCCAGACATGGAACGGCTATTCATGGGATCCGCCCGACAGCACAACTTCATACAACATTACTGCAAGCACAACTTCATGCAGATACATTTGTTCAACGGGTAATTCCTGGGACGGTTCCAATTGCGTAACTTCGACATGTGGAGCTAATTATCCAAATACTTTCGGCGGCTTATGCTGGTCAAATCCCAGAAAATCACCGACTACATGGTCAGAAGCAGCAACACACTGCTCTTCGATCGGCGGAAGAAGACCGACCATATCAGAACTTAGAAAACTTATTCAGAACTGCCCTTCCACTCAGACCGGCGGATCATGCGGAGTTACCGACACATGCCTTGCCGCCTCACCCTGCTTTTCATCAAGCTGTGAGCAGTGTACTGACGCAACTGACGGCAGATATTCGGTATTCGGTGATATGGAATCGCTCTGGTCATCTCAGGAGAATTCAAGCTATACCGCGAACGCATGGTTCGTCAATTTCAAAAACGGCAGAGTTTATAACGGCGACAAGAACTATACTCCGGCTAATTATGATGTCCGCTGTGTAAAATAGAAAAAACCTTACATTCCGCAGCTTTCGCCACCTTTCTTTTTGACATATTCCTGATGATATTCTTCGGCCATGAAGAATTTTGATGCCGGAACTATACTTGTTGCGATGGGTTTATCATATTTTGACTGAAGTTCTTTTTTTACTTTTTCAGCGATATTTTTCTGCTCTTCAGTTGTATAGAAAATTGCGGTTCTATACTGAGTTCCTGCGTCTGGTCCCTGTCTATTAACCTGTGTCGGGTCGTGGATCTCAAAAAAGAATCTCACGAGTGATTCATAATCTGTAAGTTTCTGATCGTATTCAACTTTTACAGCTTCGGCATGACCTGTTGCATCGGTGCAGACAAGCTGATATGTCGGATTTATCACTGTTCCTCCGGTATATCCGACATCTGTTGAAATTACCCCGGTTTGTTTGCTGAATTTGTACTCCACTCCCCAGAAACAGCCCGCCGCGAAAATTGCGACCGGATTTTCACTTTTTTCCATAGTTTTCTCCTCACTAATTGGCATGAACTGTAAAGATTCCGAATTTACGCAATATCTTGTCCCTTTCGGTTTAGGCCCGTCATCAAATACATGTCCCAGATGACTTCCGCAGTTGGCACATTTTATCTCAGTCCGAACCATTCCATGAGAATGATCGGGAACATATTCGATCGCACCATCCACTGCCGATTCTGAAAATGAAGGCCAGCCGCAACCGTGATCAAATTTGGTATCAGACTTAAAAAGGAGTGCCCCGCAGGCAAAACAGCGATACTCCCCTTTATCAAAAAGATCGTTGTAAATCCCCGTGAAAGGCCTTTCTGTGCCTGCTTCTCTCAATATCCTGTATTTCTGTGGCGGAAGTTCCTGTTTCCACTGTTCATCGGTTTTATTCACATTGTATTTTTTCATCTTGTTCTCCCCCTTTTTCTCCTTTTCAGCAGCAAAAAGTGCTGTAATTATCACAAAACCCAGAAAAATTAACAGTAAATTCTTTATGATCTTTTGAAAATACATCACACCCTCCATTTTTCAAACAAACTAATTAAGAGTATAATCACCGAATTAAAAATTGGTAGCGGGAAAAGTCTTACCGCTTTAGGGTTTTCTTTTCCCAGTGATATGCTGTCCAGCAAATGAGATTAAGATCCTGAAATTTCGGCACCCAGTTGAGTTCTTTAAGTATTTTTGAATTGTCTGCAATGAGTTTCGCCGGATCTCCCGCCCTTCTTGGTGAGTTCTGCACAGGAAAATCTTTATCACTTACTTTTCTGACTGATCTTATAACTTCAAGAACTGATGTGCCTTTTCCATATCCGCAGTTATAAATATCTGAATTTCCGCCATTTTCAAGATGGTCCAATGCTGCAAGATGGGCACTCGCAAGGTCTGTGACATGAATATAATCCCTCACCCCTGTTCCGTCGGGAGTATTGAAATCGGTTCCGAAAACTGATAAAGATTCCCTCATTCCAAGTGCTGTCTGACAGGCAACTTTGATAAGGTGAGTGGCATCGGGAAAGTTCTGCCCTATCAACCCGTCAGGATCAGCCCCTGCAACATTGAAATAACGCAGGATCACATATTTGAATTCCGGATGGGCAAAAGCGGTATCTTTAATTACGAATTCGCTCATCAGCTTGCTCGTGCCATATGGACTTATCGGAGATAACAAGCTATTTTCATTGACAATTCCGTCTTCCGGCTCACCATAGACCGCCGCAGTTGAGGAAAATATGAACATCCCCACCCCGTATTTAACACACGAATTTATTAAATTTATGGTGTTTACTGTGTTATTTCTGTAATAAAGAAGAGGGTTTGCAACAGATTCAGGAACAACGATCTTTGCCGCGAAATGGATCACCGCATCAAATTTTTCTTTTTTGATAAACTGATCAACTTTTTCAAATTCACTCAGATCCATCACTTCAAGCCGTCCAAAAAGAACCGCATCAGTTCGACCTGTTGAAAGATTGTCAAGAACTACTATCTCGTCACTGCCCCTTTCGCCAAGGAGCTTCACGACATGACTGCCGATATAACCCGCTCCGCCCGTTACAAGTATTTTCATTTAAACCACCTTATTAATTAGAAAATTTGAATGTTTCCGGAAATATTTCTGAAAGTAAAACATCTTTTTCAATCTTCAATGTTTCAGCATTAACAAGGATAACTCTCATTTCCGGATTGAAATCTGCAAGCACCTGTCTGCACATTCCGCACGGGAAAACCGCTTTGCCGTTAAGAACTGAAACGATCACAACCGCTTCAATATCTTTTCTGCCGTGAGTTACAGCATTGAAAAGGGCGATCCTTTCAGCACACACCGTTGCTCCAAAAGAAGAGTTTTCAACATTAACACCTTGAAATATTTCGCCATTTTCTGCAACAACAACTGCGCCAACCTTGAATTTTGAAAATGGTGCATAAGCGTTTTTTCTGATATCTGCCGCCTGAGAAATTGCAGATTGAAGTGTGCTGTTATCCATCTTTTTCCTCTAAAACAAGTGATATGAATCTTTCCATCAAAGCTCCGAACCTTTTTTCAACTAACGCCGCGTTCTCGCTGACCTCCTCGTGTGTCAGAGGACCGCTTGAAAGTCCTGCCGCCTTATTTGAAATGAAACTCACACCCGCGACTTCAAGGCCTGCGTGTTTTGCCGCGATCACTTCCGGAACAGTTGACATTCCGACAGCATCAGCACCGAGTGCACTCACCATTCTCACTTCCGCAGGAGTTTCAAAAGTCGGGCCGCTCAAAGCAAGATATACACCTTCCTTCATCGTTATCCCGTTCTCTATCGCAGATTTCTGCATCAGGATTCCAAGTTTTCTGCTGTATGCGAAAGTCATATCGGGAAATCTTGTGCCGAACTCTTCAATATTCCTTCCGATCAGGGGATTGCTTCCCATCATGTTTATATGGTCGCGGATTATCATCAGGTCGCCTGCTTCAAAGTTCCTGTTCACCCCCCCTGCCGCATTTGTGACGATGAACTTTTTTATTCCTAGAACTATGAGAACCCTCAGAGGAAAAACAACATCGTTCATCGAATATCCTTCGTAGTAATGAACTCTTCCCTGCATGATCCAGAAATTTTTTCCTGTCTTTTTGTCACGGGCAAGAATCAGCCGTCCTGCATGACCCTGAACTGTCGAACTTGGAAAGCCGGGAATATCTGAATAAGGAAGAACAAGGAGTTTTTCAGTGTTTTCAGCAAAATATCCGAGTCCGCTTCCGAGAGTTATGAGAAGATTCGGTTGTTCAAATCCACCTGATATGACCTTCTCTTTAATGAATTCAGCTGTTTTTCTGATCTTTTCAAACATTTTCAACCTCGAATTTATCAATGAATCGGTTAAAAATCTATCACCAAATGGTCAATATATCAATTTTTGTCAATTATTTTAGACAAATCGGTCAAATAGTATATAATTTCAGACAGATTTTTGATAATCACACGGAAAAAACAAATGAACCGCAGATCAAGCGACAGAATTTCAACTGAAGCAATTGTAAGGATCATCCACAAAAATGAAGTTTATTACAGTCTTTCCGCAGACATAAGTTTCGGCGGCATTAATATCATCTGCCGGCTGAATTTTTCAAAAGAGGACATCCTCGACATTGAGTTTTCAATTCCTCAGTCAAACTTGAGCAGACCTGTAAAATGCAAAGTCAAAGTTCTCCGCTCCTCAATATACGAAGGGAATCACCATCTTCACTGCTCATTTGTCGAGATTTCTGACATGGACACAGCAAGATTTGAAGAGGCGCTAAATCTTCTAATCATTGAAGCATGGTTTGTCGCTGATGAAGAAAAACCGGTAAAATCATCAGAATCGAGATCAGATACCCGTGCCCATCACCGTGTTCCGATCAAAACATGGATAACAAATAAAGATGTCGATGACCACATTCACCTTCCGGCGGAAAATCTATCTATCGGAGGAATGTATGTCATAACTCCGGCTAAGCATGAGCCCGGAAGTGTCCTTGAGATCGCTTTTGATCTTCCCGGAAGCGGACAGACCATGGAAGCAGTTGTCACCGTTGTAAATATCAGACCTGTCGGAGCAATGTGGGGAACAGGACTCAAATTCATCGGGCTCAGCGAGGAAGACCGCGAACTTCTTGAAAAAGTTATCCATTCAGACATCACCGCAAGATGGTTCTTTTCCGAACAAGAGGAAAAAGAATAACAATCAAGTTGAAATAGAAAAAATTCTGCTATATAATCACCGGACACTATTTGTTATACTTTTTACCGGAGTATGTTGTGGAAGAGAACGGTCATTTATACCACGGGAAGATTTTTGTACTTTCAGCTCCTTCCGGAGCGGGGAAAACGACACTTGTAAAGAATATTAAGGAGCGGTTTCCATTCCTTGTTGAATCAATTTCATGCACTACAAGAGCTCCGAGAAAAAATGAAGTTGACGGGGTCGATTATTTCTTTCTGACAGTTGAAGAGTTCATAAAAAGAGAAAATGCAGCCCTTTTTGCAGAAACTGCCGAGGTTCACGGAAATTTTTACGGAACACCGCTCAATTTTCTCAAAGAGAGGATAACTGAAGGGAAGAACATTATCTGCGACATAGACTATCAGGGTGCGATAAACATTCAGAAAGCTTTCCCGGACGAATCGGTGCTTATCTTCATTCTTCCGCCATCAATGGAGGAACTTGAAAAAAGACTGCGCAAAAGAGCGACAGATAACGAGGACACGGTTCAGAAACGGCTTGAGAACGCAAGGAACGAAATAACTTATTACACTTTTTACAACCATATTGTGGTGAACGACAACTTTGAAACGGCGAGCATTCAGCTTGAACACATCATCAGAGCTTATACCGAATCTTCAGTTCTACACAATCTTGAAACAATTAAACGACTTACAGGTGAAAATGGATAGAACCGAACTTAAAACCGTTCTGAAAAGAGACCCTTACATAAAACTGCCGAAAGTCATACGGCCCAGTCATATAATCGATGCGGCAAGCGAACAATACAGTATGATGAAGGAAGAACATATTGAAGAGATACTCGAAAAGATCCACAAGGCCATCGCTGTTGCTTCATCAGCCCATGAAGGAGTTGTGAGAAAAAACGGTGAACCGTATATTTTTCACCCTTATGCCGTTGCATATCTTCTTGCAAAAATGGGAATGGATGCGGACTGTATTATTGCAGGGCTTCTTCATGACACAGTTGAAGACACGACCACGACCGTAAAGCAGATCGAGTCCATGTTCGGCCGTTCGGTCGCAAATCTTGTTGAAGGGGTTACAAAACTTACAGAAATGAAACTGGCACAGGAGGAAAAGCAGGCGATCGCATTTAAAAAGCTTATTACTTTTGCCAAAGATGACATCCGGATAATCCCGATAAAGCTGCTTGACCGTCTTCACAACATGATGACACTTGATGCAATGCCGGAAGAAAAACAGAAAAGGATATCGAGCGAAACAATGAGATTCTATGCTCCGCTCGCACATCGTCTCGGATTTTACTGGCTTAAAGAGGAACTGGAATCCCTGTCATTCTATTTCGGCATGAAAGATGAGTGGAAAATGATCGACAGTTTTATTGAGAACAAATATCCGAATATATCCGAAACTATTCAGAAACTTATCGGAAAAGTCGGAGAGGCGATCGAGATAAAGTCACCCGACCTTTCTGAAAAAATATATGACATCTACGGCAGAGCTAAATCATATTTCAGCATTTATAAAAAAACGATCAGGAAAAATCTTGAGATATCAAGTCTCCATGACATTCTCGGAGTGCGTGTTATCCTTGGTGACGAAAACAAGGACGACTGCTATCTTGCCATGGCGGCAATTCATTCATATCCTGAATTTACAATAATCAATAAATATTTTAAGGATTACATTTCAAGACCCAAGGAAAATGGATACATGTCCATTCACACCGTTGTCAGGTACAAGGAATTTTTTATTGAAGTTCAGTTCCGCTCCAAGGAAATGGACCGTGTCGCAAGGGAAGGCAATGCTTCCCACTGGGCATACAAAAATGATGTTTCCCACAAGGATAAAGTTGCGAAATGGCTTGAAGAGGTACTTTGTGACTTCACTGACTCAGACAACGCCATTGAATTTATGTCGGGGATAGAAAATGTTCTTCCTCTTGACGCAATTGCTGTGTTTTCTCCAAAAGGGGATATTTTCCCGCTTCCTGACGGATCGACCCTGCTTGATTTTGCATATGCAATTCACGGTGATGTCGGCGATCAGTGTATAGGCGGAACAGTCAACGGAAAAAGAGTGACCATCAATCATCCCCTTCACAGCAAGGATGAGGTCAGGGTCGAAACATCAAAAAATCAGGTCCCGAGAAAAGACTGGCTCACTTTCGTAAAAACTGCCAAGGCAAAACAATATATAAAAAGAGCTCTTTCAAAAAAAGAAAAAGAAGCAACAGAAAATAGAGGGAGAGAAATACTTAAGCCGCTTTTCCTTTCGCAGGGCAGAGCAAATGATTTTGAAAATCTCAGGGATTTATCAGGGTTTGCAAAAATTGCTGACAGATATTCGATCCCGAAAAAGAACCGGCTTGCGATATTTTTTGCAAAACTTGCTCTGGGTGAAATAAAGCTGAGAAGGGTCGTCACACTCCTTTTCAATTCTGAAGAAATAGAACATCTGATAGAAGCTTTTCCAAACAGGGTCGCACCACTCTTTCCCGAAAAAATGAAAAAAGACCAGAAACCCGGGACATCTACTGAAAATCCATCTATATTCATTAAAAATGTGGGGGAGATCAAAGATTATATAATTGCCGGGTGCTGTCAGCCGGTACAGGGAGATAATGTCTCCACATATATTTCTCCGACGAGAGGATACATTCTTCACAAAAGCAATTGTCCGTCATTAGCCGGTTTTTCAAGCGAAAGGATAGAAAAAGATGTCTACTGGTTTGAATACTCGGAATATACTATTGAATTCATAGTCAAACTTAAAAACAATAAGGGGGCGCTTCTTGAACTTGTTGAGGAATTGACCTTCAGAGATTTCAACATAATGAGTATGCACCTGAATCCCGAGGATGCATTTGAAAAACTGGGCAATGTCTATGTCTCGGTAAAGGGCTCGAAAATACATGAGATAGAAAGTCTGAGCAGAAACCTGAAAAGTAAAAAATCTATTATCGATCTGATCATAAGCAACATTGACTACTAAACTGGGGAGGAGTGAATGAAAGGGGTCTACACAGCGGTTATAACTCCGTTTGACAAAGCGGGAAATGTCGATTTTAAATCACTGGAGAAAATTCTTGAAACTCAGGTCGAAGGTGGCGTTTCCGGTATAGTAGCCGCCGGAACAACAGGTGAAGCGGCAACACTTACGCTTGATGAAAAGATAGAGCTGTTCAGTTTTGTCAAAGAAAAATGTCCGGGGCTTGATATTGTTGCAGGAACCGGCTCAAACAATACATCTGATTCAGTTAAACAGACTGAAGCGGCGCTCAAAACCGGCATAAACAAAGTGCTGATAGTTACACCATATTACAACAAACCGACAGCAAATGGTCTTGTCAGACATTATGGTGAAATTGGGAAAACAGGTGCCGAAATGATACTTTACAATGTTCCGGGCAGAACCGGTCTGAATGTGGCTCCTGAAGCACTCGCAAAACTTGCGGCAATAGACAACATTGTGGCTGTTAAAGAGGCGACAGGCGACCTTGGCAGATTTGCAGATTATCTTGATGCTGTGGGAAGTGAAAGATTTTTCTTCCTTTCCGGTGATGACTTCACGATCGCTCCTTTCATTTCAATGGGTGGAACAGGTGTGATAAGCGTCGTCTCGAATGTTCTTCCAGAGCTTACCGTGGCACTTGTGAATGCTGCTTTATCCGGCGATTTCAAAAAAGCCGCCGACATTCAGATCTCGATGAACCGGCTCAATCACGCGATGTTCATGGAATCCAACCCGGGACCAGTCAAAACTGCTCTTTCATTAATGGGTCTGTGTGAAGATAATTTCAGATCCCCGCTTGATAAAATGGAAGAGAAGAATATCAATAAATTATCGGAAATATTGAAAGATTACCATCTGATCTGAATTTCAGGCAACTTTACCTGATACACCTTGCGTGATAATAATTTGTCTTTGTGTGATAATATACTTCGCCGTATGTGAAATTGACATACCACCCATATTCACCGTATCCCAGATAGCTGGTTGACGACCAGAAAAACTGGTCGGGCATTGCCGGAAAAGATGTTGCAGGATTTCTTAAAGAATAATCTAGAAGTGATTTCAGCTCATTGACATTGGGAAGCCGCCAGCCCGTAGAGCCGGCATAATCCATATCTTCGCAGTATTTCAATGCCTCCTGCCATGTTTTTGCAGTAGCATAAGTATCCGCCCAGATGATGCCGGTCCTTTCATCTTTAATTACATCCTGACCGGTCAAAGTGATCTTGGTGAACACACTGCCGTTTTTATATTGTTCGCCCCTCACACATCTTGCATAATAATATTTAGTTTTGAGATATCTGTCGACATCACCGTTATTAAAATATGTCAGCCAGACATATGTGTTGAGGACAGCGTATACAGACGATGTCCAGAAATAGCTCGGATCAGTTTCAGGGAAAACATCAGAATCAATGGCAGGGATATATTTTCCGTAATCGGGAAGTGTTGACAGTTCTTCAACTGACGGAAGCCGCCAGTCTGTGAAACCGCCGTAATCAAGACCCTCGCAGTAATCGACTGCCTGCTGCCAGCTGCATGTTTCACCGGAAGTCAATCCTCCGGTACATCCCGGATAGATGGAAGGAAGAGTTCTCTGCCAGATCAGACCGGTCAGATCATCAGCCACAACTTCCTGCGGTGCTGTTCCTGAAACAGTGAAGCTTTTTGCAATGCAAACACCAAGCACTGCATATTGGTGATCCTGCCCGTAAAAATCTCCAGTTGCCGGACATGTCATCTCTGCTGCGTTGTCATAGCACTTGCTCATTCCTGTACATGCAACGACCGGTTCATAAGGATCAACATCTGCAATTTCTTCATCGGCATCTTCGTCTGTATCTTCATCCGGAAGAACGGATGTGTCATTCTGATCAGAATCATCCTGCTGATCAGAGTCATCAACAACATCAGGATCCTGCAAATCGTCAGCAACACCATCATCCGGTTCGATAACACTGTCATTGTCAACGGGAAGATCGTCATCTGCGATATCAAGATCAGGATCATTCAACGGAATGTCATCATCATGAATTATCTCACCGTCATCAACAGTTTCTTCATCTTCGATAACATCTTCATCGATCGCATCAATATCAGAAACATCGTTGTCATCAATTGTTTTTTTCTTCGATTTTCCGCAACTTGAAAAAAGGAAAAGCGACACAGTAAGCACCAAAAAAATAGTAACAATTTCTCTTATTCTCATAAACACCCCACAAGTCAAAATTTCACAAACATTAAAAACAAAAGCATTATACAATACTTTGCTATATTTTTCAATTTGTTATTTGGAGCTGATTATTCTCATTTCCCTTAAGATCTTCATTGCGGCATCCTGTTCGGCTGATTTCTTGTTTCTGCCTGTGCCTGTTCCTGTGAAACCGACTGCTGAACATTCTATCACAAACATCAGGTCGTGTTCAGGTCCTGTTTTGCCGATAACATTATATACCGGAAGAGGAAGCTCGAGTTCCTGAGCTATTTCCTGCAATCTTGTTTTGTAATCACGGTTTATGTGGTCAAGCAGGTCTTCAATATCGGGAGAGGCATTTATGAGGGGGGCAAAAACATCTGTAATTATTCTGAAAGCTGTCATCCAGCCCGCTTCAAGAAAAATGACGGCCATAAGAGATTCAAACGAATCGGCAAGAATTGAATCCTTGTCTCTCCCTTCCATCTTTTCTTCACCTTTTCCAAGTATCAGAAGCGGTCCGAGCTCAAGAGATCTTGCGTTGAAAGCAAGTCCCGGCTCATCAATAAGATTACTTCTGGCTTTTGAAAGTTTACCTTCCTCGGCATCAGGAAAAGTTTTGAAAAGAAGGGCCGACACACCAAGACCTACAACTTCATCACCGAGAAATTCAAGCCGCTGATAATGATCATTGCCTGAAACTTCGGAACTTGGATGGGTAAATGCCTTTTCAAGAAGTTTTTGATCTGAGAACTCATATCTCAGCTTTTTTTCAAGTTCCCTGACAAGTTCAAGATCAAGAGCCATTATTTTCCTCCGAGAGCGTACATTGCAATGCTCGCCGCCACTGAAGCGTTGAGCGAATTTATCTTTCCGAACTGTTTGATGGCAACGACAAAATCGGCTTTGTTGAGTATGAACTGACCGACAGATCTGTCTTCGCCCCCTATCACCAGAAGGATCTTTTCAGGATTGATATTTTTAACATCATCAAGAGTGCTTTTCCCTTCTCCGTCAAGAGCTACAACCGTATATCCATGTTCTTCCTGAAGTTTTTTCACATAAACATTGGAAGCCGATTCCCTGACGATATTCAGATGTTCACTCGCTCCTGCACTGACTTTTATTACCGATGGATATATTTCAGGAACTCCGCGGACAGGAAGAAGAACGCTTTTAAACCCGAAGATCTCAGCACTCCTGAGCACAGCACCCACATTATGGGGATCTTCAACATTATCTAAAAGCAGAATCCTTTTTGCACCGATGACACTTTCAAGTCCTTCATATTTGTATAGGGAGGTTTTCATCACAGCGCCCTGATTATCGGTTGAACCGGAAAGCTGATTGAGCCGCTCTTTTGTGACCCACTCATGAGGTATTTCCTTTTTATCAAGAACTTCAATAAGTTTTTTTATTCTTGGATTATTTACATTCTTTTCACCAAGATATGCCTGATAAATTTTTCTTTTTCCACCCCTGATCACTTCAAAACAGGAATTGATCCCGTAAACATATTCGACAGATGATTTTGCCATAATACCGCCTTTAAAAAAAAAGAATCAGTCAACGGTTTGAATTGTATTTAATTTACAAAAGGTGTCAAACTGGCTTTATTTATTCAGCAGTTTTGGGCTTTTTTTCTTCTGTTTTTTCACACCAGTTGCCGTCGTGCTTTTCAAATACATATTTTTCGCCAAATGGTGCGAGATAGATATTGTTTCCATCTTTAAGTGCAATAGAAACTCCTTTCTGATCACCGAGCATTATGACTTTCCCGCCCGCCTGGATCTCAAGTCCTTTGTCAAAACCGTATTCATTCATGTGATCAGGTGAGAATGCTCCCATATCCCTGCCGAGCCGGATCTTCGGAAGGGTTTCTATGATCCTCATGATCGCATTTTTATCTGCATTGCAGTTTTTATCTTTAACTATCCAGTTGTCGCCGCTTTTTTCGAAAGTGACTTTTTCCCCTTTTTTCAGGTTTGTGATATCAATTGATCTAAGCGATGACGCGTCAAAGTTTTCAAACAGTTTAACAGATTCCTTTTCAATATTCTTTGAGACATTCTTTTCAACGGAGCTTTCTTTAAAATAAAATATACCGATCATAGCGATTAACATTAAGCCCATGATAATATTGCGTTTATTCATTATGCCCTCCCTGATCTTCTGTTCCTTGAGATCATTCTGATCAGACCGAAAATAATTACAATGAACGGAACAAGCAGTGTTCCTGTCCACTTGATGATGTTCTTTGCATTGTCTGTTATTTCAGGACTGATATGGACAAAGCCCTGTCCGCGACTTCTGATATTTACAAGATCGGTGCTGTTTGTCAGATAATCTACCATATTGATGAAGAATATTCCGTTTGACTGGAAATTCTGCACAGTTCTGTCAAGTATGAATTCAGGGGCCGCAATATAGAAGACAGCTCCGTCAGCAATTCCTTTCTCGATCAGATCGGAACCCCTATCTTTTGCCTCTTCCGGCAGGGTATCTTTTGTGAAAGCACTCTTGAACTTTCCCTGACCGAGCACTGCAAGATCAAAAACTTTAAGATCGCTCATTGATGGCTCTTTTATGGCAGAGGGATCGAGCATGACCATGCTTGACTGAGCCCAGCTCTTTCCTGACGACTTTACAATTGACTTGTAATCAATATCTTCAACTTTGTTAAGATTTATGGAGCTTGTATATGTAAAAGCAAGGGTTCCGGCATTTCTTATAGATTCCGGAAGATCAGATGAAATGCTTTCGGGAGGGATCTTTATCCACAGAGGATACGGTGCAAGATATCTCATATTCCCCTGAGGTATCATCACAGAATAGTTATACACATCCATTACCATGTTCTTCTGAATGTCAAAGCCGTAACTCTTGAACATATCATCATAATTTGACTGTTTTTCCTGCGCAAATCCCTGCTGTGATACCTTCATTCCCGACTGGAGAACAATAACTTTTCCACCCTTCATCAGGAACTGGTCAACTGCGAATTTTTCCCAGCCGCTCAGATTAGCCGGCTCGTGGAGAACAACTATTTTCGTGTCTTCCTTAAAGTTCTCCCCTTTTTCAAGACGGATCTCTTCAACATGATATAATTCCCGCAGTGCCTGTGCCACTGCCTGAGTATCCTGATTTATTGAATAGCTTTGAGGCATCTGTGTCGCAAGCTGAGCCCTCATCTGCGGATCAAGATCCGATGGAAGCTGCGGTTTTGAATTGAGAAAAGTTATCCGTTCCTTTTTATCTTTTGCCAGCTTCAATATCAGCGAAGTTAGCTGAAATTCAAGATCGTTCACCGAAAGGACGACAGGGAGAGTTTCCATTTTATCCTTGAAAAAAAGCACGATGCCCATATATGCCGCCTGAAGCTCCTCTTTGTTCTGCCCGATGACATTAAGCTGAACCTTCTGGATACCTGCACTTTTTGCGTCTTTTTCAATATCGGCGCTTTTTTCAGGATAGAGAACAGAAAGTGTCACTTTTCCGCCGCCGTATCTTTCATATTCAGTAAGAAGATCAAGTACATTTCTCTTAATCGGAAGAACTTTCGGTGGTAGTTCCTCGCTCACATAGAATTTTATTTCCACATCATCATTGAGTTTTGAAAGGATCTCTTTTGTCGATGAACTTATTGTGTAAAGTCCCCCTTTTGTAAAATCAAGACGGTAGAAAAGATCGGTTGCAAGAATGTTTATGAAAATCGCGATCGCTGTTGCAAGAACAACGCTTATTACTGCATCTCTTCTTTTGTTTTTCATTGTTCCCTCCTACCAGTTTCTGCTTTCAATCGAGCGGATGTTGAAGAACATAAAAAGGGAAATGATAGAAAGATAATAAACCATATCCCTTGAATCAAGAACCCCTCTCTGAATGCTCTGAAAATGGTAACTAAGTGAAAAATTCCGTACTATATCAGCGATAAAATTGGGAAATACTGAATAGACCGGTTCAGTTCCGATTATCATGAAAACAAGTATGGAAACCGCTGTTACAAGAAACGCTGAAACCTGATTGGCAGTAAATGAACTTATCAGATTGCCTATTGCGACATAGCTTCCTGCCAGAAGGAAAAGCCCGATGTATGAAGTGATCACGGGCCCCCAGTCAAGAGTTCCGGTCATTGAGACAAGAACCGGCACGATGAATGTGAGGATTATCGCGATCGAAACAAAAGCAAAGCCAGCCAGAAATTTCCCTGTTACAAGAACAAGGTCAGTGACCGGCATTGTGAAAAGGACTTCCATTGTTCCAGTCTTTTTCTCTTCAGCCCAGCTTTTCATTGTGACAGAGGGAATGAAGATGAGAAATATCCATGGAATAATGCTGAAAAAATCATTCATGCTCACAACTCCGATCAGGAAATAAAGCCGGAAAAACAAAAATCCGAGTATCACAAGGAACAGAGTAAAAAATATGTAGGCAATCGCTGAATTAAAATAGCTGAGCAGTTCTTTTTTTGCAATTACAAGTGCTCTTTTCATTATTTCCCTCCTTCTGTAAGGTTAAGGAACATATTTTCCAGTGAATTCCCTTCAAGATAAAGCTGAACGACCTTCCAGTTGTTTGATGCCGCAAGGACAAATATGGAATGACCAGTTTCTTTGTTTCCTGCGGCAAATATTCTGTAAAGTCCGCTATGAACTTTTTCAACTTTCTTCACATTTTCCAAAGTGTTGAGTTTTTCAGCAATATCAGCGGTTTCATCAATAATATCAAGCACAAAGATGTTGCTGCCCTTGCTTCTCTCACGGAGATTTTCAATTGTGTCATCCGCCGCTATTTTCCCGTTATTTATTATCAGAACTCTGTCTGCAACCGCTTCAACTTCTGAAAGAATATGACTGCACAGAATTACAGTCTTTTCCTTTCCGAGCTCTTTGATAAGGTTTCTTATTTCGGTTATCTGTTTGGGGTCAAGTCCGTTCACAGGTTCATCAAGAATTAGAATTTCAGGGTCATGGATTATCGCCTGGGCAAGGCCCACTCTCTGTTTGTAACCCTTTGAAAGGTGGTTGATAATTCTGTGAGAGACATTTTTGATGCCGCATTTTGTCAAAGCAGAGTCAATTGCTTTTTCACGGTTTTCAATTCCTCTCATTTCGGCAATGAAATTGAGATATTCGGCCACTGTCATGTCGAGATAGAGCGGATTGTTCTCAGGAAGATAGCCGATGCTTATCCTTGCCTTCACCGGATCTTTTAAAATGTCTTCATTCTTTACTTTAATTGTTCCGGTGTCAGGCGGCATGTAACCGGTGATCATTTTCATGGCAGTTGTCTTTCCGGCTCCGTTTGGCCCCAGAAATCCTAAAATTTCACCTTTTTTCAGTTTGAAAGAAAGGTTTTCAACTGCTTTGATCTCATTGTAACTCTTTGAAACATTTGCAAGTTCAATAATTACATCCATAAAACCCTCCAAAAAAAATCAAAATTCGTATCTATAACAGATTATTTTTGAAAATTATTCCAGAAAAATAAGAAAAATTATTTTCTCATATCCTGAACAAGTCTGGATAGTTGTTCGTAAAAATCTTTTCTGTCACCGATTTTAACTACAATAATAACAATCTCGCAATGAATGAATTTGTATGCAACCCTGTATTTTCCAATCCTTATTCTTCTGAAAGCGCTTAATTTTCCTTTGAGCTTTTTTCCTTTCAACGGATTTTCTTTTAAAGATTGAATTTCATCGTAAATCTTTGGTTGAAGCTGTTTGGGGATTTTGCTAAATTCCTTCGAGGCAGACTCTTTGAATTTTAAAACGATGTTATTCAATTTTATAACCCAAATCTTTTTTTGAACTCTTCTTCACTTATCAACGGGTCATTGTCATCATTCATCCTTTGCTCACATTCTTCAATAAATTCAAGTTCTTCAAGAAAAAACTCAACTGCAAGTTTAACTATTGCGGCTTTTGCTTTTTTTGATTTTCCGAATCTTGAGATCATTTTAATTAAATCGCTTGGCAGATCTTCCATACTTTCAAATAATGTATCTGTCTGATTATAGGTAATTTCAGGTTCTGCAACCACATCTATTTTTCTGTTCTTTGTTTTCTTCCCTGTCAATTTCATTTCAAAAGGAAGTCCTTCATTCATTAGAATCTGACTGTAAAAAAGGTTTATTGCAGAAGAGTGCGAAAGCCCCAATTTATTAAGGATGCTCTCCACCTTCTTCTTCATTTCAGAATCCATTCTCGCAGAAATTGTTGACTCTCTCATAAACTTACCTCCATCGCAAATTGACAAAATAATTGTACTACGAAGTTGCACAATGTCAAGAATAAGCCGGTTTTTTTATGCTTCTACTTCTTTTCCATGAGCCAGTGAGTTATTTTTGAGACGATCATGTCAATTGCGACAAAATCCTGTCCTCCTTCCGGGATGACGAGGTGTGAATGCTGAATTGTCGGCTTTACAAAATCGCGGTATGCAGGTCTGACCATGCATGAATATCTTTCCCTGATCTCTTCAAATGATCTTCCTCTTTGCTCCATGTCGCGACGGATCCTTCTTAAAAGCCGGATATCGGCATCGGTGTCAACAAAGATCCTTATGTCAAGCAGGTCTCGGATCTCTTTTTTATGGAAAGTGAGTATTCCTTCAAGAATGATTATGTCTGCCGGTTCAACAAGTTCGGTCTCTTCTTTTCTGAGGTGAATGGTAAAATCATAGACCGGTTTTTGAATTGGCTTGTTTTCAAGCAGAGTTTTCAACTGTTTTTCAAGAAGTTCAAAATCCAGGGCATCGGGAACATCGTAGTTATTCTTTTCCCTCTCTTCAAAGCTTTTTCCATGCAAGTCCTTGTAATAACTGTCCATTTCAAGGATGATAACCCGCTCTCCTTTTGAAAAGGATTTTTTTATTTTTCTTGCGATCGTAGTTTTACCTGAACCCGATCCGCCTGCAATACCAATGAAAAGAGGCATGATAAACTCCAAAAAAAATTAAAGTCACAGCAAATATACAAAGCACCAATATTTTTTCAAGTTGTTACGCACAGTTGCGAAATTTAATCATTTCAAGGTTGACTAAGTCGATTTGTGATATTACAATGCAGCGTTTTGTAAGTTATTTGAATTATTGTGATATAACACTTTTTGGAGGTAGAAATGAACGATCGTTATGAACTTAATGCAAACCTTGCCCAGATGCTTAAAGGCGGAGTTATCATGGATGTAGTGAATGCCGAGCAGGCAAAAATAGCTCAAGAGGCAGGTGCGGTTGCGGTTATGGCACTTGAAAGAGTTCCCGCAGACATAAGAAAAGACGGCGGAGTTGCAAGAATGAGCGATCCTGCACTTATCATCGAAATCCAGAAAGCTGTGACAATTCCTGTCATGGCAAAAGCGAGAATAGGTCACTTTGTTGAAGCACAGATACTTGAAGCACTCGAAATTGATTATATTGATGAAAGTGAAGTTCTTACAATGGCTGATGAAGATAACCACATCAATAAGCACAAGTTCAGAATCCCTTTTGTCTGCGGAGCCAGAAATCTCGGTGAAGCATGCAGAAGAATTTCTGAAGGTGCGGCAATGATAAGAACAAAAGGTGAAGCAGGAACAGGTGATGTAGTTGAGGCCGTCAGACACATGAGAACCATGAATAAAGAGATCGCTGAACTCTGTTCTCTTAATGATGAAGAGGTCGGAACTTTCTGCAAAAACCACGGAATATCTTATGAACTTGCATTCAGAATAAGAGAGATTAAAAGGCTTCCTGTAGTAAATTTCGCGGCTGGCGGAATCGCAACTCCTGCTGATGCGGCTCTCATGATGCAGCTTGGCTGTGACGGTGTTTTTGTCGGTTCAGGAATTTTTAAATCAGGAAATCCCGCAATCAGGGCAAAAGCGATAGTAACTGCGACTGCCAATTTCAATGATCCGAAAATTATTGCTGAAGTTTCAAAAAATCTCGGTGAACCGATGGTCGGAATCAATTGCTCAAGTATCAAAGAAGAGGATAAATACGCAAAAAGAGGGATCTAAATGAGCCGTATTGCCATACTTGACCTTCAGGGCGGAGTAGCAGAACACGCCGCCCACATCAGAGATTGCGGTCATGAACCGGTATTCGTGAAAAAAGTAGAACACCTTGAAAATGTTGCCGGGCTCATTCTCCCCGGAGGAGAAAGCTCAACTCTCAGAAAACTGCTTAAAGAGACCGGACTTGATAAAGCGATGAAAGCAAAAGTAAAAAACAGAATGAAAGTGTGGGGAACTTGTGCAGGAGCCATACTTTGTGCGGCAAAAGTAGTCGGTGAAGAACCCTGCCTTGCTCTGATAGACATTGAAATAGAACGCAATCTTTTCGGCTCGCAACTTTCCAGCTTCACTGAAGAGAAAATCATTCCTGATGTTTCAGATAAGCCCATAAAGCTCGTTTTCATCAGAGCACCCGGAATAAAAAGTGTCTGGGGAGAAACAAAAATCCTCCTTGAAACAAGAGGTGTTATCGTCGCCGCCGAAAATCAGAATGTTCTTGCGACAAGCTTTCACCCCGAACTCTCACCAAACAGGGAAATCCACAAATATTTCATTAAAAAATCAGGACTTATTGTCAAAGAATCAACTGACATCCAATGGGATCAAAACCGCTGGATGAAGAGATAGATTAAAGAGTGAAAATGTATAAGCCGGATGTTATGAAAACAATTTTCAGATTCGTTGCTCCAATCGTAATAGTGATTCTTATTTTTTCACTCCTTGAACTTTTTTCGTGGTTTTATATTAAAAGATTTTCTGTTCCTACAACACAGTGGGATTATAGAATACAGCGTCCCGAACCGTATAAAAACGCACCGTTCTTTTCTGAAGAGTTTGTTAAAGAAGCTTTTTTTCAGCCGGGTGGATGGAATGTTTCAGAAAAAACAGGGGACATTTCTCCAAAAGATTTTTCCGGCAGGTATTTCAACACTTCAGATGGGATCAGAAAAACCTCTTTCCAGCCGGAGAAATTTGAAAATAAGGTGTATATTTTCGGAGATTCGACTGTTTACGGTTCAGAAGTTCCCGATGAACATACGATCCCAAGTCAGCTGCAGATACTTTTCAACAAGTTCTACCCTGAAAAATATATTGTCCTGAATTACGGAATAACTTCTTTTTCATCAGACAAACAATTAAAGATGCTTAAAACGGTCAACGACCTGAAACAGGGTGACATTGTGATCTTTTATGAAGGGATAAATGAGGTGTTTGTTAATATTTTTTATGCAAATATTAATTCATCCTATATGAAATTTGTTCAGAACGATCTTGATGCACTTTCATGGCTGCTTAAGATCATGGTCGCTCTTTCAGAACGATCATATTTTGCAAAACTATTCCTCAATCCTGTTGATTATGCCGTTCCTGAGCATTTGTCAGATGATGTTTTTGTGAAGAAGATGACTGAACAGACTCGACCCGGATTCACAAGGGATATTATTGCCGCACACAGTTATTCCACTAAATCAGGAGCGAAGTTCTTTCATTTTCTGCAGCCCCATTTCTTTGCCGATGACACATATACGGAATATGAGGAAAAAATTAAAAACAACAAATATCTGACCCCGACAGGGATAGAGGGCTCTTTTAAAAAAGGGTATGAAGTGCTGCAAAAAGCCAATGCGGAACTTGCAGAGTCAATGAACAGTGTTGATCTGACTGAAATACTTAATGAACATAAAGACGGCGAAGAGTATTTTCTTGATTATGTCCATGTCAATCACTCAGCCAATAAAATTATAGCCGAAAATATCTTCAAAAACATCAGAAAGGGATTAAGCACGCTTCATAAACATCATCGGGAAGAACTTTCCCTGTGCGGTCAATCTCGTAAAGTTTATCATCAGATCCGTTTATCGAATAAACGATCTTTAACTCCTTGCACCATGTTCTATGTTCATTCCCCGCTCAAAACAAATTATTTTACTGACATTTTCCTTTAGAGCAAATCCCTTTACAACAGTCAGTCGTCGTTAAGCATTGATCTCCAAGTTCAGAACACTGACATATTCCTTTACTGCATATTCCTGTGCAGCAGTTGGAATTAATAATACAAGACTGGTCAGTTGTCCTGCATGAGCAGAATTTTTTAGTAACTCCGGTACAGACTCCTGTACAACATTCACTATTCAGCAGACAGCTTGTTGTTAAGGATTTGCAGCATTTTGATTCATCACCGCAACTCATTCCTGTGCAGCATTCTGAATTTAAGGAACAGTCAAGTCCGAGCGAATAACAGCATTTCCCTGAAGCACATGTCGCAGATTTATCACAGCAGTCTGTTGCACTTGTACAAGTCGGCTGATTAAGGTTAAGGCATTCCGCACATTCTTTTGACGATGTGTTACATATTCCACTGCAGCAGTTGCTTCCTGCAGCACATGATGAATCGCCGTTCTTAAGGCATGCCACACATTCGCCATAGTTATCTGAACAGATTCCGCTGCAGCATTCATCACTCAGCGTGCAGTCCTGATTGTTGAGCGAACAGAACATCTCTTCACTGTTTTCTTCGCAGATATAGTGTTTCAGCAGTGTTCCTGCGGCATTATTTCTCCATTTCTTATTTCCTGCCATTGAAATGAAAGCAAAGTCATAAGTTCCGGATGCCGTGGACGGATATCCTGTTCCCCAGTTGTTGTAATAATAAGGCGTTCCCTCTGAATTGCCTATCCAGCCCGTAAGTCCGTTTACCCAGCGCCAGGTTCCTTCAACATCGGCATCGGTATAGCCGATCCAGAAATCAGTTGTTCCTCCGGTCATTTTTTCAATTTTTGACTGCTCAAAATGTCCGTTCATTATCACAAGGTCCATGTTAAGAGATTCACAAACTGCTTTGGCATTTGCCCAGTTTTCTGTTTTTGTTGAAATGACATAGCTGTTCTCCCTTGTTTTTTCACAAATGAAGTTTCCTGCAACAGCACAGTTCCCAAGAGACCATCTTCCGTTCAGAAGGTAGACACAGTTGTCCGTGGTTGATGTGTAAGGATGGTATTTCGCCCATTTCACATAATTACCATCAATAACTCCATTGCTATATATCAGTCTTCCGCTCACAGTTCTGAAATCAAGATCCCTGTGAATGTCGTTAACTCCTATCCAGTATTGTATCGAATCATCAAATCCGACAAGATCCCTGACTATATTCTCTTCGTCTTCATTGTTAATAATTAGAAGATCTCCGCCCCATTCAAGGCATGTCCGTCTTGCTGATTCATAATCGAATTGTTTTGAAGGTATGTAATACTGACTGTCAAGATAGCGGGGAATGTCCCGTTTCCCTTCAACATTGTAGTACACATCCACTTCAACTGCCGAAGTTGAAATGACAGGAGTGGAGTATGAATAGGTCCCGATGATCTTCGGATTGATTTTGAAAGAAATGTTGTTCTCTATACCATTTTGCATGAAATCAATAATGTCAGGATCATTAATCTCTTCAAACATTAAACTGTTGGAACTTGAACTTCCTGATCCGTATGTCAATTCCTCCCATCCGTTTTTATATCAGAAGCTTAATATTGCCAAGTTGTTATCCGCTGTTTCTGTTTTTGTTGTTCCACCGCCTATCCATGAAACATCAATTTTACGGATAACTGCTTCATTCGGCATACCGGCTGTACTCATCGGAATAATGTACTGTTGAGTCGGAACAACATTTTGAGGCAGTTTAACAACAAAATAGTCTTTCACAAAGTAATCTGTCGACATCCTGCCGACCCGACCGCCTCTGATAAGAAGGGCCTGTTCGTTTTCCATCCACACAGAGTCAAAATAGAACCTTTTTGAAATATCATACTGTTCTATTTTCCTGTAACTGGTTCCGTTAAAAAGCCATATCTCAAATGAATCTGTATTGTTCGTTCCGGAAACAATTGTGCTTTTGTAGGCCTGAGAATAACTTGCCGACGGATTGTAAATAAATCCGGGAGTCCCGTCATTTTCAGGATCGGTTACAGATACTGCCTGCCATACTGATCCGGTCCATCTCCATGTTTCAATGTCTCCGCTGTGATCTCCGGACATAAATCCGAACACTTTTTGAGCTTGCGAATTATATGATATCGAGAAATCCTCATTAAATATCAGATCCGGCTGGATGCATCCTCCCGGAACACCGTCTCTGCAGACATTTGTCCATGTTGATCCGTTGTAAGTCCATGTCTCAATATTTCCTTCTGTTGTAGTGGCAATAAATACGACATGCCCCTGTTCCGGAAAGTATTCCATTTTGTAACTGTCAATTTTTGAAGGACTTCCCGTTGTGGTCCTGATAGACCATGTGGAGCCGTTATATTGCCACATTCTCGCCGGTGATCTTTCGAAAAGAAGAAGAACATCGGCAGGCGGGTAGTAAATCAGATCATTATCCGTGACAGTTGTCGGCCTGGTTGCTCCGTTATTTACACGATCCCATCTCAATCCATCAAATTCAAAAGTGTATGTGTCTGAGAATTCATCAGTTTCTCCTCCGAACATATACACTTTATTTTTGGTAGGATAATAAGTTATTGATGGAGATGCAACGCCATGAGTCTGGAATGTCCGCTCTTTCCATACTGACCCTTTAAGTTCAAGAAGATTTCTGAAGGGGTCTATCCATAGGTCATTATAGGCGCCGAAAGCGGCATATGCGGTGTTCTTTGATTTTGAATACCACATGACATGGTCAGCAATCTGATATGGTGCCGCAGCAAGAGCAGTCCATGATGATCCGTTAAATGAATAAACTGAATTACTGTAACTGTAATCAGGTTTTATTCCGCCGTAGATAAGAGTTCTGTTCAGAAGCGAATCATACACCATATTGAAATTTTTAAGTTGCTGCCCTCCGGTTGCAAGAGTTTCCCAAATTAAACCGTCATAACTCCATGTTGATCCGGATATGCCGTCATAGTATATCAATTTTCTTGAAGTCAGATCATAAACCATTTCCCCCGCAGAAGGATCAGGCCCTGAAACCGGAATATTCAACCAGGTTTCTCCATCCCATTCCCATGTTCCGTCATCTGCATATTTATGTCCGTCAATCGGATTTATAGTTCCGTACGGGTCTCTTCCACCGAAAAGAACAGCTTTTTTCCTTACCGGATCATAGGCCATTGCACCATTGTCTCTGGCTTTAGGGCCGGTTTTTCCTGTATTGATCCAGTAGTTTCCTGTCCATATCCATGTCTGTGAATAATAATACTGAACCATATCAATATTTTTAGATCCGCCGAAAAGAACATACTGATCTTTTGCTTCGAAATAGACCATTGATGCATTTTCAGATTTGTCGGGGGTCTGACCTTCAGTTTCGATTATCTTCCACTTATCCCCGTTCCATACTGCAAGATCATTAAACCACAGTTCCATTGAACTTCCATCAGAAACAGTCCTTCCTCCGAAAACAAGAAGTTCGTCTTTGGCGGGATTATATGCAGAAGCTCTACCTGTCCGGTAAAAAGAACTCATAGGATCTTCAAACACCTGAATTTGAGCACCATCTCTTTTTGAAGATGAAACTCCTGAATAAACAGAAGAAGGAAGCTCTGAAGTCTCATAAGAATTAAGAAAGCTGTCTCTTACAAGATAGTTAGTTTCTGCAGAAGTGTTTATAAATGTTGTCGGATTCGGCCACTGGCTTCCCTGAACCTTCCTGTTCATATTCGCAGTCCAGACAACATTGGGAACCGGCTGAAGAACGGTTTTTATGTCGTAAGGATTCCCAAGATCATCTTTAACAGGTATTTTGTTTCCTGTAAATGAAACAGGGTTGATATAAATTACAGGAACATCACCTCCTGTAAGAGTGTCAACACTGAAAGAGCCGTCATCTCCGACAACAGCACTGCCGGCAAGTATTCCTGTTTCAGTGTAGAATGCGACCATGACAATGTCGTCAGACAGCACAGTTTTTGGTGAAGATGTTACATAAAATCTGGGCGTCGATGTAGAATCGATCGATCCGAAAGGTTTTCTGTAGTATGTAATGTAATCTCTTTTTATATCAAGAGGATTCGGCTGATCATCAGCGACAGATATTTTCCAATCCGACTCTCGGGCTGTTTCGTTACCGACAAAATCACGCCACACAACCATCGGAGAATAAAATCCGGGGCAATTTTCTATATTTCTTTTGTGTGTAATGAAATTTCCGCTGATCTCATCTGTTTTAACAGCATAACTTACAGAATCACAGGGCAGGTTGTCAATAGTGTTTGAAAAATCTGTATCTATGAGTTCATCGGCATACATTGTAAGAACAAGCTGAACATTCTTTTCGCTAAACGGGTCTTTTCTGCTGAAATACTGAATTTTTCCAGTTTCATCCCTTGAATGTGCAAATGCCGGATCTCTTGTTACCGAAGTGCTTACAAACCGCGGTCCTGTGAAATCAAAAATGACAGCTCCCGGAGTATATGTAACTCTGTTTCCTACAGCGTCATAAAGGTTTACCGTCAAATGTTTGACACCCTCACCTTCATCGCCTGATATATTGTATGTTCCATAGCAGCTAATTACTGTTTCGTCGCCATTGCAGTCTGTTATGGGTGCGGGATTATAGCCGATAAAAACCTCAGGTCGTTCAAAAATTTCAGATGCATTTGTAATATTGAATGAATATTCTATTTCCGGCTGATATGTTGATGCAACAGGAAGAGAATCAACAGTATAAAATGAACTTGTAGCTGTAATTATCTCCAGATCAGTAATTTTTGAATTATCGGGAGGGGTAAGATCGAGTATAACTGTTCCGATTGCATAAGATTCAGCAATTTTATTATCGAATGTGTCGCTCCCCAAGATCGAAATATCATAGATCTTTTCTCTTATTCCTGCATCAGACGGTTTAACAGTGTAAAGATATACGAATATTCTGTCAGTGGAACTGTGTGTATCTTTTATCAGACCGAGTCCGCTGTCTTCTATTTTTACTGATGAGGGATCCATTTCTTCAGAAAATGTTACCGAAACTATAATATCCTCTCCTTCTCTGGCTAAATTTTTGTTGAGATCGGAGTTTATTACTACAGGTCTTGTCCTGTCAACATGGATTCCGCCTCTTGAGGCATCACCGGTGTTGCCGGAAAGATCCCCGGCTTTGATATTTATTACATTTGTGCCGTCATAAGCCATCTGCAGATTTGTTATGTGATATATGAACTCAGTTCTTTCCGCATTAACGGAAAAGGGTGAAGAGGTCTGAATATTGGTCCCGAACTTAACCTCGGGATTTACAAGTGTCTGAACCGGCTCATTTGTAGTAAACACTACCTCAATATGATCCGTTTCGTAATTACATTTTCGGGATCGACAGATACAATGTTTATCTCAGGAAGTTTTCTATCAACTTCGATCGTGCCTATTTTGTTTGATGTGCCGTCCTGAGCAAGCCGGTTGCCGCTAAGGTCTGTCGCATCAATGAAAAATGTGTATTTACCCTGAATATTGTCTTCAGGCAGAAGGTTGAATGCACATGAAAATGACTGGTTCATACCGTCAGTTGAAGAACATGAAACCGGCTTATTGAATATGTCCCCTTCATCTGTGACATAAGAAAAAACAAAGCTGTCGTCATTCAGAACCCTTTCTGAAAAACTGAATCTGACCCAGAAAAGTCCGTCATAGCTGTTAAGTTTAGCTCCCGGTATGAAAACCGGGTTTATCATAACAGGCGGAGTCGCATCATAATTAATTGATTTTGTTAATATTTCAGTTGCGGCATTCCCTGCTTTATCAACAATATAGACAGAGACCATTTTCTGTCCATCCGGCTCATCTCCATCCTTATTTGCCTGATGAGTACATGTCCAAAGAGATGTTGTGGAACTATAGCCGCATTCGCTTCCCGGCAGAGTCTTGTCTCCTACCCTCACAAGAGGATCAGCAAGAAGCTCTTCACTGACACTGAAGGTTATTACAAATTCCTCATTAAGTTTTACTGCTTCAGGTGTAACATTCTGATTTGAAAGAAAAGGAGATATCCTGTCAACCGATATTGTTCCAAGCTCTATATCTTTGCTTTCATTACCCACTTCATCACTCACAGAAACTGAAACATTGTAATCTGCAACTCTTTGGTCTTCTTTGGCAAAAGGTGCAGAACATTCAAAGCTTTTTGAAGCAGTTGAAATATCTCCGCAATCAAAAACCAGGTCGGTATCAGGGTCAAGAACAAGATCACTTAGATCAAAGTTTACTTTTTCAGCAAATGAGAATTTAAGATTTATCTTGTCAGACGATCTATTCACAGTTTCCGGAAGTATCACAGCACTCGCAAGTATCGGTGCTGTAATGTCATATTCGATCGTTACCGGCTCATCATCTTTTTTCAAAGTTTGAGACACTCTGTTATCCGCAAGGTCAGTAAGTTCAACAGCGATCTGCTTAACTCCGTCACCTTCATCTCCATCAATGTCGGCAAAATGTTTGCAGATATATTTTGTTTCAGATCCGTCCTCAAGATTGCATTTATCTGATATTGATTTTGCTCCGACGAGAACATTGATATTCTTCAATGCCTCTGAAACTTCAAGAGATACCGAAAATTCTTCTCCCGTCCGGACCTTATCTTTTGAAACTGAAAAGCTCAACAACTCAGGCAGCGTGCTGTCTATCTGAACGATTCCGAGAGGAAAGTCCTTTAATTCATTTCCTGCATTGTCTTTTGCGGAAACTTTAAAATTATAAACGGAACCGTCAACATCAGCATCTGTGACAGTATAGACGAAATACATGTCAGACCCGCTCGACTTGTCAATCATTTCAATCCCGTCTGAAAACAACATCAGATCTGTTACCGGCTCGTTCATAATAAATTTTACGACAATTTGTGTTCCGATATTTGCCAGACCGGGCTCTCCGGCAGGAGAAACTGTCACATTGGAAACGCTGGGTGATGTTGTATCCAGAGTGACTGATGCATATGCCATTTCACTTCTGTATCCGTGTT
>Ga0116173_1000843_pt1 | contig 26931 bp, 24 predicted proteins | sample AD_UKC085_MetaG_FD_89800 | JGI IMG/M metagenome (GOLD analysis project Ga0116173, IMG submission 89800) | Active sludge microbial communities of municipal wastewater-treating anaerobic digesters from USA - AD_UKC085_MetaG | ecosystem: Engineered > Bioreactor > Anaerobic > Digestate | place: USA...
ATGAGTGGATAAACGAATAAAATTGCCTGCTGAAGACCTCCACTGAGGTTCAGACTCCAAAAGACCATGTCTCAAGGAGTAGCTAACACTCGAATTTATGAATTAATAGAACCTACCTTAACTTTGAAATCATTTTATATCAGTAGCTTCTATCTAAATAGGATAATGTTTTTAATTGGATTCCTAGCACATTTATCTCAACAGACAAGAATATGTTCGAAAAGTCAAAAAGTGGCGATTATCCTTTGTTGTAGATGTTTAGGGAAACCTTATTGCATCGCTTTCTACAAAACTTTAGTGTCTCAAGAAGAGATTACCCGACCACAGCAAACGCGTAAAAACGATAGAAAAACAAAGATACAGTACTGAAAACAAACAGATTCCTACTCTGTCGTTCTTTCTTAACAAAAAAAAGAGAGAAATAGGATATTCAATTTACCAAAATGATTTTTTTCAGAATAAGAATAATTACTATTTTTGTCGAACAATCATTCGACAAGAACCATGTAAATGAACAGTACAAGAGATTACATAACGGAAAAAGCTTTCGAGCAATACTTAACAAATGGATACGAAGGAGTATCCATATCTGTTTTGCAAAAATCATTGAACATAGGAAGAGCTACATTGTATTACCACTTTAGTAACAAGGAGGATCTTTTCAATGAAGTAATCAATGTATATGTGACAAGCATTTTCCAAAAACACTTGGGTATGATAGATAAATCCATCGTCACTATTCCTGATTTGATTCAGATCTTCACAGATATGCACGAATTCATAAAGCAGGCCATTCTGCGGACAAATATTTCGAACGCTAAATTCTCCAATTATACATCTTTAATCATTCATGCATACATGCACAATCCAAATTTTGCTGATTTTATGCATTATGTCATTGAAGAGACCTATCAGTCTTGGGTTTTTGGGATTAAAAACAGCATAAAAAAAGGCGAAGTAAGAGAAGATATTAATGTCAATATTTTAGCGTCCATTTTCACTGGAATAAAAGATAATGTGAGTTTGGGATTAGATGACAAAATCATATTGTTACCTAATGAAGATAACAACTATAATATCAATTGTCTCTACTTATCCAATCTCATAAAAAAATAAATGTACGGATGGAAAAAAATATTGAAAGAAAAACATATTCACTCTATCCTAGTTGGACTTACCGACTATTCAGAACGTATGTGAAATTTTTCCACGATAATTTTTTCTACAGACATACATATGCCGTCAACAAGGAGAATGTTCCAGAAAACGGAACACCTCTATTGATTGCATCCAACCATCAGAACTGCATGAACGACCCACTCTGCATCGTCTCATCGTTCAAAAAGAGGCAAGTTTTCTTCATAGCACGTGCTGATGTATTTAAGAATCCTATTGCAAGCAGATTTCTTGACTTCTTGGGATTATACCCTGCCTTTCGTCTAGAGTACGAAGGAAGCGAGACTTTAGATAACAACTTCGCCACTTTCGAAGCTGCTGGAAAAATTTTGATGGAAGGTCATACTGTTGGCATTTATCCAGAGGCTGGCCATCAAGACAAGAGATGGTTAGGTGAGTTCTCTCTTGGTTACTTAAAAATGGCTTTCGAAGCCGCAGAAAAAGATAATTTCGAAAAAGAGGTTTACATCATGCCCGTCTGCAACCACTACTCCAAGTACGAAGGCATTCAACACGATGAATTGGTGAAATATGGAACCCCAATCTCACTGGCTCCCTATTATGAACTTTTCAAAACAAAACCAAGAACGGCTCAAAGGAAGGTCAATGAAAAAGTTTTCGAACAAATTTCGACCCTTATGCTCAACATTGAAGACCTTGAAAACTACGAGGCTCTGGACTATTTGAGGAATACTTATGGAGTGAAATTTGCAATTCAAAAGGGATTTAACCATCAAATTTTACCCGAAAAATTGTCTGCAGACAAGCTGTTCATCCAAAAGATGGCCGAATTCAAGGAATGTAACAGCGAAGCAATGAACAACCTATGCAAAAAAGCGTTGGAACTCAAGGATAAAACACTCAAGTCCAACATAAGGGATTGGAATTTTGAAAAGCCTTTCTCTATTAGCAGAATACTTTTGCAGAGTTTGCTTTTCATTCTGCTGTTTCCGTTGTTCATCTGCACGATATTTCCCAACTGGGTCATATTCTTTGCACCAAAGCTGATAACAAGAAAGTTGAATGATAAAATGTTCGTCAACTCTGTCAATTTTGGATTGAGCATTCTGGTGACGATACCTCTTTTATATTCAGTATCATTCGCGCTCTGTTGGCATCTTTCTGGCTCACTTTGGGTTGCACTTGCCTATTTGATGGCATTGCCATACTTGGGTCTCTTCTCCTATTATTATCATAGGACATTCGTTAAATGGTTGAGCGAAATCAGATTCAAGCTTATACTGAAAAAAGAGAACACTCAAAAATTGATTGAGTTAAGGAGTTCATTATTCTCCTTATTGGATAAAGAATTAAATAAAAAACAATAATAAAACTAAAAAAACATGGAAAGACGAGTTGTGATAACAGGAATGGGCATATACTCCTGTTTAGGAAAAACTCTGGAAGAGGTAAGAGACTCCCTTTACAACGGTAAGTCAGGAATTATATTTGACCCAGCCCGTAAAGAGATGGGATTTCGTTCTGCTTTAACTGGAAACCTTCAGGTTCCAGAACTGAAAGGTGTCTTACCAAGAAACCAACGAGTATTCTTAGCCGAAGAGGCTAAATATGCATATATGGCAACAGCTGACGCTCTGAAGAGTGCCGGAATAGACCCCGATTTTATTGAAAAACAAGAGATTGGAATTTTATACGGAAACGACAGTAGTGCCGATGCCGTTGTCAAAAGTGTAGACATCATGCGTCAGAAGAATGACACAACATTAGTAGGTTCGGGGGCTATCTTTCAATCCATGAACTCAACAGTAACAATGAACCTTTCATGTATATTCAAATTGAGAGGCATCAACTTAACTGTTTCCGGTGCTTGTGCAAGTGGTTCGCACGCCATCGGATTGGGTTCATTGCTCATTAAATGGGGATTGCAGGACATCGTTGTATGCGGTGGAGCTCAGGAGGTGAATCCTTTTGCGGTAGGTAGTTTCGACGGAATCAGTGCCTTCTCAACACGCGAGGACGAACCAACCAAGGCATCCCGTCCATTCGACCGCGACCGTGACGGACTTGTTCCTGGTGGAGGTGCCGCAACGGTTATTATCGAGAGTTTGGAGTCTGCCATCAAACGTGGTGCTCCTATCTTGGCAGAGGTTACAGGTTACGGATTCTCATCCAACGGCGACCATATATCTGTACCTGGTGTAGACGGACCAAGCCGCTCTTTGAGAATGGCTATCCGTGAAGCGGGCATAGATCTTCGCGAAATTGGTTACGTCAACGCACACGCAACCTCTACTCACGTAGGCGACCAAAACGAAGCAAAAGCTCTTCACAATGTATTTGGCGACTATAAACCAGAAATCACATCAACAAAGTCCATGACCGGACACGAAATGTGGATGGCTGGAGCCAGCGAAATCATTTACTCTATGTTGATGATGCAAAACAACTTTATTGCTCCAAACATCAATTTTGAGAACCCTGACGAGGATTCAGCAAAGTTGAACATCACACCTATCAGAGTAGATAAAAAGTTTGATACATTCCTCTCAAACTCATTCGGTTTCGGAGGAACCAACTCAACGTTAATCGTTAAGAAATTTATAAAATAACAAAAACAGTAGTCTCGTCGATTTAATAAGTTTGATAGAAAATAAATTTAACATCAAAATCAAGAATACAGAACTAAGTAAAATTCTTACTTTTGCTGATTTGTATGAGTTTGTCGATAATAGAATGAACAATAAATAATGAGCAAAGAGAATCCTCTCTATCAAGGAGATGAAATAAAGAGTTTGATTCCACAAAGGGAACCAATTTTGATGGTCGACACGTTGTTCGATGTTGATGAAACATCATGCGAGACAGCCTTGACTATCCAAGAAGGCAATATGTTCTGTGAAAATGAATTTTTCACCGAGCCGGGTTTGATTGAGCACATCGCCCAATCAGCCTCGGCTTTTGCTGGTCATACGGCAAAGAAGAACGGCAAGCCCGTTCCCATCGGTTTCATAGGCGAAGTGAAGAAGTTTAAATTAGCAAAGCTTCCTCATGTCGGCGATAAGCTCCATACTTCAATAAAAATCATCTCCGAGATAAACAATATCTCTCTTCTATCAGCCGAGACAAAAGTAAACGGCATATTGATAGACAATTGCCAAATGAAAATCTTCATCAAAGAAGATTGACCCATTTTGTCATAAAAAAATGAAGCTCAAAGAAAATAGAAATAGACCCAAACTCACTGACACCATTGAGATACAAATCAGGTTCAGCGAAGTCGATTCCATCAAAATGGCATGGCACGGAAGCTATGTCAAATACATGGAGGATGGTCGCGAGGCCTTCGGTCGCAAATTCGGACTAGAATACATGCGTATCTTCGACAATGGATATTTGGCGCCTATAGTGGACATGCATCTGCAATACAAGCAGCCTGTCACCATCGATGACATCATCATTATTGAAACGACCTACATACCAAGTCTGGCAGCCAAACTGATGTTCGAATATAACATCTACCGCAAAAGCGACCATGCGTTGGTGCTCAAAGCTTCGACCATTCAGCTTTTCATGACAAAAGATGGTGCATTTGAAATTTCAACTCCTCCATTCTTAGCCGAATGGAGACAAAAATGGAACCAATGATGCTAAAAGAGAGTTACTTCAAAATAACAGAAAAGACGAGACTAGAAAACGAGATACGTTTTCAGATAGAACTCAGCGCTTTGCACGAGGTTTACAAAGGCCATTTTCCTGGCATGCCTGTTTGTCCAGGCGTATGTAACATGGAGATGATTAAAGAGTGTGTGGAGGAAGAGACGGGGCAAAAGCTAATTCTGACCAACCTCTCGCAATGTAAATTCTCTGCGGTCATAAAGCCGGAAGAAAACACTCTGTTGTTAATCAATATGAACATTGAAAAAACAGAAGGGAATTCGTTCAAAACAAAGGCAAAGATCACCGATTTGGAAAACTCAAAAGTATTCGTTGAATTCAAAGGAGAATTCCAGATTAAATAAAAACATTACTTGTTGATTGTATTTCGTTACTTGTTTATAAAGGATCAAACGATATAAACGAATAAAACGAGAAACGCTTAGCGAAAAATGAAAAACTACTCATCCATATAGTTTTTCACTTGATCAATAAAAACCACTTTGGAAAGTTAATAGAAAATAAAGGAAAAGATATTCATCATGACAAATTTAGCTATCCTTATATACAACTTCTTTAAGGAACACAAAATCCTATTTTATGCGATATTAATATGCAGCAGTATATTCTTTGTTTATACAGGTCTTAAGGTGGAATACGAAGAGGATATCTCCAAACTTTTACCAACCAACAAAAATGGTTCTGAAAAGTTGGTATTCAACAACTTAAAAGTAAAAGACAAACTCTTTATACTTTTTTCACCCACTTCTGATACAGTAAGCAAAGAGAATCTCATGAGCTTCTGCGATGAGTTTATCGATTCCCTCCTGGCTAAAGACACCGCACACTCTGTCATTTCCGATGCTCTATACCGCATTGATGATGAAGTAATCACAAACGCAATAGCTACTTTGTCTGACAATCTTCCTATCTTCATGGATAGCACCGACTACCCAATGATGGACTCTCTACTCTCCGAAAAGTGTGTCGACTCGCAGATGCAGGAAAACTTGATGATGTTGTCCTCTCCTGCAGGAATGGCATTTACTGATATGATAGGTAAAGATCCGGCTGCTTTCCGTAAAATGTTCATGAACAAGATGAACTTCTTCGGCGATGACGAAGGCTCCAGCTTTATCATTATAGATAAGCATTTCTTTGCTCACGACTCTACTTTCGAACTGGCTTTCATCTCTCCTAACTTTCAATCGTTCGATTCAAAATTAGGAATTCAACTGATTGAACTATTAGAGTCCAACATGCAGAGTTTTTCAAAGACTCATCCAGAGATAACCGTCCATTTTCATGGAGCTCCCGTACAAAGTGTATTCAACTCAAGACAGATAAAGAAAGATTTGAGTCTGACAATGACCATTTCCCTTTCGCTTATCTGCATCATCATTCTGCTTTGTTACAAGAACAAATCAACGCTGCTCTATATGTTGTTGCCGGTCATCTACGGCACGTTCTTCTCTCTCTCCATTGTCTATTTCATTAAAGGAGGAATGTCACTTTTGGCTATTGCCATCGGTGCCATCGTTTTGGGTGTGGCGTTGAGCTATTGTCTGCACATCATCACACATTTTAAATACATAAGCGACCCTATAAAGGTACTAAAAGACCAATGCGTGCCTGTATGTCTAGGTTGTCTGACCACTATCGGAGCATTCATAGCCCTTTTGTTTACTCAATCGGAACTACTGAAAGATTTCGGAATATTCGCATCTTTGGCCTTAGTAGGAACAACGCTGTTCAGCCTCCTCTTCCTACCTCAATTCATCAATCCGAAGAAAAATAAAAAATCGAACATAGCCTTCTCTCTTTTGGAACGATTCAACTCTTATCCTTTTGAGAAGAACACAATACTCATTATTAGCATTGTAGTAATCAGCTGCATTTGCATCGTTACATCCAGATGGGTAAAATTTGATGCTGATTTAGTTCACATCGGTTATTACGAGCCAAGGGTAGTTGAATCGTTGAAAATGATGGATTCGCAAATCGAGCCAGGTTTTGACTCGCAATACTATGCAACGTCATCAAAGAATCTTGATTCAGCATTGATTTACAATCAGCAGTTGCATGAAATGCTCGACTCAATGAAAGGAAAGGGTAATATCAGGTCCTATTCAAAAGCAACGTCGCTTTTCATTCCAACCCAACAGCAGCAGCAACGAATTAACTATTGGAATAATTATTGGACAGATGCCAAAAAGAAAGAGATAAAAAACAGAATCATAACATACGGAAATAAATATGGCTTCAACGAAGAGATGTTCGCCTCCTTCTTCGACAAGATAGATAAAAAATATGAGCCTATTTCGCTTTACGATTCAGGCATTCTGCCATCAAACATTCTTTGCAATCTGATTGAATACACAGACAGTTCATATCTTGTATTCACGCCCGTCTTCATGAAAAAAAATGAGCTCTCGGCAATCAGCAAACAGTTAGTTGCCAGCAACGAAAATGTGGTGGTAATTGACCCATTCTTCTACACAAATAGTATGGTCGAAATCATCAACAATGACTTCAACGTCACGTTGGGCATCTCTTCTTTATTTGTCTTCATCGTGCTTCTGTTCTCGTTCAAGAGCATTATACTCTCCATTCTCGCCTTTATTCCAATGGCTCTGAGTTGGTACATTGTTCAAGGCGCAATGGCCATTTTCGGATTACCTTTCAACCTAATAAACATTGTCATTTCAACCTTCATCTTCGGCATTGGTGTGGATTACAGTATCTTTATTATGGTTGGTTTATTGGCTGATTTCCGAACGCGTCGAAAACTGCTTACTTACCACAAGACTGCGATTGTATTCTCAGCTGTCGTGTTGATTATCGGAATCGCATCCCTTTTGTTTGCAACCCATCCAGCAATGGCTTCCATCGGAATTTCAACGCTGATAGGCATGAGCACGGTTGTTCTTCTATCCTACTCATTACAGCCATTCTTATTCTATTGGCTTATAATCAGGCCAACAAAGAAAGGTCAAGCACCGGTCACGTTGTACAATCTCATACATGCTACCTCATACTTTGGCAAAGAGAAATTCACTGACGCTCAGAAAATCATCAATAACTACGAATATAAAGGAGACGAGGTAGAGCATGCAATCCGTCATGATTTGGGTCTAACAAGGAAATTCAGCATCATCAGCAAAAGGGCCGAAGAGGCAGAAAATGTATTTGACTTCGGTTGTGGATACGGATTCATTAGTTATTGGTTCTCTATTAAAAACAAAAAATGCAAAATCACAGGCTACGAAACAGACCCTCAAAAACTTGCATTAGCAGAAAACTGCTATTTGAAGAACGAGTCAATAACATTTTCGTCAGACAAAGTCTGCATGAACGGAACCTATGATGTCTGTATCGTCAACTGTACACCCAATGCAGATGAATTGCCTTTATTAAGACGATGCGTTGAGCAGTCGAAATTGGTGATTGTTCGCAAACTGGCATCCGTAGATGAAATGTTAGTCGGAAGTTTCGTAGTGGCAGATTCAGACTTTGAATTTGTAATATACAGCAAATCAGAAGAAAAATGAAGATGGAAAAGTTTGATGTCGTCATAATAGGAGCCGGACTCGGAGGTTTGGAATGTGGATATATCTTGGCAAAAAATGGTTACAGCGTTTGTGTGTTGGAAAAAGAATCTCAGATAGGCGGATGTCTACAAACCTTCAAGCGCGGAAAAAATACATTTGACACTGGCTTACACTACGTTGGCGGACTAGGCGAAGGTGAGTCTTTAAATAGATTATTCAAGTACTTCGATTTAATGGATTTACCTTGGCAAAAGTTGGACGACAACTGTTTTGACGAAGTAATTCTGAACGGAAAATCATACCAATTTGCGATGGGTCACGAGCGTTTCGTTGAGACTTTGGCTCAAGATTTCCCTCATCAAAGAGAGAATTTGAAACATTACTCTGATATTTTACGCACGGTAGGCGACAATCTGTTCGACACCTTCCGCGCCAAAGATCCTAAAGAGATTTACAACTCTCCTTTATTCACGCACTCTGCATACGATTTTCTGAATGAGACCATTGACGATCCTACTTTACGAAACGTTTTAGCAGGAACTTCTCTAAAAATGGAGTTGAATGCAGAAAAACTCCCACTCTATTTTTTTGCTCAAATCAACGACTCGTTCATCCGAAGTGCATGGCGAATAAATGGAGGCGGGTCTCAGATTGCCGATTCTTTAGCTAACAGAATCCAAAAGATGGGCGGCCACGTCTGCACAAATGCAAAAGCAACAAAACTCATTGAGACAGATGGCAAAATCTCGTCGGTTGTGATAAACGATAACGAAGAGATAACGGCTGATTATTTCATATCAGACATACATCCGTCCACAACGTTAGAACTCATTAAAGAGAGCCAAAAGATACGTAACCTATACCGTAAACGCATCAGTAATTTGCCGAATACCTACGGTATATTTACTGCCAACATAGCGTTGAAAGAGGGGTGCATCCCCTATCTCAACCGAAATCAGTACATCTACGAGACTGACGATTTATGGAGCTATTGTCAATATCAACCAAGCAGAAAAACAGATTGTGCGCTCGTCAGCTATACAATACCAGAATCAGGAAAATATGCAAAGAGTCTTGACATACTCACCCCTATGCATTGGGAAGAGGTGAAACAATGGGAAAATACTCAGCCAATGCACAGAGACGATGCATACAATGCGATTAAAGCTCAAAAGGCTGAAGAGTGCATCGACTTAGCCTCAAAGTATATTAGCGGATTAAAGGAAAGCATAGATAAAGTTTATACAAGCACTCCGCTCACCTATGCTAACTACACAGGCACTCCAAAAGGTTCAGCCTATGGCATTTGTAAGGACCATAATCAGTTTATGTTCAACATGTTGGTACCACGCACACCTGTACCCAATCTACTTTTGACAGGACAGAATCTTAATCTACATGGAATTCTTGGAGTCTCCGTCACTGCATTCTTTACCTGTTTGGAAATTACAGGGAAATATGAGTTGACAAAGTGAACGAAATAACGGATCAAGAGAAAATGTCTATGGACAGTTTTTGACCACGAATTAACACGAATTATTTTAGGTCAACTAAAATCAGGAAACGACAACTTGATCCAAATTTTCAAAATTTGGTTTCATTCGATCAATCTGAAGAAAAAAATTCCGTCAACGTACTGACGGAATTTAGTTCAATTAGGCAAAAATGGATTTGAAAGACAGAAATCACACTCTCTCCTTATCTTGTGCAAACTCTTTTAAAGCATCAGAAACCATCTCATGTTCATCGGTTATAATCAACAACTTATCACCAACATTAAGGGATGTTTTACCTGTTGGAACGAAATAGGCATTATTCCGTTTTACCATAATAATAAGTGTTTTTTCAGGCATACCAAGGTCCATAAGACGATTTCCATTCAGCAACATATCACTATTAACAGCCACTTCTGAAAGAACAGACTTGGCATCTTCGGGCAGTTCGATATCAAAATTTTTTGGTGAGGTCAACGGATTAGGCTTTTCTGAAACGCCAAGCCATTGAGCCATCTTAGGCAAAGACGAGCCTTGAACCACCAACGAAACCAAAGTGCAGAGAAATACAATATTGAAGATCAACCGAGAATGGGGCACATTTTCTGCCAAAGTCAAAATGGCAAAAATAATAGGCACCGCACCTCTCAATCCTACCCACGAAACGAAAGTCTTATCCTTCCACTCCATCTTTCGGAAAGGCAACAATGAAATAAAAACACTCAATGGACGAGTGATGAAAATCATCACAAAACTAATCAGCAAACCTGGAATCAAAACAGGATACAACTCGTGTGGATTGACCAACAAGCCCAAAGTGAGGAACATGGCCAACTGACTCAACCATGAGATACCATCAAAAAAACGCAACGTTGAACGTTTGTGGACCATTTTCGAATTGCCAACTACCAATCCAGCTATATAAACAGCCAAATAGCTGTTTCCTTTTACATAATAGGTCGAAGCAAAGATGAAAACACAACAAGTCAACACCATGATTGGATAAAGCGAGGCATTTTCAATCTTCAGCTTATTCATGCCTAGAACAACCAATTTGCCCAGCAAAAAACCCATTGCAGCACCAATAATCAGTTGCAACACCACGATTCCGGCAGCACGAAGAAAACTAACATCACCCTGCGTATTTACTATTCCGATCAATGTAATGGTCAGAACGTAGGCCATAGGGTCATTACTACCACTCTCCAACTCCAACATCGGACGGAGATTGTTTTTCAGAACAAGGCCTTTCGAACGAAGAATAGAAAAGACAGAAGCCGAATCGGTAGACGACATCGTGGCAGCAAGCAGCAAGGCTGTAATAATACCTACACTCACAGATACAAGCGTCTCGTTCAAAATATACCAAACAGCAACGCCTGTAAAGAAAGCTGTGAGCAAAACTCCCAAAGTAGCCAAGATAAGTCCCTGTGGAATAACTGGTCGAATATCATCTATCTTAGTATCCATACCGCCCGAAAAAAGGATAATACACAGAGCCACCGTTCCAATAGTCTGCGCCAACTGAATGTTTTCAAAATGAATACCTAAGCCATCACTGCCAAACAACATTCCGACAGCCAAAAAAAGCAACAATGTAGGCACACCAAAACGATAACCCGCCTTATCGGCAAGGATACTTACGAAAAACAAAATAGAGACAATTAATAATACTAATTCAATCTGAATTTCCATATACAATCAATTTTCTTCATAAATTTAATGATTAATAATCAAACGAGCTAGTCAACAAAACAAACATTATGTTTTATTTTCACTTTTTTGAAAAAAAACATAAAAAAAATCAACCTGTAAAACACGAGTTTAAAAATTATCACATATAAAATAAATGTCAAACTGAATACTTACAGAAAATTGCGTTATTAATTTCTTTTTATTGACATTTATTTCTTCTAATTTTGCACTTTAAAATAAAAACAAAAAAAGGCCCTTTTTCTAAAGAGATTAAGAAGAAAAGCCATAATAGAAAATATTGAAATAATCATGTTGACAGCAAAGGAAATACGTAAATCGTTCACCGATTTTTTTGCTTCGAAAGGACATACGATCGTACCTTCGGCTCCTATGGTAGTTAAAAACGACCCTACATTGATGTTCACCAATGCGGGAATGAACCAGTTCAAGGATATCTTTCTTGGAAACTCTCCACGTAAGTACCCTCGTGTCGCAAACTCCCAGAAATGCCTTCGTGTCAGCGGTAAACATAACGACTTGGAAGAGGTAGGGCACGACACTTACCACCACACAATGTTCGAGATGTTGGGCAACTGGTCTTTCGGCGATTATTTCAAGAAAGAGGCTATCTCTTGGGCTTGGGAATATTTGGTAGAGGTTCTAAAATTGGATCCTAACCGTCTTTACGCAACCGTATTTGAGGGAAGCAAGGAAGATGGATTGGAGAGAGATAATGAAGCTGCTGAAATCTGGGCTCAGTTCTTACCAAAAGATAGAATCATCGACGGAAACAAACACGATAACTTCTGGGAAATGGGTGATACAGGGCCTTGCGGACCTTGTTCAGAAATCCACATCGACATTCGTTCTGACGAAGAGCGTAAGAAAATAAACGGTCGTGATTTGGTCAACAAAGATAATCCGCAAGTTATAGAGATCTGGAATAACGTATTCATGCAATATAACCGCAAAGCCGATGGTTCTTTGGAGTCATTGCCAGCTAAGCACGTTGATACCGGAATGGGATTCGAACGTCTATGTATGGCTTTGCAAGGAAAAAAATCCAACTACGACACAGACGTTTTCCAACCAATCATCAAAGAGATTGAAAATATCTGCAACTGCGAGTATGGAAAAGACAAGAATACAGACATTGCAATGCGTGTTATTGCTGACCATATCCGTACAATCGCCTTCTCTATCACAGACGGGCAATTGCCTTCAAATGCTAAGGCCGGTTACGTCATCCGAAGAATTCTTCGTCGTGCCGTACGTTACGGATATACTTTCCTCGGTCAGAAACAAGCATTCATGCACAAACTCATCCCTGCACTTATCGACAGTATGGGCGAAGCTTATCCTGAGTTGATCGCTCAACAGAATTTAGTCGTTAAGGTTATCAAGGAAGAGGAAGAGTCATTCCTTCGCACATTGGAGACTGGTATCCGCCTACTCGACAAAGTGATGGTTGACACTAAGGCTGCCGGAAAGACCGAGATTTCAGGAAAAGAAGGTTTCACACTTTACGATACATTCGGATTCCCATTGGATTTGACAGAACTTATCCTTCGTGAAAACGGAATGACAGTTAATCTGAAAGAGTTCGATATCGAAATGCAGCAGCAGAAAGAGCGTGCTCGTAACGCTGCCTCTGTTGAGACAGGCGACTGGGTTACAATCAAAGAAGGAGAGACTGAATTTGTAGGATACGATCTTTTGGAAACTGACGTTGAGATCTTACGTTACCGTAAAACCAAACAAAAGAACCAAGAGCTTTATCAGATTGTATTCAACCGCACCCCTTTCTATGCAGAGATGGGAGGTCAGTTGGGAGACTGCGGTGTAATCATTGCCGAAGACGGTACAAAAACGGCCATCATCGACACAAAGAAGGAGAACAACTTGAGCATACATATTGCAAAGGCTATTCCTGCAGACCCTACAGCATCATTCCACGCAATTGTTGATGTTGAAAAACGTCAGCAGACAGCTTGTAATCATACAGCAACCCACTTGCTTGATTATGCATTACGTCAGGTTCTTGGCAACCACGTTGAGCAAAAAGGATCATTGGTTTCTCCAGAAAACTTACGTTTTGACTTCTCTCACTTCCAAAAAGTGACAGACGAAGAACTTCGTAAGGTTGAGCGTTTGGCCAACAAGATGGTTCGCGAGAACATCCTATTGGAAGAGGCTCGTAACATGCCAATTGACCAAGCCAGCGCAATGGGAGCCATTGCATTGTTTGGCGAAAAATACGGCGATACAGTCCGTGTTATAAAATACGGTCCATCTATCGAGCTTTGTGGTGGTACACACGTACACGCAACCGGCGAGATCGGCATTATCCGCATCTTGTCTGAGAGTTCAGTAGCAGCAGGCGTTCGTCGTATTGAGGCTGTTTCTGGTGTCAAAGCTGAAGAGTTGATCGATATGCAACAAGATATTTTGAAAGAAGCAAAAAACTTCTTCGCAAACACACCAAGTTTGACACAGTCCATCAAGAAATCAATCGAAGAGAATGCAGATTTGAAGAAACAAGTTGAAGTATTCGTGCATGAAAAGATTGGTCAGATGAAAGACATGCTCATCAAACAGGCATCTGTCAAGGGAGATGTAAAGGTGATGGTATTGAAAGGAGAATTCCAGCCAGACATTATTAAGTCTGTTGCCTTCCAAATCAGAAATGAGGTTAAGGATAAGATGATATTCGTTGCCGGAACACAATGCAACGGCAAGCCTACTCTTACGATTGTACTTTCTGACGCTTTGATGGAAGATGGATTCAACGCTACTGCCATGATCAGAGATTCTGCCAAGGCTATCCAAGGTGGTGGAGGAGGTCAACCATTCTTCGCTCAAGCAGGAGGCAAAGACGCTTCTGGTCTTGACAAAGCAGTTGATATGATAACTAACAAGTTCTAAAAAACTCACATAATTGAGGAACGGCTGAGCCAATGGGTGCAGCCGTTTTTTTTGACCATCCTATACGCATCTCATTTCTATTAAAGATAAATGCTTTAATCAAGGAAAAGGTGGGGCAAAAGTTCCCATACGCCTTAAGGACTTTTTTCTGCCTGCTTTTCCAGCTGAAAAAAAACAGAATTCGTTTGGCGAGGACAAACAACCAGATAATTATTTTATATCATCGCGTACAATTTTCTGAGATTAACCTTGAATTTAACATACCCACAGAGTTTCACACTTGATCCAAAATTTTTATTTATGATTGGTGTATTAAATAAAAAACAAGTCCGACATTCTATCTACCATTCATTGAAATTAGATAAATTAATTAAAAAAATGGTGACGAAAAAAATGGTGACGAAAAACACCTAACACTGTCACATAAATCACTTTCATAGTAATGATAGCTCAAAATTATGGAATCATTTACACACAAAGGGATTTTTATTGACATTTTTATTGACAAATATCTTTTCTTTTAACAAAAAAATTGTATATTATTGAGTTCTAAAAAAACAAAAAAAAACAGACATCGGTGTTCACACATGGATGCCTGTAAATTAATCACATAAAACGAATTGAAATTAGTTATTTTATACTTGGTTCTTTTATCAAATTAACATTTACGAAAAAGTCCACATATCTTTCCTACCATAAGAAAAGTCTATTTGACTTGAATCATGTTATTAAAACTCATTTATCAATGGAGATATAAAAATCCAAAAACGTAAGAGAATTAATCAAAAAAGCATGTTCTATGAAAAGATTATATTTTCTCAAATAAGATTCAACAAATTTCAGATACAATGACTGCAAAAATCCTCATTATCCACAAACGATGTAATGTTTTTTTCACTAATCTTATCACAAAATCAACATATTATCCTTCATAGGGCAAAAATCACAAGTCATATCATTGTCTGATATAACATTGCAAAGATTACGATAATTTATTTCTTATCAAAATTATTTCACGAAAAAAAAACATCTTAAAAAAAACATAAAAACAAGAACTTTCTCATTGGTTTTTCTTGAGTTTTTTATTTTACTCTTCTTTTATTTTGAGTCCAAATGTCTTATTTTTGTTATGTGAAAGTGGATATCACATCACATAAAGATTAAAGAATATGACAGACACAATATGCGCTATTTCAACAGCTGCGGGCATCGGTGCCATTGCTGTTGTGAGAGTTTCCGGAGACGAGGCTTTTTCGATTACAGACAAGATTTTCCGTTCCTTCAAAGGAGAAAAGAAACTTTCCAACACACCGAGCCATCATTTCCTGTATGGTCAGATTGTAAGGACTAACGGTGAGACTGTTGATGAGGTGGTTTGTTCAGTCTTCGTGGCCCCCCACTCTTTCACCGGCGAAAACTCTGTGGAGATAGCGTGCCATGGTTCTATCTATATCCAGCAACAGATTCTTCAACTACTGATAGACAACGGCTGTAGAATGGCCAAAGCCGGTGAATACACACAACGTGCTTTCGCAAACGGAAAAATGGACCTCTCTCAAGCCGAAGCCGTTGCCGATTTAATTGCCTCCAACTCCGAGGCTTCCCACCGCCTGGCTATCAAGCAGATGAAAGGCGGTTTCTCGCGCGAATTGGCAAAACTTCGCGACTCCCTTCTCGACTTCGTATCTCTCATCGAGTTGGAACTCGACTTCAGCGAAGAGGAGGTTGAATTTGCCGACCGTCTAAAACTGATCACTTTAGTAAACGAAATCAAATCGAAAATATCATTGTTGGCCAACTCCTTCAAGTTGGGTAACGCTATTAAAAACGGCATTCCTGTAGCCATTGTGGGCGAAACGAACGTAGGCAAGTCTACCCTACTGAATTGGCTGCTCAATGAGGAAAAAGCCATTGTAAGTGATGTACATGGCACTACCCGCGACGTGATTGAAGACACCATGCAGTTAGACGGCATTCTGTTCCGCTTCATCGATACGGCCGGAATCCGTGAAACGGACGACGAGGTGGAGAACCTAGGAATTGAACGTACCTTCCGCAAGATGGAGGAAGCTTCTATTGTGCTTCTTACCATCGATTCGTCTTACGTAATCGACGAGATAAGGAGTTTTTTGGACCGTTACCTGCCACGTGTTACAGGCAAGAAGGTGGCTGTCCTATTTAACAAGAAAGATATCATCACTGCTTCAAAACGTAAAGACCTTGAGGCTCTGCCTTTGCCCGAAGGTACAGTTCGTCTGTTCATCTCAGCTAAGCAAGACCAAAACAAGCAGGATTTATTTGACACTCTCAACCACTTTGCTCAAGCTGATCTGCAAGAAGAGAAGAGTGTCATAGTAACCAACATGCGTCACTACGAGGCTCTCAACCACGCATTTGAATCCATCAACAGAGTTCAGGAAGGTTTGGAGAACAACATCTCCGGCGATCTTCTCAGCAACGACATACGCGACTGCATGCATTATCTGGGTGAAATCACAGGTGAGATTACGAACGACGATGTGCTTAAAAACGTATTCTCGAAGTTTTGCATCGGTAAGTAAGCTTCGATCAGTAATAATCACAACGATTTATAATGTGGAGGTGAGGCAAGCGTTTCGCCGCTACAGTGTTATGGATAAGACAGATACTGCTTCTCAAATGTGGTTGCGAAATGGTCTTGTTCTCGTTTTGCAATTCCCAGTCGATCTGCTAGGGTACGCCACTCTTTAACGGCATCAGTAACCTCTGTGATGATTTGATGGGCAACCTGTTTGGAGAGCATATATTCCTCACATGAACGCAGCAGTTCGTTCAAATCCGACTTGCTTGTCCTGCTGTTGATAAGCAAGCTTTGATACTCGTTTAAGGTTGGGTTCATATCGTATGCCGGTGAAAGAGTCCATCCTTTTGAAGTCAACAGGAATCCATGGTTGCGGAAATGGTCATCGGTATTGCCAATGCAAATATTGAAGGCGACTCGACGATATAATTCCTGAAGATTTTTTTCAACATTAGTGCAGTGCTGAAGGATAAAATCCACAATGTCCAGATAGCCATTCCCCGTGTTTGCATTATCACCATCGTTCAGCCCTAGCAAGGTCATAGCAGAGGCAAAATGGATTCGTTTGCCAACTTCATTCCTGTCAAAGCGACGAGATAGCAAGGTGTGGAATTTGTCGTTTGTCACTAACACTTTGGTCGTAGCTGCGTTTATTCCGGCTTTGGTAGCAAGTTGGTGGCAGAAATGTTCCCATAGGCCAGCATCATAGTCGTCCTTTCGAGATGGGAATTTAGCGACATAGAGAACTTTGCTTTCATCAATAACACTTGCCTTAGGGCGAGCGCCGCCTAACGATGAGCCAGGCTGGACAAGCTGAGTTATCCATCGTTTCTCAGGTAATTGATTCTTCTCCTCACTTTTTTCGATTTCAGCACTAGCTAAAATAAGCTCTCTTATATCTGTTATAGGTGGGATATGAAGCACAGAACCCGCATTAATGTATTCACCATCAAGCGACTCTTTAAATCGGAATCCACCCATACGGGATAAGTCCTCTATGCCTGTCAGATAATCAAAAGATGACAACCTGCGCACAGGTCGGTTCTCTTCCATTGCGTTGATCTGTTCTCTGCGATTAAGTAGAGTTCGTCCCCACCTATCAGGAAGAGCGTCAGAAAAACAACCAAATATGTCTTTGCCAGGTGCAGCAAATTGTTGCCCTGGGTAATTATTCAAATCATCGCTCAAAAATAGATTGCCATAGTTCTTCAACCACTCATCGCTAAACTTGAAGCCATAGCTATCTGAGCCACGAAGTGATTCGTAGCCAAGTTCTCCGATCAACTTTGGTTCTTTCAACCAATCAAAGTCTGCATAAACATAGAGACGTTTCATAGGCTACTCCTTTTTAGATGCGCGTTCACGATTTTTGAGACTGAGATCCTGGAGGGCTTTGCCCATAGCATCTTCTTTGGCGAGCAACAGAATATCCTCGTCTAGCTGTAGAGCATAAAGTACACGAAGATAGATTCCAATGGCAACAGTAGGAATGCCCTTTTCAATTCGACTAACAGTCAAAGGTGAACATGTTGCACGCTCAGCCACTTGAACCACACTAAGATTTCTACGTAGGCGAGCCAATTTTATCTGCTCTCCCACGATCTGCATCTTCTGTTCTAATTTTCTTGGCAACTTAGTGCCCATTGTACTCTTTCCCATAACTCAACTTATCATATAATATACAAATATAGTGCTTATTATTTATTTTATGATATATTGACTTGTTTTTTACTCAAAAATTTAAATTTGAAACAGAATAGCCATTCAAAAGCATATAGTGGTTCGTAGTCAATCTTGACAAAGCATTACTGGAAGAAGTTTTTTGAATGCTAAAAATAATAATCAATCAACATTGCTCGGTGTTGATTAAACAAACTAACATTGCATAATTAAGGCAAAAGGATCGCGTATAACCCCCTCTTGGAGTATTTTTCGTGCATTTGTAGAAAACACCTTCGTACCTTTTAAAGGTTAAAATACTATGAATCAATGGCATCAATTTATTGTATCGGAAAGTTAAGGTATACAACCAACTAACTCATTAATAACAACAGACAAAAAGCACCTCAGAACATGAAACTTTCTTTGTTTTTGAGGCTTTCTTTTTTGGATTTAGTGATACTTTTGCTTCTAGTATGAAATCGTATTTCTACTGCCGAACAAATTGTGCAATAAACCGTGTCACAGCTACTAAATTGTTGACGTGTGTGAACAGTAATTGACATGTGTTGACAGTTGACAAAAACAAATCAAGCAGAATTTTGGTATTTAAGCATAATGGCAAGAAGGATTTGTGAATGTTGTGGTAAGTCATTTACTCAAATATCCGAATCATAGAATCATACCCAAAATGAGAAAATCAATTTTTGCTGGCATTCATCGCAATGTGATGGCTACCGGTTTTACAAGTTTTTTTACGGACATTTCCACCAAAATGGTGTATAGCGTGATGCCCTTGTTTCTGATGTCTATAGGTGCATCAAAGACAACTATCTCGCTCATCGAAGGCATAGCCGAGAGTACCGCCGCCCTACTAAAAGCCGCTTCGGGGTATTGGAGCGACAAGGTTGGACGTAACAAACCCTTCATGATCCTCGGTTATGGAATTACAGCTCTGGTCACGCCATTCTATTCTCTGGTTACCGCACCCATCCAAGTGCTTATAGCTCGCTTTACCGAGCGAGTGGGCAAAGGCCTGCGGGCAGCGCCTAGAGATAGTTTGATAGCGTGCAGCATCAGGAAAGAAGAGGTGGGCAAAAACTTTGGATTTCAAAAGGCGATGGACAATAGCGGTGCCATCATTGGTCCCTTGCTTGCCAGTTTGGTGCTTTTCATTCTGCCCAACGATTACCATAGTCTCTTTCTTTTGGCAACAATTCCTGCCATTTTGGGTGTACTAGCGGTGATTATCGGAGTAAAGGAAGTGGCTTCTTCCGACAAGAAGAAGAGAGCCTTAGTATCGGTTAAATTACTTCCCCGTCGTTATTTCCTATTCCTCTTCATAGTATTCCTTTTTTCCTTAGGCAACTCATCCGATGCCTTGCTAATCATCAAGACCTCGGAGACAGGTATTGGGAAGGCATGGATTCCACTTATCTACATGATATTCAATGTTGTGTCTGTCATCTTTGCCATTCCTTTCGGCCGTTTGTCTGACCGAATTGGTCGTGAGCGGCTCATAGCGGCGGGCTTTGCCGTATATGCCCTGACTTATTTTCTGTTTGGCAGTTTCAGCAGCTTTGGCGCACTCGTTCCGCTCTTCGTGCTTTATGGCATATATAGCGCTCTGACTGACGTTAGCCAAAAGTCGTTTATCGCTGACATCACCACCAAGGAGATGAAAGGCACGGGTTATGGCCTATATCATGCCGTACTTGGCATCACCTTGCTTCCGGCGAGTTTTCTGGGAGGATGGATGTACGACCATCTAGGCAACCAAGTTCCGTTTTATTTTGGCGGAACCATGGCACTAGTGGCTAGTGTGATGATGGGATTACTGTTCTGTCTGAAAAAACAAGGGTAACAAAGAAATCAGTGTTTGGTAATTAGCTGAATTTTTTGGTGAGAGAAAGAGAGTCACTTCTGGAGGAAGAGTTCTCACAGGAGTAACTCTTTTTGATTTCATCCAAATTTCTCCGTCTCGGCATAATTGAAGCAAGCTCCATTCTGCGCTCGACCTTAAGAAATTTTGCCTACTTTTTCCAACTGTTCAGAAAAAAAGGGTCTGTGCGGCGAGGACAAATAATTCATAGAAAAGATCCATTCATATACGATTCATTGCGGATAATCGTATAAAAATCCGAGAAAGCTTGTTTTATTTCATCACGCACACGACAGAACTCTGAGCGAATAAACTCATTTGTACCTTCTGCATGCGAAGGATCATCAAAGCCCATATGTATGCGACGTCCTACTTTACCTAGAAAAGCAGGACAATTTTCATTGGCTCCACCACAAACGGTGATTACATAATCCCATTCTTGATTAAGATAAGTATTTACATGTGTAGGCGTATGATGGCTGATATCTATACCAACCTCTTTCATAACCTCAACAGCTATAGGATTGACCTGCGACACAGGCTGTGTACCACCCGAGTAAACCTCAATTGACTGATCGAACGATTGAAGAAAGCCATGTGCCATTTGGCTACGACAGCTATTGCCAGTACATAGTATCAATACCCTCATAAAATCCAATTAAATAGATAACCTGAGATAATAATAAACAACGATACCACCCCAAAGAAGATGCCTATTAAACGCCATGTCATTACCTTCTTCAACATGGTTGCTTCCGGGAAAGAAAGACCAATGATAGCCATCATAAATGCGATAGCCGTACCTAACGGAATACCCTTAGCAACAAACACCTCAACTATAGGAACAACACCTGCGGCATTGGCATACATGGGTACTGCAACAATCACAGCAAGAGGCACTCCCCACCAATTATCAGCAGCAAGGTATTTCTCGAAAAATCCTTCAGGGATGTAGCCGTGCATAGCTGCACCTACACCAATACAAATAACTATGTAGATAAAAACGCCTCTTACAATTCCCCATGACTCACGTGTAATGGTTGGCAACCGTTGAATAAATGGAGTGCGCTCATATCCCCATTGTGCAGTTTGAACCGATGATTGTTTCTGAACAGACTTTACCCAATCGCTCAAATAGGGTTCAAGCTTCATTTTGCCCAAGACAAAACCACCCATCATACCCAAGATAGTACCACTGACAACATAAATCAGTGTAGCTTTCCATCCAAATGTTCCTAAGAACATAGCCACTGCCACCTCGCTAACCAAAGGAGATGCAATGAGGAAAGATAATGTCACTCCTAATGGAATTCCGCCTTTGACAAAGCCAATGAATAAGGAACTGACGAACACGAACAAAACGGTGTAATTCCCCCAAACAAAGCTGCAAGGAAGTAATCCAATCCATATAGCTTGTGTGTTGTCAAAAAATGGCGAAGTCTCTCTATTGGGAAATATGCATTGATGATTCCCATAATAAAACTGATCACAAATAGTATGACAGTAATCTTCATCGTATCATAGACGAAAAAATTTACTGCAGTTCCCCATCTTGTGGCTGCGTCCATTTCTAAGAGACCATACACAAGCCAATCAGCTAATTGTTGAATCATACACCTAACAGTTTCTTCATTTCACTTGCACTAGGCACGTATCCTCTTACAACCAATTCACCATTCACTTTTACGGCAGGTGTGGTCATGATACCAGAATTGAGGATATCCTCCATATTTTCAACCTTAATAATTTGTGCATTAATGCCGTTTTCCTCCACAACTCGTTTCACCACATCGTAGGTGGCTTTACATTTGGCACAGCCTGGACCCAACACTTCAATCTTAATCGTTTCAGAGTCACAACAACCTTCAGGACAGCATCCATCAGGGCAACACTCATTATCCTTTGGTTTTTCAACCACAAAGCTACTATTACAGCAACACTTTTTAGGGGCAAAAAGCGATGCAAAAAAACCTTTTTTCTTCTCTGTCATACTTTAAAATATTATCATTACACAATAATAAACACCGATTATTAGGAATAGACATCCCACTATTACATTCAGCCATTTCTGAATGGTTTGCATGCGTCCATAAACGCTTCCTATCTGCCTTACACTGAACGCCAAAACCCAAGCTACAATGAGTACGGGAAGTGATGTGGCAACAGCAAATATGATAGGCAACAAATACCCTCCTGTTGTAGATGCAGCCATCGGGATAAGCATTCCGAAATAAAATATACCGCTTGATGGACAGAAAGCCATGGCAAAAAGTACACCTAGCAGCAGAGAACCCCATCCTCCATGCGATGCCATCTTTTCACCATTGCCATTGAAACCAAAAGATGGAAGGTTTAATCTTTGCCCAAACAACATGTATAGTCCAATCAGCAATAATGCAGGTCCAATAATCAATTCACCATATTTAGCAATGAATTTCTGAATTCCAAATAGGCTTAACCCTGCATCAAGAATAACCAGCAACAACACACCTAGCAATGTATAGGCAAGCACACGACCTAACGTATACAACAACCCATTGCGAAAGATCTTCTTACGGTTGTCGATGCTTTTGCTAATGTAGCCTATGGCAGCTATATTGGTAGCCAACGGGCATGGAGATATAGCCGTAAGCAAACCAAGCAAGAATGCCGTAATTACAGGAACGGAGCTGTTGTCTAATAATGATTGTAGCCACTCCATCAAATTAATCTTTTAGCATCTGTTCTAATTTGTTTTTCAAAACAGCTTTGAACTCATCAGGCGAATTACGAGCATTTGTAAATGCATATTCTGTTAAGTTCTCTCTTTGCTCCTTTCCGTTTTTATACTCTACAAAGAATAGAGATGACCATGACACTTCGTATTTGTCAGCTATCTGCTCATTCTCATCGAGCGAAATGTCTATCTGGCGAAACACCACCGAGCCATCCTTTAATTCATTAGCAAAACTAGTTTGCAGAAGCTCTTTTGTATTCTTCTCAATGGCAAGGCATGTTGGACAACGCTGTTTGCCATAAAAATAGATCACCTCTATACGATCTTTGGGTTTGGAATTAGAGGTTTCTTTTTTGGTCGGGTTGCCAGCATAGGAAACCATTCCTACAGCAAGCATCAATAGTAAAATTAAGTTTTTCATTTTTTCTTTTTATTTGTTGTTCGACGAATTACGAATATAAACATTAAAAAAAGTTGCTACTGACAACACTTTTCACCTTTGCAGGTAAGTTCTCCGAAGAACGTACCAAAAAGGTTATTGGCTATTTCCCAATTTTCACGATTGATGCAGTATTTTACTTTTGGAGTCTCTATCTCTCCTTGTATAAGTCCAGCATCCTTCAACTCCTTCAAATGTTGAGATACCGTAGCTTTAGAGATAGGAAGTTCCTCATGTATTTCACCGAAATAGCATGTCTTCTGTTTTGCCAAGAAATTAAGTATGGCTATGCGAGCAGGATGCCCCATCGCCTTGGCAAAACGTGCTATCTGTTCTTCCTCTAAAGCATATTGTTTATCCTTCATTTCAATTTTTGAATTTATTGTTTGTAAAATTACGAACAATATTTTAAACAGACAATAGCTGTTGTTATTTTAACTATAATCATTAAGGAAATAAATTATCAGGTAGAATATTTTATTCAGTAAAAGTAAAACAACCCATGCTATTCGATCAACTTCGAACAATATGATCTATACTTTTCTTCCGATTTAAGTTAAAGTCTAACATAGCATTTATAAGCATGTAATATTTATATCTGTCAAGATCGTCTACTGTTATATCTTCTTCAGAAATTTTCCCTTCACAAATAAGTCTAGCTCTGCAAGTCCCTTCAAGTAGAGGTCTCTTAGGTGTTACCCATTTAAAGCCATCGCTAAAAACTGTGTTGCAAAAACTAGTATCAGTAATCTTACCATCTTTAATGATAAGCACATCATCACACAGATCTCTTTGGTTATGAAGTTCATTCAAAACTGACCTATCTTCGTATTTTAATGAATAATCAACATTCCCTCCATCAACAATTTTTAAGGTATCAATTGTTTTGGGTGAATATTCTTCTATACTCACTTTTACTACAGCTATAGGTGTATAAGAAATCCTAAGTTTATATATTCCATGGTTAGGCAGTGGAATAGTATCTGTAGTATGAAGTAGATTCACTGCTGAGCATCTATCAACCCTTCGTTGATGATACTCCAAGTGCAGAGGCACACCATTCTCTACTTTTATGGATTCAAAATAAGCTTGGCACATATACTTTGGTAATTAATTCTTTATACTCTTCCTGACAATCGCTATTACATGTGATTCCTCCTCCACTTCTATATCTATACTCTCCTTCCGCTATCTGTTCAATAAACCTTATATTCACACATGATTCTAGCGTATCTCCTTCAAAAATACCGGTCACACCAGAATAGAAGCCTCTATTATCTATTTCTGCCGATTTAATGATTTCCAAGGTTTTCGATTTTGGAGCTCCACTAATGCTACCGGCTGGCAGAATTTTTTTCAACATACTTCCAATGTTATCTTTCCAAGACTCATCCAGTTCTCCTCTTATCGTTGAACTTGTTTGATAAATTTGGCGTTTTGAGGCTGTCTCTATTTTTTCGTGATAGCGAAAGCGCTCAACCACAACATTTTTTGACACCAATGCCAAGTCATTGCGTATTAGATCTACAATTGTATAATGTTCGTATAACTCTTTGGTTGAGTCCATTAGGATATTCAAAGCATCAGGTACGGAAGCATCTATAGTCCCTTTCATGGGATAAGAATAGATCTTATTATCCTTTATCCGAACAAATGCTTCTGGCGAGAAAAACACAAATTTATCCTTATAGTAAAGCTTGTAGGAAGCCTTTGCAACTGAATACATATCTTCTAATGTATACTTTGTGCGAACCACTGTGGGAAATGTCAGGTTTAATAAATATGAGTTTCCTGCTTGAATTTCATTTTGAACTTTACTAAATGAGTTTGAATAGGTGTCTTTTTGAAGAGGTTGAATATCTACACGATGAGCATGCGTCGATACTGATTGGACCTTTTGTCCATATTTTGACAGATTAAACTCTATCGAAATCCCATTGGATGCTAACTCCGACAAGGGTAAAACAACTGCATTTCTGCAATCATAATCAATCATAAAGAAAAAAGGTGTTCTGTTCCTTCCTAACTTATCTATTTGATCGAATATCATAAATAAAATGCTTTAAAATTTCAACACCACAATTACTGATTATGGATTCCGGATGGAATTGAACCCCAAATACTCTTTTGCTATTATGCTCAACTGCCATTACAATATCATCATCTGTGCTTGCTACAATTCTCAATTCATCAGGAATATTGAAAGCGGCCCATGAATGATATCGCCCAACAGTGCATGAAGTCATATCTTTAAACAGTAACGATGTTGGGTCACAACTTATTAAAGAAGGTTCGCCATGCGCAACACGTCCTAAGTGCTTTATTTCTGCACCATAGTACTCACATATAGCTTGGTGTCCCAAACAAATCCCAAAAATAGGAATTATACCATCATAAATGCGGATAATATCATAAAGTATAGGATAATCCTTAGGCAACTGCGGCCCTGGAGAAAAAATTATCCTATCGTACTTCCTTAATTTCTCTAAAACAACATCTTGATAAGATATTACGTCTAACATGACATCCTTAAAATTACTCTTTATCAAAACTACAATATTATACGTAAAAGAGTCATTATTGTCTATTAATAGTATATATAACATTATTGATGATTTGGCGCGTATATCTTATTGGACATACTATCACAAAATTAATACAATCTATGTGTTCATAAACTTATTGTTAAGTACTTTTTTATATCTTTGTTAATAATACAAATATGTCAAATCGATAATATTATTACAGACACGACATTCACTTACATTATCAAACAGTTATATGAAAAAGTTTTTCATAATCATAATTACTATTACTATGATTTCTAGTTGCAGTCAAAACAACAATACACCTAAAAATGGAGATTTATTGTTCTGTGTTTCAGACATATCCCAAATGAGTAAGGCCATAACAGATGCTACTTATAATGGAGATTCTCTTCAATTTGATCATGTTGCAATCTTTTCCTATATCAACGAAGAACCTTTTGTGATTGAAGCTTCTGCAAACAAAGGAGTCTCTATAACAAAATTGGAAGATTTCCTTAAATCATGCAATACCATCAATGGCAAACCGGGTGTAATCATAAAGAGACTTGATCACTAGTGTCTCTTAAAAATAGTTAATCGTAATCAAAGTCGATATTCAATTGCTGGTCAGCCTTTTTTTCTTTCTCTAGAGCAGGATGGAAAAACAGATCCAGCATGTTCTCTTTGAGAAG
>Ga0116173_1000844_pt1 | contig 26922 bp, 24 predicted proteins | sample AD_UKC085_MetaG_FD_89800 | JGI IMG/M metagenome (GOLD analysis project Ga0116173, IMG submission 89800) | Active sludge microbial communities of municipal wastewater-treating anaerobic digesters from USA - AD_UKC085_MetaG | ecosystem: Engineered > Bioreactor > Anaerobic > Digestate | place: USA...
CTCCTGCGGTCGACCCCGTCGCTTCCGCCACCCGCCTCGGAGTGAACCCTCCCTGCTCGGAAGCCTTAGCCCCCTTCTTGGAAAGGGAAGAGCACTACTCGCCGGTCCCACCAACTGATCAACTTCCCGTAAGCAAACCCGGTATACTCCCCGTGAGCGGTGTCGGAAGCCTCCCTCCACCAGGTGCCGCGCCCGCCAAAAGCCGGGCGCGGAGCGATCATAACGCGCACTTTTGCTCCTTGGGCTGCCAATCCGGCGTGCTTGCCCGTGCCCGCGCATTCACGGCGCGCCGATTACGCCGCCTCTTCGTGTTCTTGGGACAGGCCGAAGTGGTGGCGCAGCAGGCAACGGAAGCGGCCCAAAGCCGGCTGAAGGCTGAAGTTCCCGTAGACGAGTGCCTGGCCGATCAATTCCTGCTGCCGATGGCCCTGGCGGGGGGCGGCTCATTACGCATGGTCGCGCCGTCATCGCACGCCACGACCAACGCCACGATCATCGAGAGGTTCCTGCCATTGGCCATAAGGTTCGAGCGGGAGAATGAGTTGCCATGGCGCGCCACGGTCGGCGCCCGCTGACTTGCCCTGCAAGCGTCGAAGTCCTGCGTCGATCACGGAACCACTTCGACGACCCCCAACACGTTGATGCCGTATTGGCCCCGCACGTCGGTCCACCAGGGCGCATCGCGGTTGGCCACGCGCACGGCGTAGCGAGGATCGCGGCGTAACGATTCGGCGGCGTCTGGCAGCCACAAACCGACTTGCTGCCAGCCCGTCGGGATGCCCGCCGGCAGTGTGCCGCGCCAGGCGATGCGATGGACGATCGGCTTGAATTCGCCGTCGCCCGGACGGAAGGGCTGCCACTGCCGCGGATCGGCGTCAGGCACGGACAACTCGGTTACTTTGCCGGTGCGGTCCATCAGCGCGAGGCAGACCGGTCGGGGATTGTGCAGTGTGGAGAAACCGCGGTTGATCAGTTCGATCTCCACACGGAACGGCGCGCTTGTCTTCACCTTCTCCGGGATGCGCGCGCTCTGCAGCTCCAGCCGGTAGCCGAGATGATCCTGAATGTACTCGAACTGCGTACGCATCGCCGGCTGGCCGAAGCCGTCTTCGAACCACCCATCGCCCACGGGCATGGCGGCCTGCCGCAACGACTCCGGCACGATGGCGGTGCTCAACCAATGGTCAATCGAGTACGGCCGGCCTTCGCGCTCCGAATAGCTGTGCGCCAGGCTGAAGCTGCTGTAGTGGTGCAGGCGCATCCGCACCGCGGCGTTGAGTCCGTCCACGCCCTTGCCGCGAGCGGCTTTGCCATCAAAGCCCTGATCGGTCCAAAACAACTCGCCGTCCACCGGCACGAACGCGCTTTCGCGGGTCATGTAGTCGAACTCTGCGTTACCAGGTTGCCCGAAATGCGGCGGTTCCGGCCACGTCCCCCCGTCGGAAGGACCGGCCAGGAAGCCGTCGTCGTGGAATCCGATCCGTGCCGCGGGCACGTTGGTGAAGGCACTCTGCGGGCCGACCTCCACGAATGCAGCCAACGCCGGCTGTTGCAGCGCCAGCCGTTTGTACTTCGGGACCCGTACTTGCAGCATCCGCCCCTCCGGCAGGGCCTCCAACAGCCGTTTGATGATGGCGGCGCGCGCCGCATAGTCGTCCGGGGCGATCCGGGCGGCGCTGTGCCACTCGCCCCAGGCGCCAACGAACCCGGCCTGGAGCACGTAGATCACATCGACGTTCTTGCGTAACATCGGTTCGAGCTGGTCAAGGTGTCGCAGAATCCAGTCCGGCGTGGGGCCTTCCTTGACCCCCATGTCGCGTTCGTAGGCGAACCGCAGCACGGCCTTCAAACCACGATGCCGAAGGTTGTCTAGGCTCTCCTGTAGCAGGGCCAGCTTCTCGTTCGAAATCGGCCTGTCCGCGAACTCGGTGAGGTAACAGTAGGCTTGGACCAGCGTCAGCCCGAAGGGCTCGAAGCGCGCCGCATCGAGCATCCACCAGTCCGCTTCATAGATCGGCGCTACGCGACCGATGAGGTGATGGGCGGGCCCGAAAGTCTTCCGGGCCGGCTCGGCGATCACGGTCTCGATCCGCCAACCACGTTCCGGATTGCGCAGCCCGAGCCGCCCTCCCGGATCGGTCGGACGAAGCCCGTGATAGGTGAAGAGGCGCGTTGGTGCGTCTTCGGCGCTGTCATTGGCCCAAGTCGTGCCGGCGGAGCCGAGCGCTACCGACCCGACGATGCCGGCTGAGGTCCCCAGAAACTCGCGTCGTGTGGTCTTCATATTTATGGGAAAGGAGCCTAACACGCGCCGGTCCCAGGCGCGAGAGCTTCAGCTCTACACGGCATCGCGGGGCGGGCTAATACTGAGAAAGTCGACGAGCCTCGCCTTGGCAGTCGAGAAAACACTGGTTCCGAGGCTTTCACGAATGGGCTTGCCTCCGACTTTGACGCGGGCATAATACGTCGCGCTGGTCACGTACTGAAGCAAGTGCGGTACTTTCGGGAATGACCTCCACTTGCCGTCTTTGGACGGTGAGGAGGAGTTTTTCCGGGGGTGGATTCCGGTGGTTACCTTAGGCGCAGTGGCCATACGAGGCACGCTGCGAGGGATACAAGACCGGGATACAAAGAAAAGATCGCTACTTGTGGAAGTTGCTGATGGCGAATGGTTTGGTAACGGTGGGTGGGATACCCAAGCGGCCAACGGGGGCAGACTGTAAATCTGCTGGCTTATGCCTACACTGGTTCGAATCCAGTTCCCACCACCACCCGAAGACGCTCGGTCGCGTCTCTCACTCCGTTTGCCTCAGCATCGCGAGGAAGTGTTTCATCGCCAGGGACAAGACCTTGGATTTCTTGTGGATCGCGGCGATGGGGCGATGGAGTTCGGCATCGTCGATGGTCACGGCGGCGAGGGTTTTCTGCTGCACCTCCAGGGTCACCGTGCTCAGCGGCACGATGGCAATGCCGGCGTCGATCTCGACGGCGCGTTTGACGGTTTCGACGTTGTCGAATTCCATGACCGGGTGCACGTGCACGCCATGTTCGCGAAGGACCTTGTCGATCGCCTTGCGGGTTGGAATGTCCGGCTCGAACGCGATGAATTTCTGTCCGGCGAGGGCGTCGATCTTGACCGACTTAGTCCTGGCAAGGGGATGCTGGGTGTGACAGATCAGGACCATCGGCTCCTTCTTGAGCAGCACGATCTCCAGCTTCGAATCCCGGGTGGGATAGGCCACCAGGCCGAGGTCGACGATGTTGCCGAGGACGTCCTCGTACACCTGATTGGCGCGACGATACTCGACGTGCACGTTCACCGTTGGATAGCTCTTCAGGTAGCGCTTGATATATGGCGGCAGGTCGTGCAGCCCGATGCTGTAAATGGTCGCAATTCGAATCGTCCCCGAGATGACATCCTTCAATTCCTGCAACCGGCTATACAGCGATTCGTACGTCTGCACGATCTGTTTGCTGGCCTCGTACAACACCCGCCCCTCGCGCGTGAGTCGAAACTTCTTCTTGCTCCGCTCGATCAGCAGCGACTTGAACTGGCGCTCGAGCGAACTGATCTGCTGGCTGACGGCAGATTGGGTAATGTGATTGATTTGCGCCGCTTTTGTGAAACTCTCCGTCTCCGTCAGGTCACAGAAGACTTTCAGACTTTCGATTTGCATGAGCAAAGATGAAGATAAAGACTTCTGGAAGTCAATACTCTTAATGCCATGCATTCCGATATTTGCTTCCCTTATCCGATCTCCGAGAGCCGCGGCGGGGCCCATGGCTTGAACGGCGTCCGCCCTGCTCCAACACTGTCGCGCCTGGGCAAGCTCGCCAGCCGGCTCGGTTTGCTACTGGCGTGCCTCTCGGCCCAGGTCGGCTGCCAGTCGCCGGCCGCCTCGCGATCCGATGCGCTGGTCTCGATGACGATCGTATCTCCCCATCCGACGCGGGTGCGGCTGGCCGTCGTGAAGGTTTTCGAGGCCGAGCATTTCGAGGGGAAGTCGGTTTTCGACCCCGAGATGGTGTTCGAGCGGCGGGGGAGTCTGGGCGACAGTCTGCTGCGCGGCGGCTTGTTGTCGGGCAAGACGATCGAGCGGGTGCGGGTGCGCGTGACCTCGGTCGGCCCGGAGACGTATCAACTCGACTGCAGGGCGTTCACGGTCCAGTACCCAGGGGATCGCGTCATGGAGGAAGAATTTCGGATTCGCCGCAAGGGGCCGTACGAGGAACTGCTCGAGCGGGTCCGGGCCCAGGTGGCAAAACTTCGGGAAGCGCCGGACCTTCCGTGAGCGCGGCTGCGGTCGGCGCTTGCTCAAGGACTGGCTTCCACTACTCTGGCGTCATGTTCGAAGCGGCGGATTTGTTTGACCTGAGCCAGACCGAGCATGCTGAGGTGTTTGCGAAGTGTGCCTATGGGTGGGACGCTTTGAAGGGGCTCGCTGCTTACATTGACGCCCATGTGCGTCCGGCACTGCGGAACCGGTGCGAGGGCGTGGCGTACATCGGCGAGCGGGTTTTCATTGGCGCAGGCACGGTGGTCGAGGATGGTGTCATGATCAAGGGGCCCGCGATCATCGGGCGCAACTGCCAGATCCGGCACAACGCGTATCTGCGCGAGAATGTGGTCGTGGGGGACGACTGCGTCGTGGGCAACGCGTGCGAACTGAAGAACGCCCTGCTTTTCAACCGCGCCCATGTGTCCCACTTCAACTACGTGGGCGACTCGATCCTGGGGTATCGCAGTCATCTGGGCGCGGGGGTCAAGATCTCGAACGTGAAGATTTTCCCGGGCCACGTGATGGTCGAGGTGGAAGGCAAGCGCATCGACACGGGCCTGGCGAAGTTCGGGGCGTTGGTGGGCGACCGCGCGGAGGTGGGCTGCAATGCAGTGTTGAACCCTGGGACCATCCTGGGCCGAGACACGCGCGTGTACCCGAATGTGAACTGGCGCGGCGCCCTGGCGGCGGGTGGCATTGCGAAGAACCGAGCGCAGGTCGAGGTGATTGTGCGGTCCCCGTCCGATCCGGGTCTGTCGGACGCCTCGGGAGCGACCCCATCCGGATTGGGAACCGACGCCGCGTGAACGCCGGGCGATGCAGTGTCGCGAATGCGGTTGAGAATGCGGGCGGTATGGTCAACGGCGGCATGGGAGGAACATGATCAGCACAGTCGAGAACATCCCTGCGGGAGCCACGGACTTGGTGGAACGGGTGCATCGGTTATTCTCGCCCAAGGGCATCCTGGCCAAAGCGCGGAACTTCGAGTACCGCCCGCAGCAACAGCAGATGGCGACGGCCGTGGCCCGCGCGCTGGCATACGGCGAGCATCTGGTGGTCGAGGCCGGCACCGGTGTCGGCAAGAGCCTGGCCTACCTCGTCCCGGCCATTTTCCACGCCGTCGAGCAACGCAAGAAGGCGGTGATCTCGACACACACCATCAACCTGCAAGAACAGCTCACACAGAAGGACCTGCCGCTGCTCGAACGCGTCCTGCCCGTGCGGTTCAAATTCACGATGCTCAAAGGGCGGCAGAACTACCTGTGCACGCGCCGGCTCGAGAAGGCGATGCAGCAATCGGACAGTCTGTTCACGACGCCGGAGACTCAGGAGCTGCAACGCATCTACGAGTGGTCGAAGACAACCGAAGATGGCAGCCTGTCGGACTTCGAGAACGAGCCCGATCCCAGGGTGTGGGCGCAGGTCTGCTCCGAGCGCGGCGTGTGCTCGCCCAAGAAATGCGGAACCGACTCGGATTTCGCGAAGGCCGGGGGCGCTCCCTGCTTTTTTCAGCGCGTGCGCAGCCAGATCATGTCGGCCGATGTGCTGGTCTTGAACCACACCCTGTTCTTCATGCACTTGGGCGGCATCGAGGAGGACACGGGCGACACGGGTGTCCTGTTCAAGAACGACTTCGTGATCTTCGACGAGGCACACACCGTCGAGGAGGTCGCGGCGCGGCACATCGGCCTCAGCGTCTCGAACGCTCAGCTTCGATTCAATCTCCAGCGTCTATGGAACGAGCGGACCGGCAAGGGTCTGCTGTCCACGCTGCGCCAGGGCGCGGCGGTGAACCTGGTGGCCGACGCCTACGAGCAGAGCAGCAAGTTTTTCGACGCGGTCGAGGGGGCGTGTGATGCGCTGCATCACCGGACGCGGAAGCGCGGGCCCGGTTTCATCCCGCCCGTCACGGCCGAGCTCGCATCTCCGGCCCCCGGCCGCGCCTGGTCCGAACTGCGGATTCGCCGGCCCGATCTGGTCGCGGACAGTCTCACGTTGCCGCTCGCCCGCGTCCGCGAAGCGGTGAGCGAGATGGTGAAGCTGTCCAAAGACTCGGACATGGGGACGGAGTTGATCGAGTGCAATCGGCGGCTGGGGGAGTTGCGCGAGGCGATCGCCACCTTCTTGAGCCAGAGTGCCGATGGCCATGTGTACTGGGTCGAGCGGAGCGGGCGCGGACAGAAGCAACTCGCGCTCAACGCGGCGCCTGTCGACATCGCCGATTTCCTGCGGCGCCGTCTCTTCGCGTGCGACACCTCGGTGATCTTGACCAGCGCGACGCTCGGGATGGACGTCAAGCGCCTGGGCGAGCCGGTCCGGGCCGAGCCCGGACGCAAGGACGGCCTGAATTACTTCGTGAACCGTGTTGGCGCCGACGAGGCGACATTGCTCCAGGTTGGGTCGCCCTTCGATTACGCGGAACAGATGCGTCTTTACGTGGTGGGGAGGATGCCCGACCCGCGCGATGCGGCCTATCGGGCGGCGCTGGTGCGGTGGATCGGGCACTTCATCCGGCAGACCCATGGCAAGGCCTTCGTTCTGTTCACCAACAGCAAGCTGATGCAGGAGATCGGCGAGGAGATGGCGCCTTCCATGGACGAACTCGGCGTCAGTTGCTTCGTCCAGGGCACCGGCACGCCCCGATCCGTCATGCTCGACAAGTTCAAGAAGGACGTTGATTCGGTGCTGTTCGGCACCGCCAGTTTCTGGCAGGGCGTGGACGTGCCGGGCGAATCGCTCAGCAACGTCATCATCACCCGCCTCCCCTTCGCCGTGCCCGATCATCCGCTGACCGAGGCGCGCATCGAGTCGATCGAAGCCGGTGGCGGCAACGCGTTCATGGACTTCTCCCTCCCCGAGGCCATCCTCAAATTCCGGCAGGGCGTCGGACGCCTGATTCGGACCAAGACCGATCGCGGCATCGTGGTGGTGCTGGACAATCGGATTCTGACCAAGCGCTACGGCAAGGCGTTTCTCGACGCGTTGCCCAAGTGCCCGGTCGAGGTCGTCTAACCCGCATCTTCACACTTCGTCAGTTCGGAGGACGCTCGGGTTGTGCTGGAGGACTGCCATGCAGATGGGAAGAGGCGGGGACGCGACCGATCTCAACGCCTCCAGAACGCGTCGAGGGTGCTGTGCCGTCCGATCCGGATCGAATGCGCGATCGCGCCTGTGATGTGCTCCTTCGCCCGGCGCACGGACTTGTTCAACGGATGCCCCATCGCCAGACACGCGGTGATCGCCGCCGAGTAGGTGCACCCCGTCCCATGGGTCGTGACACCGCGCACAAACGGGGCAGTCAGCAGCAACTCTTCGCGTCCGTCATAGAAGATGTCCACCGCCTCGCGCATCTGGCGCAAATGCCCGCCTTTGACCAGCGCGGCGCAGCCGTAGGCCTGATGAATCTCGCGGGCGGCACTGCGCAAATCCTCGATCGACCGGAGCGGTCGGCCGACCAGGATTTGGGCCTCGTCGAGGTTCGGGGTCACGAGTCGGGCTAGCGGCAGCAGGCCCTCGATCAGCGCCTTGATCGCCGCGGGACGCAGCAGCCTGGCGCCGCTGCTCGCCACCATGACCGGATCGACCACCAGAGGGGGGCGGCCGGGCGCGCGAAACCAATCGATCGCCACCCGGATATTGGCGCGCGAGAAGAGCATGCCGGTCTTGACGGCAGAGGGCGGGAGTTCGGCGAAGAGAGCCTCGAGTTGTTGGCGCAGGAAACCGGGCGGCGTCGGGTGGATCCCCAAGACAGCGCGCGGGTTCTGGGCTGTCAGGCAGGTGATGGCACTTGTGCCGTGCACTCGAAAGGCGGCGAAGGTCTTCAAGTCCACCTGAACGCCGGCGCCACCGCCGCTGTCGGAGCCGGCAATGGTGAGCGCCACGGGCTGACTCGATCGGGTCGTCATAAGAACCTCTGTACTTTCAACGCAACGCAGACATTCGATCTGTCGGCAACGAGTTTCACCGGTCAACGGTTCCATCGCGCGAGCCGCGCCACGCCGGGCCATCACTCGTCCTTGGCAAGGACGCGAAACGCCAAGACCGGCCGGCCCTGGTCGCCACAATCGGCCCGAAGCACGACCCAACCGTCACGGCAGGCGGCGCCTGCAGGCACGCGCAGCCTCGCCTCGAGCGCGACGCGATCGCGCGGCCCGACGTTCATTTCGGTCGATGGCACTTGCACCTCCCAGCCTTCCGGCTGGCGTTCGATCTGGATTCGTCCTTCGGCCCTGGCCGTGCCAAAGTTGTAGGCGTGGATGGGGAGGTTTAGGGATTCCCCCGGCTTGACGGAATACACGTAGCCTTCGGACCACGGGATGTCCTGGACGCGCGCGGTTGCGCTGCGCGGCAGAGACAGTTGGAGCACGACGGGCGAGACGGTGCCGGGGCGAGGGGTGGCAAGGGGGGGCGGAGGTTCGAGTGGCAGGGTCGCCGCTTGACCCGCAGGCAGGAAGACGAACACTGGCGCCGAAGTGAGTCGCTCGGGGAGCGCTTTGCCGGCGGGACGGCCGAGGTAATCGACCACGCCCTGCACGTCGAGGTTGACCGGCGGTTTCCAGGCGGATGCGGTGTGGCCGCGTCCGTCCCATTCTATTTCCTTCTCGGCCCACGCGACAAGGACGTCACGCTCCTGGCCGTCCGGCTTGGCGCGGAATGCGTAGACATGGGCGTCCCCGCCGGGCTGGAATCGGCCCAGGGCACGCGCACCCGCCAGGCATCGGCCCACGGCGGCCAGGGCCACATAGGCCGGACGCGGCGTCATGTCCAGGCGCAGGAGGCCGAACTGGACCCCGTTAGGCTCGTGATAATGGCCAAGAATGAAGTGGAAATGGCGTCGGGTGCCGGCGAACAGGCTGCTGGCGTAAGACTGCGCCAGCCATTCGGCCTTGAGCCGTTCGAGTCGCGAATCCTGGTCGTACCAAGGCCCCTGTTTGAGATGCGGGGTACCGCGGTCGGCCTCGGTGACCCAGAGAGGTCGTCCGCTCATGGCCTCGCGCGCCGGTTTCCAGAGTTGGGCGTAGGAGTGGGGCCAGTCGTAGGTGTGGATGTTGTAGGTGTCGAAGTAAGGCCAGGTCTCGTTCGCCAGCACACCCGCGGTCTGGGCCGGAGTCGGGGCGGCCGTCGTGACATTCCAGCCGACGATCACCCCGGGATCGCCCGCTTTGAATCCGAGCCACGCCGCCTTCTGCCAGGAACACATCTGATCGACCGTGTGCGCGCCGAACGTGGACACATTCGCCTCGTTCCAAGGTTCCCAGGCCGCAACGCGCCCTTTGAATCGGGCGGCCAATGCGCGGCCGAGGTCGAAAGCATGGCGCAAATCGGGTGCGAAACGCCCGCCTGCACTGGACTCCTCGCGAGCCCAGGACGGGGTGTCGTGAAACACCTGCAGCACCTTCAGACCGGCGGCATGCTGCGCCTCGGCGGCAGTATCGTAAGTCGTGCCCGCCGGCACGAGGGCGCCGGGCTCGGGCTGAATGTCACTCCAGCGAAGTCGGTCGCGAACCCAATTGACGCCGGCGAGCGCGGCCAGGTTCGCGAACCGCTGTTGCCGAGGGGGATCGTTGCGCGCGAACCACGCAGTCGCCGAGTCGACACAGACGGGCGAATCGCCCGGCACGGGAGCGACCAGCCGTCTGATGACCGCCGCAGTCGTCCACAGGATGTTTGTCCGTTCTGGCGCATCGAACTCGATACGATACCAGCCGATGTCCAGATCGCCCGCGGCGATGGGCGTGCGCGCCTGCACCGCTTCTCCGCTCAGAGCGCCCGACCGCAGCACACGGGCCTGATCGTCGAGCAGACGCCAGCCCGTGGCCGTATCGGGCAGCCCTTCGGGCAGCCGCACCTGAACCGTTTCGCCTTCGAGGTAGATGTTGCCAGGATGCTCGGGCAACGGCTTGGGGATCGCCCGTGTCGACGGTGCGTCCGCCGATTCGTCGGCCTGCGGATGGAGGCGGGCGCGGATGACCGCCGGGTTGTCCGTGATGATGCCGTCGACGCCGAGGCGCACGAGCTGGGCGGCCTCGTTGGGGTCGTTGATGGTGTAGACCCAGACGCGCAGTCCGCGCTGGTGCGCGTGCGCGATCGCATCCGCGGTGACTTGGCGATTCCAGACGACCAACTGCGCCCCGAGTTGTTCGACGTCGGCAATGAACTCGGGGCCGAGCACCTTCTCCTGGTCCGTGAGCTTGCGTCCGTTGCGGCTCGAAGGCGGCCCCAACGCGCCCAGGACAAGGTCGGGCGCAACGCGGCGGGCGTCCCGGACGAATCCCCAGTCGAAAGACTGGACCACCAGACTATCGAGCCAACCGCGCTCGCGCAGCAGGCGCACCAAGGCTGGCGCGTCCCCTCCTTTACGTTCGATCAGCGTGACGCCACCCGCCTGAATGGTCTCGATCGACTCGACCAATGTGGGCAGCCGCGTCCCGGCGTACGCGGGAGAGAACCAGCGCCCGGCATCAAGGGACGTGAGTTCGGACGCGTTCCGCGAGGTGACGGCGATTCCCTTCCCGCCCCAGCGGTTGGTGGCGTCCGTGGTCCGGTCGAGTGTCCCGTCGTGGATCACAACAGGCACGCCATCCTTGGCATGGTAATAGTCGAGCTCGACCAAATCGGCGCGCGCGGCCAGCGCGAGGCGGAATGCCGGCAGCGTGTTTTCGGGGGCCTGCTGGCTGAAGCCGCGATGCGCGATCACGAGCGGTCCGCGCTGGGCAATCAGCCGCGCCGCGGGCGAACTGGCGGGCGGGGCGTCTGAGGCGTCGGCAATTGCGTGAAGAAAGAACGGCGCGCCAAACAGGGCCGTCGCAAGGAAGGCGCGCCCCAAACGATCAGGGACAAAAGACTCGATCATGATGTTGTGCTGTCACTCTAGTGATCGAGAGTGAACATGCAAACCAAAGCGCTCTGTCATTGACCACGGGAGGGCATGGCCTGCGCCCGGAGCCGTGCGCGGGTCCGTCCATCGGGGAACGAGCCCGGACAGGCGGTCAGAGCGGCGGGCGAGCGGGATCGAGGGTGACAGGCCGGTACACGCAGACCAATGCCGGGGGGAGATTGAGGAGGACAAGTTCGCTGTCGACTTGCTCGAAGGCATCGGAGGGCGGCTGGCCGTTGAGGACTCGATAGGTAAACTGAATCCAACAACCGCCGGGGTCAAGGATCGCGCGGATGCACGCAGCAAGCCGGGCGACGTTGGGCGCGGCGAAGTTATTGAGTGGCAGGCTGGACACCACGGCGCCGAACCGCTCGCCTGGGAACAACGCATCCAGTTCGAGGGCATCGCCGGGCACGAAGCGCGCCTCGGGAAACCGTTCGCGCAGGACTTCGATCAGGCAGGGCGACTTTTCGACCGCGATCAACCGGCGCGGATCCAGTCCGCGCGCCAACAACGCCTCGGTCACCACGCCCGTGCCCGGACCCAGTTCGAGCACACGCCGCCCGTTATCCACCGAGGCGCACTTCAGACCAACGCCAGCCCTCTGCCCCATGGAGGCTCCGCGTGTTTCTCCGCCCCTTTCTCCCGCGCCTCGCTCCTTGGAACCCTTGACCCCGTCACCGCAGCACAAAAGCTCGCCCTGTCCGGAACGAGTTTCACCGGTCAAGGATTCCAGAGGGAGCCGGCGTGCCATGGCTCGAGCCAGGGCGCGCGAGCTGGGCCACACGGCGCCGATTTGGAGAGGATGCCGGGCGAGTTCGGTGATGAAGGCGCAGAGCGGATGGGTTCGATACGGTTCCCGCGCGGAGGCGCGACTGGTGTCCAGACTTGGCATGTCAACAAACGAATTCGCGGCACTGTATCATTGCGCGAATCGCAGCGCACACTATTTCTCTTGAGCGGGCCCAACGCGGGCGGTCAGGAGAAGGTCTGTTCCCACGCGGTCCCATTCGATGTCCCGCAGCGAGACCACTGTGGGCCAATCGCCAAAGCCCGCTCCCGCCACCGCCTTCCGCCCGGCCGCCTCGCCAAGAACCTTCGGGGCGTAGTAGAAAGCGACGCGCTGAACCAGCCCGGACTCGAAAAGAGACGCATGGAGCTCGCCACCGCCCTCGATCAGCATGGCCGTGACCTCCTCACGACCGAGCTGGCGGAGAATCCAATCGAGATTGAGCTTGGGACGGCAGGCCGATTGGCGCGCGCCCCGATGCCGCGAGCCACGGACACCTCCCCGTTGCTCGATCTCCGGCGCGACGACAACCCTGACCCGCCGAGCCAGAGCGTCCCGGCGACGAACCGGAGCCGTCGGGCCGACGTACACGGTTGTCCAGGCCGCCCAGGGATCGGTGATCAGGCGACAATCCAGAGGGGTCCGCGCGCGGGCATCCAGAACCAGTCGCCGGATCGGTTTGACTGGCGTCGAGCAGGTCCGGGCCCCGACGCCTGTTTGGAGAGTCGCGACGGATCGAATGCCGGCATCGGCCTCGGGTCCATAGCCGGGCCGAGTTGCGCCTCTGGCCGTCAGGCTGGGATCATCCGCCAACACCGTGTTCACGCCCACGAGGATGGCATCCGCGCCCAGCCGCAACCGCATGGCGTGGCGGCGGGCGATTGCCCCTGTGATCCACTTCGATTCGCCCGTCGCCGCGGCAATCTTGCCATCGAGTGTCATCGCGGCTTTGACGGTCACGAATGGGAGGCGCTCGACAATCCAGTGGTTGAACGATTCGTTGAGCCGCGCTGCCTCCTCCGCAAGCAGCCCGTGCTCGACCTTCACTCCCGCCTGCCGCAGCACCTGGAAACCACGCCCCGCGTGGTTCGGATTCGGATCGGTGGCCGCGGCGACGACCCGGGCAATATCCGAGCGTGTGATGGCTTCGGTGCAGGGCGGCGTGCGACCCGCGGTGGAGCACGGTTCGAGCGTCACATAGAGAGTCGCCCCGCGCACCGAACACCCGCGCCGGGCGGCGTCGCCCAACGCCTCGATCTCCGCGTGCGGCTGCCCGGCGCGGTGATGCCAGCCCTGGCCAATCACGCGTCCGTTCTTGACCAATACGGCTCCGACCATCGGGTTGGGCGACGTCTGGCCGTAGCCTCGCAAGGCGAGGCGCAGGGCCAGGCGCATGAAGCGGATGTCATTCGGGGCGGCAGCGAGTCTCACCGTCCCGCGATTAAGCCTGGGACAGACTGTCAAGGCAAGAGGCATGCTTCGTTTTTCCGAGCATCCTGTTAGTCTCCCTGCATGAAGAAGACACGCGGATTCCACATGGTTGTCGTCACGGCGCCGGATATGAAGACCGCCCGCCGACTGGCGCGGGTTGCGCTCGAGGCGCGTTTGATCGCGTGCGCCAGCCTGATCCCCCGGATCGAGTCACATTACTGGTGGAAGGACAGGATCGAGTCGGGCAGCGAGGTCCTGTTGCTGATGAAGAGCGCCGACCGGAGCCTGTCGGCACTCGAACGACGGATCATGGCCGAACATCCTTACGACACCCCGGAGTTCCTGGTGTGCCCGATCGCGGGGGGCAATGCGCGGTACTTGGCCTGGCTCGAGGCGAATGTCGTCTCGAGCCGGTCGTCCGAGCGCCGCCGGAGGACCTGACTTTGGCTTCAGGCTTCGGCCATCGATGTCAGGACTCCGGCAGGTAACGTTGGGCGAGCAGCACGGTGAGGAAGAGGGCGGCGAAGACCAGGGTTACGATTGTGGAATGGCCTCCGACCGCCAGAAGATCGACGAGCACGATTCCGGCAGTCAGGCCGGAGACCGTCATGCGGATATTGGGTTCTCTTTCGCGCAAGGCGTGGCTGAGCCAGGGCAGAATCCAGAGGCACAACAAGAGGCCCAGGGCCACCGCCACATGGCGATCCCCGTCGGCGTTGCTGATCCAGGCCAGGCCCAGGGGCACGGCCAGCAGGACGAGCGGCCAACGCCGGATTGGGCCGCGGATGCCTTGACGGCGGGCGAACCAACTGAGGCCGGCGATGTAGCATCCGATGGCGAGGCCGCTCCAGATGGCGATGCCTGCGAGGCCGTTGGGGGCAGTCGCGCCTGCCAGCAGGTAGAGCAGGAAACGGCAGAAGCCGAGCAGCAGGGGGGACAGCTCGGTCGCCTTGTGAATGAGATTGTAGGCAAAAACGGCGACCGCAAGCATGAGCGCGAGCGTCAGACCGACGCGCGCGCCCAGCACAAGGATGGCGCCCCCGGCGATCAACCAGAGAATGCCGAGCTGGCCCACGACATCGCGGGCGACGAGTCCGGCCGGGATCGGCCGGTTGGGGCGCTGTTGGCGATCGAAGTCGACATCGAAGAAGTCGTTGAGGAAAGTCCCGCCCAGGTAAAGACAGCTCGCGCCCAGGCTGCACCAGAGCAAACGCGCCGGCGAATGGGTGTCGCCGCCGCTCAGGAGCCAGCCCGCCAGGCAGTTCGACCAGACGGTGATCAGGCCGGGCAGCCGCGCCAGGCTGAGCAACGTCCGCCCGTTTGGCCAGGTGTGAGGCATCAGTGTCGTTCTCGGGGTTGATCGGGCGGATTGCCCGTCCCGAGCGGCGGATAGCAAAACAGGACTCGGGAGAAAAGCAATCCCAAGCCCGGGAATCTCAGGCAGGGACGAGGACGCGGATTCCCGAGCTGTGGCAAAACCGCGCTCAGAAAGGGAATATGGAGCATTCTGCCGGTCGTGAAGGCGTTTCGCCCTAGGAACAGTGTGTTGCGGTCCTCTTTCTCTCGAACCTGGGGCGGTTTTGCGTTTCTAGCCCGCATTGCAGTCCTCGTGCGAAGTCTGACCGCCCTGTGCACCGTCGGGGTGTGAAACATGCGGGCTGGCGGGCTACAAGTCTTGCGTTTTGCGGGGGATGCGGAAACTTTAGGCCCAGCGCGGTGATCAAAGAGTGTTATTAGTATGCCGCAGTTTACTTACAAGGCTCGCCGGCGGTCGGGCGAACTGGTCCAGGACGTGGTCGAGGCGAATGATCGTCCCAGTGCCCTGGTTCAGATCGAGCGTCTGGGCTTGTTCCCCGTCATGGTCGAGTCGGCGCGGGGGAGCGGGGCGGGGCGGGCCGAGCGATCGGCGGGCCGGCCGCGTCCATCGGCGGGGCTGCTGCCTCCGGCGTTGCGGGAGTTGCTTCAGCGCAAGCGGCGTCCGAAGCTGCAGGAGTTGGCGACATTTACGCAGCAGTTGACCAACCTGCTTCGGGCCGGCATGCCTCTGGCGTCGGCCTTGAACAGCATGAGCTACCTGGGCACCAAAGGAATCCCGCCCGAGGTCAGCCGGCAGCTCAAGCAGGACGTGATGGAAGGCAAGGGCCTTTCCGACGGCATGGCCAAGCAGCCCGTCATCTTCTCGGACCTATACATCAACATGGTCCGCGCCGGCGAGCAGAGCGGCGCGCTGAGCGATGTGCTGCAGCGCATGGCCACCCATTTCGAGCGCTTCGCCGAGGTCCAGCACAAGTTCACATCCGCTCTCATCTACCCGGCGGTCGTCTGCTGCGTGGGCGTGCTGATCATGGTCTTCTTCATGACCTTCATGCTGCCCCGCTTCATGACCATCTTCGACGGCATGAAGATGGAGCTGCCGGCGGCAACGAAGTTCCTGGTCGGCCTGAGTCGTTTCTTTTCCGGGTATTGGTGGACTATTCCCCTGGTGGCGGCGGCACTGCTGATCATCTACAACCGCTACAAGGCGACCGATGCGGGCCGCCGGGCGATCGACCGGTTCAAGATGAACGCGCCGGTCTTCGGGAAAGTGGTTCGCCTCAATCTGTTCGGCCAGTTCGCGCGGACTCTGGGCACGCTTCTGCAGAATGGCGTGCCGGTGCTGACCGCCTTGAAGATCACGGAGCAGGTCATGCCCAACCGCATGCTGCGTGAAGCCATCGCCCACACGCGCGAAGAGGTCACCGACGGCAAGACGATCGCGCAGCCGCTGGCGCGCAGCAAACTGTTTCCCCAGTTGATGATCGATTTGATCCGGATTGGCGAGGAAACAGGCGATGTGCCGGGCGCGCTGAACAACGTGGCCCAGACTTACGAGAACGAGTTGAGCATCGCCCTGCGCGTCATGACGAATCTCATCGAGCCGGCGATGATCATCGTCATGGCCCTGGGCGTCGGCTTCCTGCTGTTCAGCGTCCTCTCCGCCATGTTCGCGATCACCGCCAATATCGCCCGCTGATGAACGCTGCCGGGACAAACTTGCGGACGAGGGGATTCACCCTCTTCGAAATCCTGGTCGTCCTCGCCATCCTCAGCATCGTCGCCACCATCAGCGTCCCGTCCGTCGTCCAGGCAGCCAAGAAAAGCCCGATGCGCCAGGCGATGAGCGATCTCGAAGAGGCCTGCCGAAACGCCCGCATGCTGGCGATCCTCCAGGGCGAGCCGATGGAGATCGTGATTCGCGCCGGGGAAGGCTCCTTCACCGTGTCCCGCGCCTTCTCGGCCCCGCCCCCAACGGCCGAATCGGGCGCCGTCGAAGGCAATGCGTATGCCCCGGTCGAGTCCCAGCCGGCCCGGGCCACGCCCCCCGAGGTCGAGCCGTTCCGGGCCCGGATTCCGGCGAGTGTGGCCTTCAAAAGACTCCTGGTGAATCTCCAGGACATGATGGACGCCCACGAAGCGCGTGTTCGGTTCTACCCCAACGGAACCTGCGATGCATTCACGGCGCACCTGCTCTCCGAACAGAACGAGGAGCGCAGTCTCACGCTCGAAATCACCACCGGCCGAGAGATCGTCGAGGTGATCCGATGAAACGTCTGCCTTCCCCGCCCAGGGCGCCGTTGGCTCCCGATCCCCAGGCCCGATCCGCATGGGGCGCGGCAGGATTGTCCGGACGCGGATTCACACTGCTCGAGGTGATGATCGCGATGGCGATTTTCTTCGGCGCGATTTTCGCCATTCTGGATTTAGTGACCCAGAACCTGCGCATCGCGCGGGGATTGAGCCTTGGGGAGATCGATTTCAGTTCCGTGGCGTCGGAGCTCTCACTGACCAACCGTCTCGAGGAAGGGACGGCGTCGGGCGACTTTGGGGATTCGAAGCCGGGGGCCTCCTGGATTGCGGAGACGATGCTCTATGCGTCCAACGGGTTGTACCAGATCGACATCACGGTGGATTGGCCGGAGAACGGCCTGGTGAAGCAGCGCACGGCGAGCATTCTCCTATACCGGCCGGCGTCGCGCAACGTGCGGGGGGGACGATGACGACCAGGAGGACAAACCGGGGGTTCACCCTCCTCGAGATCATGCTGGCCGTGATGATTTTTGGCATGGTCGTCACGGCCATCTACTCGAGTTGGTCGGCCATTCTCCGTGCCTCGAGGGCTGGGCGCGAAGCCTCGGAGGACATGCAGCGCAGCCGAATCGCCGCCCGCACGATCGAGGACGCCCTGGTGTCCACCGTCATGTTCACCAGCAATCCGGGGTTGTATTCCTTTCTGGCGGACACCAGCGGTGATTTTGCGGCCCTCAGCTTCGTGTCCCGGCTGCCGCCTTCCTTTCCGGGCAGCGGCTATTTTGGCGATCAGATCGTGCGGCGCGTCGAGTTCACCGCCGAGCCTTCCCCGAGCGGCGAACTGCAGTTGCTCCTCCGCCAGATGCCTATTCTCCAGACGAACGTGTTCGATCCCGACGAACACACGATCGTTCTGGCGCGCGATCTGAGCGCCTTCATGATCGAGTTCTGCTATCAGCGCGGCAATTCCTACGAATGGGTCGAGGAGTGGCACTTGACCAACCAACTGCCCAAGCTCGTGCGCTTCGCCCTGGCCTTCGGAAAGTCGCCCAACGGCACCGGCAAACCCAAGAGCGTTACGGTGCGCGCCGTGAGCCTGCCCTCCGCCGCGGTGCCGCGCGATTCGCAAGGCGCCGTCGGCCCCGGAACACCCGCGCCGCCGCAGGACGGCCCCGTGAACCAACCCGCCAATGACCAGGCACAACGCCCAAACATCGACCAGCGGTTCGGAGCGCCGGTGCGCGGGATCGGCGGGGGAGGGGGTGGTTTGTGACCGTGCGCGCGCCGTCCCGACACGCCTCCGGCGGATTCGCGATCATTGTCGTTTTGATCGTCATCTTCACGCTGGCCATTCTGGCCGGAAGCTTCGCCCTGGCCATGAAGGTCGAATCCCGTCTGGCGGCCAACGCCAACAGCGATGCCGAACTCGAATGGTTGGGGCGATCGGGGGTGGAACTGGCGCGCTACGTCCTCGGGCAATCGATGGGCCAGCCGTACGCCTCGCTCAACCAGATTTGGGCGGGCGGCCCGGGCAGCGGCAACGAGACCAACGGCCCGCTCATGGATATCAGCCTCACGGACGTCCAGCTCGGCGAGGGGCGGTTCTCGGTGCGCATCGAAGATCTCGAACGTAAACTGAACATCAACCTGAACCTGCCCGAGCAGGAGAAAAAACAGGTGCTCGCCCGCGCGCTCACCACCATTATCGGGGTCGACAGCGGCGATTCGGCGACGATCGAGGACTCGATTCTCGATTGGCTCGATCCGGACGACGCATCGCATCTGAGCGGGACCGAGAGCGATTTCTACCTCACGATGCCGCGCCCCTATTTCGCCAAGAACGGGCCGATCGATGACCTGGCGGAGTTGCTCCTGGTGCGGGGTGTCACCCCGGAAATCTACTGGGGGCCCAGCGCGCCTCATCACCAGGTCCAGTTGTTGAAGCCCAGCGCGGGTGCGATCGAGTCGGACGTGCTGCCCATGTACCCGGTCGGATTGGTCGATCTGTTCACTGCGCTCTCGAGCGGACGCATCAACATCAATACCGCGTCCGCCAACGTCCTCCGCCTGCTGCCAGGCGTCGACGAGAATGTCGCCGGCAATATCATCCGCGCGCGGGCGGGTCCCGATGGCGTCGAGGGAACCGAGGATGACACGCCCTTCGTGAACCTCGCCGGCCTCAACCCGGCGATGGTGCCGGGCATCATTCCCGAGCTGGCCGCCCGATACAACATGCTCTGCGGCGTCACCAGCGGCACGTTTGAAGTGCTGGTCGACGCGCGGTTGGGACGCCACCGCCGGACCTACGCCGCCATCGTCCGCCGCAACCGGCCCGACGATGTCGCCGTTCTCCAGTTCGGCTGGAAATAGTCGGCCATGCAGACATCGAACCAGGCGCAGTCCGGAAACGAAAGTGTCCGAGATCAGATCCGATCGCTGAAGGCCCGCCGGGGCGCTCGGGCGCAAACCCTATGAAACCGATGAAGATCACCGTTACTCTGGCCGATGCCATCCTGCTGAGCGCGTTGTCTGCGGGGCTTCTCGAAGCCGCCAACCCCGTCCTGCCCGGTGCTGACCCGCATGCCGTGGCCGTGGGCGACACGGTCTGGATCTACCCGACCTGGAGCGATCGCCCGTTCGAGCGTTTTTTCGCCTTCTCCTCGACCAACCTCATTGCCTGGCAACGCCACGGACCCGTGCTCGATTTCGAGGATGTGGCCTGGATCAAAGACGACCGTCAGGCGCGCCATCATGCCTGGGCGCCGTCCGCCATCGAGAAGAACGGGACCTGGTTCTTCTATTACTCGGTCGGCCCCCAGAACCCGACGCCTTCCCGGATCGGGGTCGCCGTGGGCGCCGGCCCCCAAGGCCCGTTCCGCGATTCGGGCAAACCCCTGCTGACGGGCGGGGGCGGGTTCGAGGCGATTGACCCGATGGTGTTCACCGATCCGCGCTCGGGAAAGTCCTTCCTCTATGCGGGCGGCAGCGCCGGCGCCACACTGCGCGTGTTCGAGTTGAACCCCGACATGATCAGTTTCGCGCGCGAGATCGCCGTCGAAACTCCGCCGCAGTTCACCGAAGGCGCCTTCATGCATTGCCGCCAGGGGCGTTACTATCTGTCCTACAGCCACGGCGGATGGCAGCACGCCTCTTACTCGGTGCATTACGTAACGGCCGATGGACCCGTCGGACCGTGGCACTATCGCGGCGCCATCCTGATGAGCGATGCGACCCGCAAAGGGCCCGGGCATCACTCCTTCCTGCAGCGGCCGGGCACGGAGGACTGGCTGATCGTGTACCACCGCTGGGAGAACCAGACCGGCGACGGTCCCTATCGCGGCCGACGCCAGATCTGCATCGACCACATCGAATATACCCCCGACGGCCTCATTCAGCCGGTCATCATGACCGGTGAAGAGCCGCCTCGGCCATAGCCCGCGTCTTTCAAGACCCATGCGGTCACGCCATGACCGATCAACTCACCCTCGTCCACCTATCCAATTCGATGTAGCCCGGCTCATTCGCCGCCAGGAACCGCCAAAACTCGCGGGAGTGATTCATGTGGACGGTGTGGCAGAGTTCATGGACAAGAACGTAGCGCACCAGTTCGGGCGGCAGGAACAACAGCTTCATGTTCAGGCTCATCGTCCTGTGCTGCGACCAACTGGCCCACCGCGTCTTTTGCATCTTCACGAGTGTCCGGCCAAATGGGAGATGCTTCTCACGGCTGACTTCTCGCAGCCAGGGCACCAAGGCTTGATGGCAGCGCCGGGCCAGCCAACGGCGCAGGGCATCCTGGCACGCCGCCACGTTCTCGACGTTTCCTCGAATCACTACCCGATCTCCGCCATGGCGGTACACTCCCGCCCACAGGCCCTCACCTATATGCTCAAACGCTGGGAGCCGCTGACCCGTTTCCTGGAGGTGCCCGGCGCGCCCCTGGCTGACTCGGGCCAGGAACTCGCTCCGTTTTCAGACGCACAGTGCGTCCTGAATCCTTTTGACGCTCTCCCACCCTTCCCGTAGGTTCTCCAAACCGTTTTGTACACATGCTTGGGTTCATCATCAAGAAAGTCATCGGATCGAAGAACGATCGCGAGGTGAGGCGTCTGAGTCGCACGGTCGTGCCGCGCATTAACGAGATCGAGCAGTCCCTGCAGTCGCTGCCCGACGAGGCCCTGCGCGAGAAAACCGCCGCGTGGAAGGCGCGCCTCGCCGCCATCGAGGACAAACAGGAGATCCAGTCCGCGCTCGATGAGATTCTCCCGGAGGCCTTTGCGGTGGTCAAGAATGCCTGTCGCCGGCTGTTGGGCAAAGACATCACCGTGCGGGGGCATGTCATCAAGTGGGACATGGTCCCCTTCGACGTGCAGTTGATCGGAGGATGGGCTCTGCACAAGGGGCGGATCACCGAGATGGCCACGGGCGAAGGCAAGACGCTGGTGGCCACCCTGCCAGTTTATCTCAACGCGCTTGCCGGGCGCGGCGTGCATCTCGTGACCGTCAACGACTACCTCGCCGCGCGCGACAGCGAGTGGATGGGGGCGGTGTACCGGTTCCTGGGCCTGACGGTCGGCTGCATCCTGCACGATCAGCCGCCCGCGTTGCGACGCGAGCAGTACAACTGCGACATCACCTACGGCACCAACGCCGAGTTCGGCTTCGATTACCTGCGCGACAACGGCATCTACATCACCAAAGAAGAACAGGTTCAACGCGGGCACCATTACGCGATCGTCGACGAGGTCGACTCCATCCTGATCGATGAGGCGCGCACGCCGCTCATCATCAGCGGGCCCGCCGTGGTCAGCGCGGGAATCGAGTTGTATATGCAGTTCAAAGGGCAGGTCGAGTCGATCGTCCGTGCCCAGGAACGGCTCTGCAACCGCTTCCTCACCGAGGCCCAGGATCTCCTCAAGAAACTGCGCCCCGAAGACGGCTCCAATCCCGTCGACCCCGAGGATCTTCAGCGCCAAATCGGGCTGCTGCTCTACCGCGTCAAGATGGGCAACCCGCGCTCGCCCAACCTGCATGCGCTACTCGAGAACCCCGAGAACGCCCAGATGATGAACGCGGCCGAACTCGAGTTGCATGCCGATCAGAAGAAGGTGCTGCTCTACGGAGAAAAGGAGCAACTCCTCTACGCCATCGATGAAAAAGGCCACGAGGCGGATTTGACCGAGAAAGGCCGCGCCTTCCTCAGCCCGCAGGATCCAGACGCCTTCGTCGTCCCGGACCTGATCACCGCGTTCCACGAGGTCGACACCGGGCCGGAGCCGGATGTGCGGAAGCGCGTCGAGATGAAGGCCAAGCTGCAGAAGGAATTCGAGGCCAAGGCCCAGCGGATTCACTGCATCTCCCAACTCCTGAAGGCCTACGGCCTCTACCAGCGCGATGTCCAATACGTCGTCCAGGACAACAAGGTCGTTATCGTCGACGAAAACACGGGACGCCTCATGACGGGCCGCCGCTGGAGCGACGGTCTGCACCAGGCCGTCGAGGCCAAGGAGGGCGTGCGCGTCGAGGAAGAAAACCAAACCCTCGCCACCATTACTATCCAGAACTACTTCCGCATGTACCAAAAGCTGGCTGGGATGACCGGCACGGCGGAGACGGAGGCTTCTGAGTTCTGGGACATCTACAAACTGGGCGTGCTGGTCATTCCACCCAACAAACCGTGCGTCCGCAAAGACGCCCACGACACGGTCTACAAGACGAAACGCGAGAAGTACAACGCCGCGGTCAGCGAGATCCAGTCCATCCACGCCCAAGGCCGCCCCATCCTGGTCGGCACCATCTCGGTCGAGGTCAGCGAGCATCTATCGAGAATGCTCAAGAAGGTCGGCATCGTGCACTCGGTCCTCAACGCCAAGTACCACCAGCAGGAGGCCGAAATCGTCAGCCGCGCCGGCCAGCACGGCTCAGTCACCATCGCCACCAACATGGCCGGACGCGGCACCGACATCAAACTGGGGTCCGGCGTTGCCGATCTGGGCGGCCTGCATGTCATGGGCACCGAGCGCCACGAAGCCCGCCGAATCGATCGCCAACTCCGCGGACGATGCGCCCGACAGGGCGACCCCGGTTCGTCCCACTTCTACATCTCCCTCGAAGACGATCTCATGCGGCTCTTCGGCTCCGACAAGATCGTCAAGGTCATGGAACGTGTCGGTCTCGAAGAAGGCCAGGAACTCGAACACCCGTTTCTGAACCGCTCGATCGAGCAGGCACAAAAGCGGGTGGAACAGCACAACTTCCAGATTCGCAAACGCACCCTCGAGTACGACGACGTCATGAACAAACAGCGCGAGGTCGTCTACGGCTTTCGCAACGAGATCATCCACGGCGCCGACACGCGCGACCGCCTCATGGACATCATGGAGGAGGCGGTCATCGACAAGGTCAAACAGTTCACGAGCGCCGACACCGAGCCGGACACATGGAACAAGCGCGGTTTGGCGGATTGGGTCAACCTGAGTTTCCCCATCGGACTGCCCGAGGACGACATCCTGAAGATCGCCGACACGGGCCAGGATGTCCCCGTGCCCGGATCGCTGTTCGACGGACTCAACGCCGGTCAATACGCCGTGGCCCGGCATATCGGCAAGGCGGTCCGCGACCTCTACGAACTCAAGATCAGCTTCGAAAACCCCGACAATCTGCGCTCGGTCGAGCGATACACCATCCTCAGCGCCATCGACAAACTGTGGCAGGAGCATCTCTACCACATGGACAGCCTGCGCAACAGCATCGGATTGCGCGCCTATGGCCAGCGGGACCCGCTCATCGAATACAAAGTGGAAGCCTTCAAGATGTTCGACGAGCTCATGCTCAACATCAAGACCGAGATCTGCCGCAATATCTTCCTCAGCGCCTCGAGCCTCAACGCCTTCGAACAGTTCTTCCGCAACCTGCCCCAGCGCACCGTCCATAGCCAGATCAGCGCCTTCGGCCCAGCCCCCGCAACCGCCGCCGCGGGCGCAGCCGCTCCCCGCTCCGGCCACGGCGGCAAGCGCGCCAGCGACATGGTCACTGAAGCCACCGAGGAAATCGCCCGCGCCCGCACCCCCGTCCGCGCCATGCCCAAGGTCGGTCGCAACGACCCCTGCCCCTGCGGCAGCGGCAAGAAGTACAAGCACTGCTGCGGACGCTGAACCGCCATTTCGCAAGGCTGCGCGTGGTCTGTTGAATGCTTTGGCGCAATGCGATCGCCCGGACTCGCGCATGCCCAAATCCGGCCATTCCGTGAGACCACGAGCCTTCGAGGGTTGCCTCCGTTGCCACAGGCACCGACCTCAACCAGATGCACCCCGGCGCGAAGACGGACATCGGTCCGCAGAAAGCACAATTTGCTGGTGACACGCTCTTTGCCTTTGCTTACACTCGCCTTGTTCCAGAGCGCGAACAGTCCTGTGATCGTGAGCGCGCCGAGTATTCCATGAACAAGAAATCTGTCTCTGCCCGCAACGGACTTCTCTGCGGAGGGAATTGGATCATCGACCAGGTCAAATTGATCGACGTCTACCCGCAGCGCGAGCAATTGGCCAACATCCGCTCCCAAAGCCAGGGCACCGGGGGCGCTCCTTACAATGTGGCCATCGACCTCGCCAAGCTGGGGGTTTCATTCCCGATCATGGCCGCCGGATTGGTCGGCAAAGACGCCCTCGGCCAGACGATCATCGACGATTGCCAGCGTCATAACATCGATACCAAGTACCTGCGCCAGACAACCGCAGCCCCCACCTCCTACACCGATGTCATGACCGAAATCGGAGGCGGCAACCGCACCTTCTTCCATATGCGGGGCGCCAATGCGCTCTGGACCGGCGCCGATCTCGATTTTGCGAGGATCAAAGCCCGGATGTTCCATCTGGGTTACCTGCTCCTCCTCGACGAACTGGACAAACCGGACAAGACGTACGGCACAAAGGCCGCCGCCCTGCTCGCCCGCGCCCAAAGCGCCGGTATCAAAACCAGCGTCGACGTCGTGAGCGAAGACAGCGACCGCTTCAACCGCATCGTGACGCCCGCCCTGAAATACGTCGATTACTGCATCCTCAACGAGATCGAAGCCGGCAAAACAACCGGCTTCAGAATCAGACAGGCCGATGGGTCCCTCGATACGGTGTCCCTCCGCCACGCCGCGGGCGCCATGCTCCAGCTCGGAGTCAAGGAACTTGTCGTGATCCACTTCCCCGAAGGCGGTTTCGCTCGCACCCGCAAGGGCGATGACCATTGGCAACCCTCGCTCAATCTGCCACCCAAGTATATCGCCGGAATGGCCGGCGCAGGCGACGCCTTCTGCGCGGGCGTTCTTATCGGGCTGCATGAGGGCTGGGAGTTGAAGCGTTGTCTGGAAGCCGGTGTCTGCGTCGCAGCCGCATCCCTGTCCGCCCCCACTTGCACCGACGGCGTGAAACGGCTGAAAACAGTCCTCGAACTGCCCAGGAAATACCGCTATCGAGCGCCTCTCGAGGCCGGGGATTGAGTGGGTGTTGAGAGTCTGGTGCGCGCGGCAGGACTTGAACCTGCACGGTGTTACCCACTAGAACCTGAATCTAGCGCGTCTGCCAATTCCGCCACGCGCGCAACCTTGACTACCAATTACTTACGATCTTCGTGCGCCTTTCGAGTTCAATCTGTGCCATTTTTTGTGCCGCTGTTGCCTCGCGAAAGGCGACGAAAATCTAAGCAAGGCCAGTGACCCGGTCAATGCCGAAAGTGTTGCCAAATGCTGCACATCTTCATCATCCGTTGTTGGTACGGTCGTCCGGCTCGCGAAGAGCTGGATGTTCTTAGCGCCTTTGGGCTTGGGCATAATTACTCCTTCTCCACCGCGGCGCGAATGGCGATGCTGTCCGTTAGGTGCCACTTGTGATTCGCGGTGGGCGGAAGCACTACCAACCGGACCCCGGTGTCGTCCGGGATGTCGGCGCTGGGGGTGAAAACGTGAATGGCGGTGAACGGCTTGCCCTTGAGCAGTGATTTCAGCCGCGCGCCGATTTCCGGAATGAGATGTTGGTCGCGATCAAACCGTGCCATCCGATCCTCGGCTTCGCGCCGCAGGTTTGTCTGCGTGTCATACCAGTAGCGTTCGTTGCCGGAATACAGGTAGTGCAACTGATCCTTGAGACGGGTGAGCGCATCATCGAAGCGGCCGACATGCTGTTCGGGTTGGCAGCAGCCCAGCCGAATCCGCTCGACGCTCACCCCGCGCACCTTCTGGCCGGCGGTGGACGGCGCACTGCCGTTCTTTTGCGGCTGACGACCTCCGCCGCAAGACAAGCCGCTTCAACGGAGGAGAAAGTCAGCTCCGGCAGTCGATCTCCCATCTCCGATCTCCCATCTCCGATCTCCCATCTCCGATCTCCCATCTCCGATCTCCCATCTCCGATCTCCCATCTCCGCGCTCTCTGTGCCTCTGTGGTTGATCACCCTCGCTGAATATCAACGTGCGGAATGAACCACAGAGACGCCGAGGACACGGAGAAGGCTATGACCGGGCAATCTGTGTTCCGCCCTGAATCTGTGAGGGACGGACTCCACACCGATTCAGGACGGAACACAGATTGTGCGGTCTGGTCATTCAGGCGCTGCCCTACATGGGCCGGGAGCTCGTGGACGACAAAGCTATTTCCCGCATGAAGCAAAAGCCGAAATGGGGGTGCGTGGCATTTCGCGAGAGGCCGATGCGTCGAGTTCGACTGCCCTGCTGTGAGGCGGGACTTCTGGAGGAACTCGGTGCATGAGGAGGATGGATGGGTGCGCAGGCCGAGGTGCTGGAGGTGTTGCCAAAACTACCTTCCCCGGTGTTGTCTCTAGAAAAAGCCAACATCCGAAGGCTAAAGAATCCACTAGCCTGGATTTCCACGGACCGGAATTGAGCTAAGTTTTCGAGGTTTTAGGCGGGCCGGTGTAGGTGGTCAGCCGCAGCGAGTGGCCTTCCCACCACGGGACCTGGACGGGTCGATCCAGCA